>Ga0304730_1000700_pt1 | contig 27830 bp, 36 predicted proteins | sample M_130628_MF_Meta_FD_190474 | JGI IMG/M metagenome (GOLD analysis project Ga0304730, IMG submission 190474) | Freshwater microbial communities from Lake Montjoie, Canada to study carbon cycling - M_130628_MF_MetaG (v2) (version 2) | ecosystem: Environmental > Aquatic > Freshwater > Lake | place...
TTGTGCCCGGCGACAGCGTTGTCGTACTGACGCTGCTTGAGCCTGTTGGGCCGACAGCGCCTGTTGCACCAGACACGCCTATAGGCCCAGTTGCACCCGTAGTGCCGACACCTGTAGCTCCTGTGACACCAGTCACGCCAGTGCCGCCTGTGTTGCCTGTTGCGCCGGCTGCGCCAGCAGTCCCGGGCAAGCCAGTGGGGCCAGTTAACCCAGTGGCGCCGGCTAATCCGCGCGGGCCTGTCTCGCCAACAGGGCCAGTCGCGCCAGAGACGCCTGCTGCCCCGGCAAGCCCTGTGGCGCCAGTCGTGCCGACGCCAGTGGCGCCTGTTACGCCCGTTGAGCCCTTTACGCCAGATACGCCGGAACCAAGACTGTTGATCGATAGCGTGTCTGCGCCAGCGTCGTACACAAACGAGACATTTGCGCCCGGCACAAGCGTTGTTGTGCTGACGCTGCTTAAGCCAGTTGCACCAGTTGCGCCAGCACCAGTAGCGCCAGTTACGCCAGCCGGGCCAGTTACGCCTGTTGGCCCGGCTACGCCAGTTACACCTGTAGCGCCAGTAACCCCGCTTAGGCCAATCGGGCCTGTGGCGCCGACAGCACCAGTAACGCCAACGGCGCCAGTGGCTCCGACAGGACCAGTCGGCCCGGTAGCGCCTTTCGTGGCAAGACCAGCCGCGGCTAAAAGCCCGCCGATTGTTGTTTTCTTCGTTGTTGGCTGCGCGGCTTCAAGGTCAACAATCGCTACCAGATCATTGGGCTCTGGTAGCGGCTTTGCCGGCAAATCGGATATACGTTTTTTTGCCATGAGCGCGCCGATAGAATTTGAGCTGGCTGACCGCCCTCAATTCTACCGAATAAGCTGTGATTACTTAAAAAGCGTGCGGCAAAAGCTCGTCTAGCTTGAACCGGCCCACGCCGTCTACCAGAATTTCTGCGTCTGGAGCAGCAAATTCTAGCGCAACTTCTCGGCACGCGCCGCACGGCATAAAAGCTACGGGCAACGGCACGCCAGCGTTATCGACAACAGCAATGGCTATTTGCGCTATTTCAAACTTTGCGCCGTCTGTGTCTTGCGTCGAAGGCGTCGAAATAGCATTGGCGATAGCTACGCGCTCTGCGCACATGGTTAAGCCGTACGACTTGTTTTCAACGTTGCAGCCAGTGAAAATCTGGTCGCTGTGCGTGAGCTTTACAGCCGCGCCAATGCTGAGGCCAGAATACGGCGAGTATGCCAGTACGGCTACGCCGCGCGCTGCTTCGATAAGCGCCAGCTCACTGGGTGAAAAAGCTAATGGATCTGCTACTGGTGCTGGTACGTCGGTAGCCTGCTGGCGACGGCCCGTAAAAATAGCCCAAAGTCTGCTCAGTTGTTTTGGCATTTTTTTGCAACCACTGTTTGAGGTTTTCGACACCTGTGAAGCCAACTGTGCGCCGTATGGTGCCGTCGGCGTGAAGTATGACCAGAACTGGCACAGCCTTCACGGCATATTTGGCCGCAAACGCTGGCTCCAGATCTACGTCAATGATAACTAAATCGTAGCCGTCTGCAAGCTCAGGCTGTTTAGCCAGCACAGCTTTGAGCGCAACACAGCTTGGGCACCAGTCGGCGCCAAACACCAATAGGTCGTCAGCTTGGGCATAAAGCGCGCCGAATAGGCAGACCCCCGCCGCTATGAACAATCGTATAACTTGCATAGCCCCTCACTTTCCCGTGAGTACTATTGTAACAAGTTAACAAATTGCAAATTCGACAGGTAGTTAACCCGTCGTTGAGTCGGCTATTTGCTGCCCAGTCGTCGCTACAGTTGCGGCATTTGCCAGCCGTTCTCCAAAAGAGCCGCTGGTCAGGGAGTTGCTTGTTAAATACGCCCACACATCCGCAGGCGTCAGTGCTGCCGTACCCACGCCCGTACCCACAGCCACGCCCGACTGCACCGCTGACGCCACGGGTACAGCCATCGTGCCGGTGGTGTTGCCAGCGTTATATGTCGTTCCTGCCCGCACGTTGCTTGCAGCGGGCAGGGCATTGGCAACCGTGGTCGCGTCAATGAGTGTTTTGGTCGTGCTGGCGGTCTTGGCAAACACAGCCACGTTGCTCGTTGCGTCCGTGAGCCTGATCGGCCCCGCCGTTGGTGCCTGACCTCGCGGGCCGAATTCAAACTCCGACACATAGGTCAACGATCCTGCGGCAGAACTCACCACACCGGGTGCTGCCGTGAACCCTGTTGACCCCGGCCCGAACCCATTTCCTTTTGCCCGCAGCACAGTCAGCGTTCCGGTACTGGAGTTTTGCGCACCCGCTGCCGCAGACCCTCCGGTGCATGTGTTGTTGATTGTGACCGTGCCTGTGCTTGCGTTGGTGACCGCAACAGCCGCACCTCCGGTCACGGGGCAGTTGATTTGGATTTCTCCAGACGATGTGTTGGCGATCAGCGGGTATGCACCCGCCGCGACCGTGCATCCGGCAGCAATGGTTATCAACCCTGTACCGGAGTTATAAACCGCGTAGCTTCCGCCGCCAGCAGCAGTGAACGACGAACCCGCCAAGAAATTGACCCTGCCTGACGCAGCGTTTTGGCAACCAAGACCGCCAGCGTTTGTCGGCGACGCGATTACAGTACCCGTGATGTTGATCGTTCCAGTGCTTGAGTTCACCACAGCGCTGTATTGCCCAGCACCAGTGATGGTCGCAGGGATGGATGCCGTACCTATGTTGAGCGTTCCGCCTCCAGTGTTGTCGGCTCCGTAACAGCCCTGACCGCCTGTCCCGTAAATATTCCCCGCAATTACATTCAACGTGCCGAGGCCAGTGTTCCGAACGCCGACGTTGAAGTAGATCGCCCCTGCGTAAATAACACCCGACGCACCCGCGTTGACCGTCGCTGATGTTCCAGCGTTTCCGTTGAATTGCAAACACAGCGCTCCGTTGGTGTTGTTCCCGTACACGTTTGCGTAGAGCGTAGCTCCGTTTCCCAAGACGAACCCACCAGTTGCAGTAGCCCCGCCCGTTGTGTCGTTGCGAATCTCAAGGCACGTTGCGTCAGCAGTGATCGTGATTGTTCTGGAGTTCGCCACAGCAACGTCGCCTGTGGTCGGCACAACGCCACCTATCCACGTACTTGTGGCGTTGAAGTTGCCACTTGCTGCTGCCAAAATAATTGCCATGGTTACACCAATGAGTCTGCAATCTGTTGCCCAATCGTTGCCACTGTTCCGGCGTTCTTAAGCCGCTCTCCCATGCTTCCGCTTGTCGTGGCCGACGCAGTGAGGTATGCCCACACAGCAGCAGGAGTGAGCGCCGCCGTGCCTGTGGTGGCATCAACAGCCACGCCCAGAGCTACCGAGCCAGCAGCAGGGATCGCGCATGTGCCGGTGTTGTTGCCAGAGTTGTATGAAGTGCCCAGCCGAACGTCGGAGACGGCAGGCACATAGGACGCAGTAGCGGCCGCATCGACAAGCGTTTTCTTCGACAGGCCAACACGGTACATGATCGACTGATTCGACGCCACATCGGTCAACCAAACAGCACCACTCACGGGCGACATGCCAAGGTCGCCGTATTCGATATTGGAAACGTAAGCAACTCCCGTGTTGACCAACCCGTATTGAGCGGTGACGGTTGCTCCGACGCCAAACGCATTTCCTTTGACTGTCGTGCATGCGCTGATCGTCCCTGAGTTTGAAACGCCAGCAGCGCCCGGCCCGCCGACCGCTGCACCAATAGAAGTTACCGTGCCAGCGTTGGACAACCCCACGCTCCCAGTTCCTCCAGTGCATGAACCGCTGACGCTCACTGTCCCTGCCGCGCTGTTGATTACACCATTCGCAGAGGCACCAGAACCTCCGGTCACGTTTCCTGTGATGTAAATAAACCCAGCGCCCACATTGTTGACTGTGTTTTGAGCGGAACCAGCTTGCCCAATGCCTCCAGTGAGGGTTCCGGTGAGGTTGATGTTTACAGTACCCCCTTGCTCGTTTCTGACTGCGTTTACCGTTGCACTGGTGGCTCCCGTTGCAATCGCCACAGCACCGGTGATATTCACCGTTCCACTCGATGCGTTCCGCACTCCGTATGTGTTTGAAGAAGTCGCGGCGTTTGCTCCGTTGATGTCGCCCACTATGTTCAGCGTGCCTGTGGATAAGTTGCTGATTGCGCCTTGGTTGTTCGCGGCGTCGTTTTGAAGTGTGCCGGTCATCCTTGCCGAGTTGCCAGAGAGACCTGAGTACACGAACGCTGCGGTGTTCGCGTTGGTGCAGCGAAATCCGCCAACCGGCGTTGCCGATGATCCTGTTCCGATCATCTCGCAGCCGTTGCTCAACACGAACTGACCGCCCGCCACAGTGCTAGTCGACAGCACTTGAAACTCTTGGCACTGCACTGTGCCTGTGACGGTGATCGTCTTCCCGTTGGCAACAGCAATGTCGCCAGTACCGGGGACAACGCCACCCGTCCATGTGCTGCCGGTGCTGAAGTTGCCGTTGGCCGCCGCAAGGATCGTTGCCATGTCAGAACCCTTTCGATCTCAACAATTCAACAACAGCGAGTCGCATTGCGTCTGCGGCCTTCTGTTCTTCTGGTGACTCAAGAGTTTCAAGGCTCCCCCGAAACAGGCTTGTGGCAGCAGCGTCAGCCGTGACCAGCACAGGTATGCCCGTCTCGGGGTCTGTGCCGATTCTGGCAGGGACGATCCGCACCGCAGCAGAGGAGTTAAGCGTGCCGTCTGGGTTGTACAGTGACGACACAGACAGGCTGATGTTCACTCGGTCATAAACGTTCCCGTCAATCAAGATTGGCGTTGTCAGCATCATAAATCACCTTATGCGTACGTAGCTGAAAGTCTATCTGTCCACGCTACACTGGTTGCCGTGGTGCGCGTGCTGATCGTGCCGGCACTCGTAACCAGCGTCTTTTTAATTGTCCAAACAGCCGATGATTCAGATGACCCTGACGCCGCTGTGCCGATATACATAAACCCCGATACGAAATCAGAGCGCACTACATTTTTTAAGGCTGTGGGGCCTGTAGCTCCAGTTACACCAGTGATTCCTGATACGCCAGTTGGACCAGTCGTTCCTACGCCTGTTGGCCCTGTGGCGCCAGTTACACCTACGACGCCGGTAGCGCCAGTGATACCAATTGGGCCGGTAGCTCCGCTAACTCCAATTGAGCCGGTAGCTCCCGTTACACCTACAGCACCTGTAGCGCCTGTAGCTCCGTCGCGTCCAACATAACCTGCTACACCAGTCGCGCCGGTTACACCCACCAAACCGCTCGGACCAGTTGCGCCGTCGCTGCCGACGTATCCGGCTACGCCTGTAGCGCCGGTTATACCAATAGGTCCAGTTGCGCCGCTAATCCCAATTACACCAGTTGCTCCGGTTATGCCGATTAAACCATTTGGGCCAGTGGCGCCAGATACCCCTACAAAGCCAGTAGCGCCGATGGGGCCAGTTGCGCCGGTTACACCTACAACTCCAGTAGCGCCTGTAATCCCAATTGGGCCAGTAGCCCCAGATACACCTACAACACCAGTAGCGCCGGAAACGCCTATTACGCCCGTAGCTCCTGTAATTCCAACTGAGCCAGTAGCGCCAGAAATACCTGTGACGCCCACTACCCCCGTAGCACCAGTTACGCCTACTATACCGGTAGCGCCGCTAACGCCTATTACGCCAGTAGCTCCGGTTACTCCAATCGGGCCAGTTGCGCCTGATACGCCTACTACGCCGGTAGCGCCTGTAACGCCTACCAGCCCGGTAGCTCCGCTAACGCCGATTACGCCAGTAGCTCCGGTTACTCCAATGAGCCCTGTTGCGCCACTAACCCCAATTACACCAGTAGCGCCACTAATCCCAATTACACCAGTAGCTCCTGTAATACCAATAGGGCCAGTAGCGCCAGAAACGCCTGTAACGCCCACTACGCCCGTAGCGCCAGTTACTCCTACTGCACCAGTAGCGCCAGTTGCACCAGTCAGCGGCAAATTAGTCAGCGGCGCGCTGCGCCAAAGCTGCGTAAGCGGGTCATATATGAGCGCGGAGCGTTCTGTCGGCGTACCGGGGCTAACGTTTGTTAGCTTCTCCAGCGCAAAAGGCGGCGTAAATAACGGCTGCCAGTTTGCTAAAACAGTTGGATCTGAGCCGCGCAGAATAAACGTCTGCTCAATGTCTTCGCGTAAAGCGTGGTCGCCCTGCTGTACGCCCAGCGCCAACATTGCGGCTTCAGAGGCCACAACGTAGGTTTCAGTCACAGCCAGCGCAGGCAGCTGGCTAACTTCCAGCCGGCCTGTCGCTACGTTTAGGGTAGCCACACCACCCGCCACGCCACGCGCCGAATTAGGTACAGCGTCTGCCGCGGCTACAATAGCGGCAATTGTGGTCTTTTTCGTTTTGAGCCGCGCCATAGCCGAGTCGACTATGGGCACAATGTCCGCTGGAGCCAGCGTAGACTTTAGCTCCAATTCGGATATTTTTTTCTTGCTCATGGCGATAACCCGAATTACTGATGCGCGTAGTGCATATTATAGCGTACGCCAAGCACTCAATAAACGGAACCGTCATCGTCATCAACTGGCCGCTGCTGTTTACTTTTCTTGCTGGGCCTGACGCCGTCTAAATCTTCTGCGGCTTTGTTTAGCCATTTAGCCAGCTTTCGCGCGTCATTGGCTGATAACAGCGGTAGTTGTACGCCGGTGGTTTCTACGATTATGCCGCTTTCGGTGTAGGTGCCCGCGTCCCAGTCACCAGCTTCTAGGACAAGTGCTGGCGAAGATGACGGCGCGGCAGCTACCAGATTCTTGAACTCAATACGCCCGGGCGTATTTTTGATAACAGTAGCCACAAAAATCACGCCTCCTGCAAATCTTCAAGAATCACAGGAGCGTCGTTGCCCGCAAAAGCACCAGCAAATTTACCGTGGTAGTACTCGTCAGCATCTTCTTGAGACAGGCCATCTGCAAGTAGCTTGGCGTAAATCTTAGCCCGGCTGTATACGGCAACAGGGTCAGCTGTACCGATACGCCCAATACCCACAATTGCACTCTCCATGTTCTCAAGCAAAATAGCGTCAGGGTTTAAGTCCGACAGCTGATCTACAAAACGTTGCGCAGTCATTTATCGCACTCCATTTGGATGTCTTCAAGAAACAGCGCTGCGATGTCGCCAGCGCGTTTGTAGCCTTCTCGAACACCGCGTTGAAACTCCATGCTGCCGCCAAGCGTACTCTTTGTGGGCAAATCGGCAATCGTGGCTAGCGCGGCGATTGATTTATTCCTGATGTTCTTGTATTCAGGCGAGCTAAGCACTGCGCTGTTGCCAGTTGCGGCTGCGGGCGCCTGAATATTTACAGCTAATTCTAAAGCTAAACCCTTTGATTTCAAAGCTTTAGTGATTCTGACCAGCTCGTTGAAGTCGCAGAAATTTTGCGCCGTGTTCTTCAAATGAGTCTGCGCAAGCCTGTGGAGGTCACAACACAAGTGCGACAATTCGGCTAGTTGAGTCTTGGTAGATGTAGCCCCAAGCGTTTGCTCTCTACACTCGGCTGTTAAAAGAGCTTGCGCCACTGTATCCCGCCGTGTCTGTTTTTGCCGCGCGATGTTCGCTGGCGAGAATGCGTTGACTGTCATGCACCGGCCTCCATGCTGGTTTTCTTATCTATAAATTGCGCGTAAGCCCACTCGTGGATAACGTCTACGGGAGAGTCTTCGCTATACACAACGGCGTGAACATTCTGATATGCGCGAGAGGCTGCTAGGTACTCATCGCGCATACGGGAGATAGCGTCGGGATCCCAGCTTTCATACCGGTCTTTTATCTTGGGGCCGGGGTTACCTTGCACACGCGCGGCAAGCCGAGTAGCGGCAAGCTTGGGGTCGATGTCCAACAGGAAGTACAGGTCTGGCTGGACGCCCACAGTCTCGTTGAAAATACCCCAGATCAAGCCCGTGGGTATTTTGTTGACGAACCCCTGATAGATCAGCGTCGAAAGCAACCACCTGTCAGCTATGATCACAACGCCAGCGGCCAGCCGTTCTTTGATGTAGCCAGTTAATTCTGCGCGCGCTGCCGAGAATAGCAGCATTTGAGAAGCTGGGCAGATTGGCGTATCTGATTCCAGTAAAATCTGCCGGACAGCTTTGCCCAGCTTAGTGGTCCCGGGATCTACGATTAGCTCCACCGGGATGTTCTCAGCTACAAGCCTGTCGCGCATAAGCTTAGCTTGCGTCGTTTTTCCAGAGCCATCTATGCCCTCGAAACAGATAAACATGGATTCCTTTTCTGCCGCAGATGGTTTTGTTATCTAAATCAGTTGCCGGTGATGGCTACGCTGCGCGAGTCGCCTAAAATTGGCTTGGAGATCAAGGCATCTACGCCAGTGATGCTGATAGCCGACTGCGGGCTGGGCACTTCTTGGCCCGTTACTGGAGTGTGCAACAGGAACTGGTCGCCGTTGGCAAAGCGCAGGGCAAAGCCAGACGACACGTAGCCCAAGCCCACAACACCGCGCTTGGCCAGCCACTTATCGGCAAACGCGCAAAACGCCCGTAGCTGTGGAATGTCTGCTGCTGGGGTCTGCTCCAAAAAGTCTTCGCTAATCTTACTCAACACATCTTTTTCTTGCATAATTCACCTCTGCTTTTTTGCGTGGTTTACTAGCCGGGGTACTGGCAGCCTCTGACGCCTCTCGAATTGTCTTTGTATTCTGTGCCACGATCTTGTCAAGCCGGGCCTTGTTTTTGCAGGCTTTGATCGTCTGGCTTACGTCGATCAGCAAGTTGCGCGCTGCATGCACATACAACCGCAATACGTAATACCTGTTTGCGGCATGAATAGCAAGTAAATCGCCATCAAGCTGCGTGAGCAATTTCTTGATGCGCGGGACTACGGCAATCCCACGGGCCTCAAGCTGCGCAAGCATCTCTTTTGCTGTACAGAGAATGTCAGCCACAACGACGATCTGGGCGCCCACAGGACTCTGGCTTAGTCTACCGCGAAACTCCATGTCGCGCTTTGTCTCGACCAACCTGAAATCGCGGCTAATGTCAGCTACCATAGCGGCAATCTGGACTGTGGCAATCTCGGCAATGTTCTCGAAAGCGCAAGCACTGACGTTCAGGACATCGTGGAGCAAAGCGCCCTGCACAATAGCGGCGATGCTCTCTTTCGTGTCGTCGGGCATAAAGTCAGCCCGCATGTCTTGGTACAGCCGCTGCGCAATAGTCTCGGCCTGATACGCCACAAGAGAGCAGTGATCAGCTAGCTTGGCGCCTGTCTGGCTTTGCCGGCCCTCGTAGTGCTTGCGGGCAAACGTCAATGTCTTCTGAATAGCAGACTCAGTTGGTTTCTTCATTGGCACCTCCATGCGCCTTGAGCTGCGTCACACAAGTCGCAAGATCGTTTGCCAGCCTAGCTCAAAAGCTTTACGGCGAGCTGCGAGATTGTAGTTGACGCGCTTGTTTAAGTTATCAATATGCCACGGCTCCGCAATGAACGTCTGCAGCGCGGCCATCAGTTTCTCGTAGTTCGGCGCTGCGTGCGGAACCCCGTTTTCGTCGTAATCTACCCGTGTTTTGACTAATACGCCATTCGAATCTTGGTAGATGAAGTCAGATTGCGGCGACAAATTGAAGCTGAGCACAGGCGTACCGCAGGTAATCGATGTGATTCCGCACATGCCGTAGTTGTCACATTCAGCCGGAATGAGCGTTAAGTCGTGCTCCGTGTACAGCCCCGGGCGCTGGTTTATAGCTACGCTCCGGCGCAATTTTACCCGCCCGCCTGTTTTGCGCCCAAGCTCTTTGAAGAACTGCGCTACAGATGGCGCGAACCGGCTTGATGTCACGCCGACGGTTAGGCGGGCGTCTGGCATGCGCGTGATGATGTACGCCAAGTCTCCAAGAAACTGGCTGTTAGCGCAGCGGGCGTTGCGGTCGAACCACGGTAAAAGTATCTTTATCGCCTTGACGTCTACCGGCTGCGTCTTTTTGACAGCTGGTAAACCGGTGTCAAACGGAATATGCGTGACGTGCTTGAACTTGTACACCGTTGTGAACAGCTCGCGGCACTCGGCTGTCATGGCAACAAGATGGTCAGCTTGACGTAGCGCCTTGCGAAACGGCTTCTCTAGCTCCTGCCACATTGGCGCAACAATGGTCGTGATGCCGAACCGCTTAGCGTATAGCAGCTGCTCTACTTTAGGCGTATGCGTCCAGACAATTACGTCCTGCTCTTTAGCCCAGTTCGTAAACAGCAAATGCCGTTTGTCGTGCACATCGCCGTCAAACTCAACGCCCAGCTTTGTCGGCGGGTTGGTCGCGTACAGGCTGTGAACTGCGCCCTGTTGGCGTACAAACCCAGCCAGCCGGATAGCCAAATACGCCTCGTCGCAGTGAGCGTAGCGGGTGTAGATACCAATGCGCATATACTAGCCGCCAGCTCCTTGGCCGCCGCCAAACTGTTGCTGCATCACCATTTGACCGCCCTGTGACCGGGCCTGCTGACGAATGTCATCAATGATGCTTGTGACCAGCGCGTGCATTGTTGGGTCGGAACGCTTGAGCTTGATTAGCTCTGAGTCTTTCACTTGCTCTGGCATAGACAGCAGCTGGTTTGCGATAAGCTGCGCCTGCTGCTGGAGTTCTTCCGGCGTACGCGGCACATTTGGCGCGTTCTGCCGCTGCGACAGGAACTGGTCTACCGGACTGGGTGGCGGCCCGGCAGGCGCAGGCTGCCCGCCACCGCCGCCACCTTGCTGGCTGGGATCGCCACCGCCCTGTTGGGCTGGCTCACCTGTAGCGCTGGCGCCAGTGTTGCCGGCGCCCATCATCATGTCCGGCGTCTGACTCATAGCCTGCATTTGCTGCGCCTGCTGCATCTCTTCCTGCATCTTCGCCTGCTCTTCGGAGTAGATGCGCTGCTCGTCCAGCATCCGCTTTGTTTCTTCCTCGTAGTCCAGACCGACGCTCTTGAGCCCCGTGGTCTTAGAGATTTGCTGGCCCTGCATAAGCTGCAGCTTGGCCATCTGCCGATTGAGGTCGTCGGCGTGAGTAACCCGCATGAGCTTTGCGCTAACCTGATTCCACGACATAACGCGCGAAATGTTAGACACAAGGTCTTTCAAAAACATGTTTAAGTTGTGCGGCAGCGCGCTCCAGTTAGCTTCAAAGAGCCGCAGCGCCGCAGGAGCTGCCTGAAAAGACAACGTGCCGTTAAACAGCTCAACTGGCATGCCGATACATTTCAGCAGCGTCTCCTGCCCCTGATCAATCAAGTCTTTCGGCGCCAATTGCGAAGCGTCACCGCCAAGAGCTTGATAGTTAACCGGGAACGGCAAGACGTTCCACCGCGCCGGGTCAGCGCGGCGGGCCCTGATCATCGAAGACACGCGACCACTAAAGCTGGAAAGATTGATCGAGTGCACCGGATCGCTTGACGCTTGGTCACCGCCGCGTGGAGCGGGCGTGATCACGCGAAACGGGATTACGTAATCCAGCGCAATAGCTTCGTTGTAGCGCTGCAGGATTTGCACGTACCACGCCTGCCGGAAGTTTGTCAGCACACGGGAAATACCCCAGCCGCGATTACGCATACCAGCCAGCGCGTCTTCCTTCATGTGATAGATAACGCCCTTGTCGAACATCAGGTTCTGGCCGTTTTTTACAGCCTGAATAATCTCCCAGCTGGCGCGAGAGAGATGATGTAAGTGCCCTTGGCGTATAAGGTTACGGTAATCTTCTGGGATTTTCCAGACGTACGAGCATTCGCCCGTATACGGATCCCACAAGATATCAATTTCATGGGGCGCCCAGCGCTTTACGCACATCTGCCCAGTGTCGCCGCTACGCCGGTCAATATGGCGCCAGTTACCGCGAACTTTGCAGTGCGGGCAGGTAGCGTGGAACTCAAAGTTCGACCACGTGAACGCGCACTGCTCAGAGTTGTATACCCTGTCCAGCGGCATCTCAAGGCCGCAGCGGGTGCAGGATAAGTAGCGCCGAAAAGGCACAAGCAGGGTCGTAAACGAATTGCCGTAGCAAAGATAGTCGAGGGCAATGGTGTGCAGGACGTTCTTGATGCTGAGCGTGTCTTCCAGAAACGTACGGAACTTCTCTTTCTCTTCCCGCCCGACTGTTTTCTCGCTGGCGTCGCCGATTTCGACGTCGGTGATGAAGTACGAGACAACGCGGTCAATAGCCTGCCGGTATACGCCGTTTGCGTTTAAGATGTACTCAACCCAGCGCAGCGCTGATTGAATACTCTCCGGCATGGAGAGGCTGGCTACGTCGCAGAACGGGTCTGGAAAACGCTCGTCGGCCTGTGTGCCGCGGCCAAGCGAGTTGTAGCCCATCTGACTGGAAGGTATAAGCGACACAGGCACGCCCCTTGCGCTTAGTTAATGGCCGTCCGCGCCGCTTCAGCAGCGCGCTTACGGAAATCGTTGTCTAGATCCTGCACGTACGCCTGTTTTTCAACAGCCGTGTTAGGTACTAGCATACCCGGAACAGCAGCCGGTGGCGACACTGTTTGCTCGGGCGGTGTGACACCAGCCTCGATAACGCCGCGTTTTTCCATGATATCACTCGGGTTGCGTTACACGAACTGCGCGCTCTACGAGTAATACGCAGTACTCGCGGTTATCATAAACATACTGAAATCCTGTCGTATGAACAAGATACAGCCTGTTATCGTCGTTAATTTTCACAGCCCATGGTCGCTGGTACGGGTCGTTTGAGGGCGGAAACCAGCGGGCGGCATTTTGCTCAAACCGCAGGTCGTAAACAAGTACGACGAAGCCGTTCTCTTCAGGGCTATCTGGTTCTGCGCGGCCGACGTGTATCAGCACATCGTGAAAGAAAGCCGGTACAGTGCCAATCCCCTCTTTCTCGAAGTACAGCAGTTTCTGCGGCGGGCCGCTGGTGGTAGTCTTACTGCCCATCGGATGATTTGCGTTCGGCACAATCGGGGGTTGCTTCTTGAGCCCAAAAGCTGCCATTGGACTGTAGTTCCTGTCAATCTGTTCAAGTGGCGGAGCAGCCGCTACAGTCGGCGTGCGAGACTCTTTTTCCAGCTCTGCCACTATCTCGTCTTCCGTAGGCTGCGGAGTTGGCGCGCCTCGGACAGCTGTCTTAACAGGCACGCGCTGCACACTTGATTTAGGCATCCGGGCCAGCTCTTCAAAAACCATAGCCGTACGCTCCCTGATTGAATTGATATCATTACCGGAAACTTGCGGGTTTACCGTGGCAAACGCCTGATCGATGTTCGTAGCGCTCATTTGCGACAGCGTAATTCCCCGCGTACCGCCGCCATTTGGGTCAACTATGTTGATTTCAATCTGGCCGCGGTCGTGCGGGTTGAAATTAACAGGTACGCCACCCGGAGTAGCACCGGAAATAATAGCGCCCTTTAGGCCGTGCTTCCCCGGGCGCATGCTGTCTAACATAGACCGGCCATTAGACAGGCGCTCTGCAGACGGGTCGCCGTATGTGGGCAATGCCATAAAAGCTCCAATAGCTAAAAAAAGGGGGGAGCAGCTTACGCTGCTACCCCCCGAAAGATTCTGGACTTAGGTCGGGGCACACGCTGTATAACATATTTCGAGAAATATGAAAGTACATTCGCCCCAGTGGAACCCCAACGCCGACCACTAACCGGACGGCGCTCGGCTGAGTTAAGACTTCCGCCATAACTCGGCCGGCTATCAACTGCGCCACCACCAAACCCAACGAGTCGTCTTCAGGAAAGAACGGCAGCGTACTAGGCTGCTCGTCTTGCTCGTGAAGCCACTGAAGCACATCGTCGTGTTTGATGAAGTAGCGCACTAGTTAACAGCCTCTGTCTCTGGAGCCTCTTGGCACGCCCTGCGATACGCCGGACGCCAGTCTACTGGGGACAGAAAGTCCCCGCAGACGTGCTCCGGCATCGTAGCCTGAAGCTGGTCGACGTCGACCAGCTGGATCCGCGACAACTGCGACAGAATGATCTGCCGCTCCTCTAGAGCTGCCGAGAACAGTTCCTCTGCTGTAGCAGCGTGCGCTGCTACTTTTACGCAGACCGACCGGAGGTAAGCCTCCGCCGCCACTCTGTCGGTGACGATGGCTTCCGCCAGCGGCACCCGCACAGACACCGGCGCGTCTGCGTTAAGCAGCGCGCCGTAGACATCATCTTGGCTCAAGTCAGCCATGCGCAGTTCAGCGCGCATTTCAGACTCAAGCGCCTCCAGCGTCGACTGATCGACGCTTTCAGCGTTTTCCAACCCGTGCCGCGCCAGAATTTTGGCGGCAGGGTTAGACAGCGCCATGGGCACGCCATGCTGGGTAAACTCCAGCGGGATTGCCCGGGCCGGCTGCCCCAGCACGGGAGAGTAATCCTCCGTGCCGGCAGTGGGGTCAAAGACTGGCCACGCTGGCGAATCCAGCTGTGGCTTCTCGCCGCGTAGCGTTGCGTAGCCGAAGTCGGCCATGCAACGCAAGAGGTCCAAGCCGCGGCGCGCGTTGTGCCGGTGCTTGGGCTTGTTGAGGTCCAAGACCGGCCCTTTCCCGCCATCCGACAGCGGCGCACGGAAGTCGATCTTCCCGTGCGTGGTAAACGCCAGTTTACCGCCGTCTACGGGCTTACTTACAGCCCAAGACAGAATGAGCTCGTTGGCCTTGGCTTCCAACACCAAGACTAACGGGCGCGTAACTTCCCATGCGTCCCGCACTGGGTTGCCCCAGCTCTGGAAGTTTCCCGGCAGCCAGATACAGGCTGCCAGCCCCGAACAAATCTCGCTTACGCGAGAGAACGACCTGACCTGCCTAGCGTGGAACTGCTGCAGATCTTGTTTGTAACTTTCCATCCCTGACCCCTTTTCTTCCTACACAGGATGTTTTGACGGCCACGCAACGGCGCGTGTCGTCGGAGAAGTTCTCGTTACTTGAGAACCGGCGCCACTCGTCTTCAGTGACGAGCAGCTTTGTATTCTTTCCGTCTCTTTCAGTCTGATGCAGCGTCACGAGGATTTTTCCCTTGTAACGCCGCTGATTTTTCACCGGCACGCCCTTATAGGCTACGAACTTTTTCACGCATGTGACCTCCTCTACGGCACTACGGCCGCGGCGTGTAAATTGCATCAAGCTGCATACAAAACAGCCGTACAATAAATATGCCCGCTTAACGCCAGTAATTTAGTTTTCTGGATCTGGGAGCACATCGCTGAAAGCGGTCAGCACATCGTCGTCATTGTCGGGAAAAAAGTCATCAGACGAGTGCTGGGCTCGTTGCGGGGCCGGTGCTTGAAGCTCAGGGGGACTTTCGAGGTGGATAGGGTCGAGTCCCAAGTAGCCAGTTTCATCTGGCTCTAGGTTCTCTGTCGGCGGCGGGAACAATGGCTGTGCACCCCAAGGCGTGAGCAAGTGCCGGAAAGGCGGTTTAGATATCTTTAGCTGCTGGCCGGCAAAGCTAAACACAGAAACATCCCGGTCGATAAGCTCTTGCAAGCGCGTCGTAAGCTGCGCAAGCTCTGCAAACTCCTCGACGCCAAAAGCTCCGTCAGCCTGCAGAATGGCGGCGTAGAATTTGACCTCTGGTTCTGGCTTCTCTTCTGCCATTAGTCGTCTCTCATGGTAAGGGGATCTTCGCCAGTAAAACCGCTGACCCTGCTGGCAGCCACTATTGCAGCTGGCGCATTTAGCCCCAATGTCGTATCTACAGTACGAACTGCGCCAAGCCCGCGTGCGCTCGTCTGCATAAAGAAGATACGCGTGTTGGTGCGCACGCCAAATACCGTCACGGACAGCGTTTCGTTGAACCGCGACGTCGGATCACGGATCAAGATGTCGTGCGAGAACGACTGCGCAAACAAGCCACGTTTAGGGTCAGAAAACGCTATCCCGCCCAGAAAGCCAAAGCACTCTTCTTTGCGTGACTCGTGGATGCAGTACAGCCGCTTGTCCCAGTTAGTGGTCTGCTGCCGACCGGGTGCTGGCCTGCTGCCGAGTCCTTTGAAAAAGAACTCATGGTCTTTCAGCACGTCGATGCAAAATGGCCGAAGATCCCTACTCTCGGCAGGGATACGCGCATCAAACTCTATTACTGGATCACGGTCGAAGCCGCCGTGCGTAAAGAGCAGCGCAGGCGTGAATAGCAACAGCGAGTTGCCGCGCCGCCGTAGCGCCTCCGAACACGACAGGGCCGCAACAGGGTCTGCGCCCGTGATGTTCTCAACCTGCCGAAAAACAGCTGGGCGTTCCATGCCAAGTGCCAAAAATTAGGGCTTCGTTTTTGAATTAGACATACCGTCGTTTGTCGTCTGCATGAGTAACAGCAGAACAAACGCTGCGTCCACTACGTTGTCGATGCCTGTGGACTTGTATTTCTCGGCAACAAAGGCGTTGCCCAGCAGCTTGTTAGCCGCATCAATCATTTCTTCCTTGCTCGCTTTGCCATTGCCAGTCGCGTACTTCTTGATTGTGCTGATCGCAAAGCCGTTGGCAAGCAAGTCGGCCTCTTCGGCCCAAGTAGCCACGGTGACCTTCATGCCGCCAAGAACTTCAGACGCCGTGGCTACGCGAGACAGCACAGCCGGAATGCCGAACTTCTTGTTAATGAAGAACTCCCGGGGCGGCGTGTACTTTACGTCTTCGTAGCCAATAACGTCCGGCGACACAACGTTCAGAAACGCGCGCAACCGCACAAAGCGGGCAGCCCGTGATTCCAGACCTTGCGTAGATAGATCCCACTGAAACAGCTGGAGTTTGTCGCGCAGTAGTTTACTGCCGGGGACAAAATCATATACAGCCACGCCGCAGTTACTGCCCAAGTCTAGCCCAAGAAAGCGAATTGCGTCTGGCTGTTTCTTAGCCAGCTTTGGCCCGAATTGCTTCGGGTCTTTATACATCCTGTACTTCGGCATTGTTTACTTTCTGGAGCGGAACCATGTCCTAAAATCACGGGCTGATGCTTGGCGTTCTTGTTCTTTCTGCTTCGCGGCTAATCCTGCAAGCTGTTCTTGCGTAGCTCGTAGCTCACTGTACACCGCATTCAGCCGGGCTTGCAATACATCATTCTTCATCCGCAGGTGTTCCGCCAAGTGATCAGCGTCATACATCGGCGCGCCATTGCGCCGGGCAAACTCACACGCAGTTGACGAAAACCTAGCCATACCAGCCTGCGCTGGTGACTCTTCGCCAACCTGAGAAACCTCACGCACAGCCGTAAACCACGCAGCGCAGCATACACGACCAACCGCAGAAAACAAGACTTCGCGCACAGGATACCGAAAGTCGAAGAACCTGTGCCGCTGCAGAGCTGCGTCAAAAGACCGCACTGGATCTGCGGCGTTGACGAAATCACGCTGCGCTGCTGCTAGCGCCGCAGTTATAGCAACAAGCTCATCCTGCGTGATCTCGTTCTTCGCGTACCAATCTGCAGTCTCGGCGTCGCGGGCTTTTTCGTCAAGGTTCTCGACGGCCTGCAACATCAACGTCGGTGTGATGTACGCGTAGTCCCGCTCAGGGTTGTACAGCGGGCCATCAGAATTTTTCTGCCTGTAGTTAATTCCGCCCATAAAGAGTCCTTTCTTTATTTAGTCCACGCCACCCGCCACGCCTGTGCGTCCAGCAGTATACCGGCAACGCACACACATGGTGCCAGCATCTGCAGGGTCAAAGAAACCTTCGGTGTTGCAAGTAGCGCAATAACGCGGCACGTACGTATTCTGGTGCGTGGCGTAATTGCACTGATCATACCCAAGCCAGCAGTATTCGCAACTGTGCTCACAGCCGTCTGGGCAAGGTTTAGCCCGGCACCTGACTTCAATCAACGTCTTGTTGAACTTGATCATCGAGCTACTGGCGCTAACACGCGCAAAACTCGGCATCTGCCGGCTTTTCTCCGCCTCAACGTGGGCGAAAAACAGCAGGTTCACAAAATGCAGCGCCGAAGAGTACGGGTAAATACCCCACGGCGCTGAAAACCCCACAGACCTAGAAATAGCAGAACAACTGCCCTTGGAGAAAAACTGCGTAAATACCATAGGGCAGGGCGATCCAGCCAGCGCCCGAACAGAGAACAAAAACCCGTGCACATTCTTACGCTGGTACGGCCGCACATTTTCGACTTTTACCGGCACGATTTCGTCGGCCATCTGCCTGACCCAAGCCAAGACAGGCTGGCCGTCAATCAGGCGGTCGATGTTGCCTGACAGCCGCCACGCCAAGTCCGCGGCTGCGCTGCGGGTAAGCTCAGTTCCCGCCATCGCCCGCACTGAGTCGTACACAGCGGTCTCTACAACAGTTTCCGGCATCTCTGACATGATATCTCTGCAGATATCGTAAACAGTTTGCCCGGTTATGTTTGCGCCAAAGTACGGCCGCAGGGCGCGGCTGCAGATTCGATCACGCCGGTCGAGCAGCCGGCGGTAGCTAAACGCTGGCTGGCTCATTTGTGTCTCCGGGTTTACGGATCTGACGATCAGGGTTGTTTGCAGACCACGTAGCCATGGCTTTCTTGTAGGTATCAACAGCCCATGTGCTGACGTTCTGCGCTTCTGCAGCCTCGTGGTGCATCTGCAACACAAGCGTACCCAGCTCCATCTGCAGCAGCTTCATAATGTCGCCAACGCAGACTACGTTATGGACAACAACCGTTGATGGCTGTGTAGCGTTTGTTTCTGTAGCGACGGAATACTTAATTTCAATGCTTTCAATCTTCAGCGCCGCTGGCAGCGGAGCAGCAGCAGGCAAGTTCTGTATGAGCACGCCAAGTCTTTGCAACGCCTCTACTCGTGCCGCCAGTTGCTCCATTTTGGCGCCAGCCTCAGACAAGACGCGCCCCGGCCGGACGGTCACAGGCTGTTGCCCAGCCGCGTGGCCCGCAGCGTAGTTTTTCAGCGCATCGGCAAGTGCTGATGCGTCGAGCTTCAGCGGCACGGTCACAGTGTTGGGCGTTTCAACTTTCACGGCATCTACAATTTCAGGTTGCGACATAGTTACCTCAGTCAGTGATTACAGCAAAACCAATCCAGCAGCGGATGCTGGTATTAACGTCAGTGTCCACATCATACAAAAGTTCAACAGGCATGCCAGTCACTACATAGAGGTGCGTGACGTTGTTGGGAATATATGCAGAGCATGCCAGTCCAAGCTGCAGCATGAACGCCAAGGCCAAGTCGGCTGACGGGCTTAGCTCATAAGAGAAAAGCGGCACGCGCACGTATTCGTCATGCTCTGCCAACGACCAAACTGGCGTGTCCCCGGGCAAAAGCTGCTCGGCTAGTACCTGCCACTTGTTGCCCGGTAGCTTGTCTTTGGCCCTGACCACCGCGGGCTCAAATGGCGCGCCGGGTGGCCAACTAAGCCGGGTCTTATTGATATCTAATTGGTCAACGATCAGTTTCATGGCTGGTACTCAAAACCTATTGGGTGTTCTGTGTTTCCGCGTTTAGACGCCGCCGACTCTACGCCCGCGTCATTGGCATTGATCCAAACGCCATCTCGAAAATGGGCCAGCGGCAAGTCATGCTGCCGGCAAAGCTCGCCTAGCATAACGTCTACGCCCCGATGTTTGAAGCCCGGCAAAGGCCAGTCGAATCTCTGCAAAACAGCTGTCTGGATAGCCCACCAGCTGCCTTGCGCAAACGACACGTACGCTGGCGGCTCTTTGCCGGCAAACCACGGCTGCGCCCGAATCCAGCCTGCTTGGTTACCAGCTAGGCGGGTCTTGTAGACAGACCCCACCATTGCCGAAGTCTCCAATTGCGTACACAGCCGGGGCAGCCAGACAGCCGGGTCGTTGTCAGGGGCTAGGCAAGAATCATCGTCAAACCAGATCGTAGCCGGCGCCGTGATTGGCTCCGAGTAAAGCATCCGGCGCATCATCGGATACTTGTGCGTGTTCTCGGCTGAGTCAATTACAAGAGCGCGCGGAAAATGAGCCGATACCTGTGCCTGTACAAATTCGCGGGTTTGCGGGCCCACGGCATTGCAACCAAAACGGAACTCGACAGGCTGCTTGGCTAGTTGCCGCATCGGGTCGTTTAACACCCGCTGCGCTAGTTTGAAGCAGTAGTCGTCGCTACCGTAGAACAAGACGCACACACAGGCAAAAGCGGATCCGTCCGCCATAGTCAGCTCCATCCGACGTGTTTGTAATCAAACTAACTTAGAACCCAAACGCAGCAAGAGAGTGTTTGAACGGCTCACCCGGCAGTGTTTGCACAAGCGACAACATAAGCCGAGCTAGTTCTCGCGTCTCTTCTTGCGCATCTGGTTTCAACCGCAGTTTCCAAAGGTGCACAAAAGCGGCAAAAGAACCTGTCCAGACAAATTGCGTGTTCAGGCACAGTGGCAACACAATCCGGCACTGCTCTTTTGCCACCCCAGCCTCAACCAAATCAGCGTACAGATTTTGGCTCTGCTCGATATGCGCGCCAATCCGCGCCACAAGCTCAGCGTTCTGTGGCTCCGGCACTGGCCCAGAACTGCCCTGCTTGCTGCTGGTTGACTGCAATCGAAGTTGCTTCGGCAACCAGTATTCGTCAGAGAAGTCGACGTACCGGCCGCTGATGCTGTTTGCTGTCAGACCAACTTGATGCTTGAAAAGCTGCCGCTCAACAAAGATCGGGCACTCAATTCTGAACTGCAACTGCGGGTGTCTAAACGGCGACGTGTGTTTGTGCTCGACCAGATAGTTCAAAAGCTTGATGTCGCGATCTGTCATTGTGTCTACGCGCTTACCGTAGCTCACCCGCGCGGCGTTAACCACCATTAAGTCATCGCCAAAATGGCTCCACAACTGCGCTTGCATGAAATCCTCAGAGTGTGGCTGGAGACAGTTGATTCTTGGCTACTGCGACTGGCAACACTACAGGCGCCGTGCGGGAACGCGCCAAAAGCTGCAAGGCTTTGGTTACATTGCGCCCTGCATCTACGTCTAGCGTCTTTTTGTTGCGCGTATCTGTGACAAGGTCATCAAGCAGCTCTACAAACTTGTTCCTGTCTTTGGCTGACGTAAAACTGAACCGCACAGAGAACTGCGTTATAGTCTGGCCTGCGTGCTCCTCAGCTACATCGTTGCGCTCCCATGCCGTCCCTTGCCCTCGTGTATACACGGTAGTCAACCGGCCACACCAGTCATAAATCAGCAGAATAGCCGATTTATCCAAATCAGTTGTTAGCGAAAACACGTGTGGAAACTTAACGCACGGAATAAACGGCAACGTTTCAGTTACCTTTTCATCCAGATTTACACGCTGCATTTGAACAGGAATAGTGCGCTCGCCGATTTTCTTGTCGTTAGTGAAAAACTCAGCCTCAATTGCGCCTACGCCGGGTTCAATTACAATCGGGACATTGCGTACAGAAAACATGTTGGGCCCTTATCGAGTGATGTCGGAACGTGGTTTGGGGCGTGCTGCCGGCGCGGCTTCGTCCGCCTTCTCATCTGATGCTGCTTCAGCGGCTTCTTCACGCCGCTGAATCTCAGCTACAACCTGCTCGCACATAGCGATGTGGTTTGAAATAATGTCCGACAACTGGCTGAAGTTATCGACAATCTCCGACAGATAGCTCAGCACTGTCGTGTCGAGCTTAGCTGGCGGAGAGTTCATGATGTCGTTGTACAGGTCATCGTCTTTCTCGGTCAGCCACAAACTGGTTGACCGGCCAATAAACCGCCGCTGGTGTTGCAGCAAGTCGTAGACCTGCTGCTTCAGGCCCTTGGGCGCCTGATGCGTGCGGCCGCTTGTCTTCTGTTTGCCGCGGATCTCTTGCAACTCAGCCGCCAGCGTCTTGGCTGTGTAGGCTTCTTCGGCACAGCGTTCCTCCACCGCAGCCCGCTGGGTGTCATCGGGAATCTGCGACAGCAACTGCACGTGAGAAGCTGTGATGCGCCAACGCGGACGCTCTGGGCAACGCATACCCAGCAGCCGGCGAAGCTCGCTTTCGCTGGGGTACCGCTCGAAGAACGACATGGCGCTGCGAAGCTGTTCGACAGAGTACACCGGCGCAAAAATAGATATCAATAACCCAGCGCCATCTATATGGCTGGCCTGCTGCTGCTCTGTCAAATACTTGTCTGGATCGTCCCGCACTTCGGTGAGCAACTTGCCGACTCGCCAGTACGTCGTCACGTTGGCGGTCTGGATATCGCCAAACAACCGGTCGATCTCGCCGACTACGCGCTGCAAAGCTGGCTTCAAGTCAGCATGGGCAGGCATACTGAGCGCTGACGGCTCTGTAGCCGTTAAGGCTGTTTGGCTTGCTGCCGCCATTTCAGTTTTAGACTTTCTTGTCATCGTAACTCCTTGGGATACTACTTACGTTTCTTAACGCGGGGTTCTGGAATCAGCATGCTCATTGCGCCGTGCTGCAGAACATCCCGCACTGTATGGTGTTGATGCCGTGCATACCGCAGCACGGAACAACACAGGTCATAGAGCGTACGCTCAGTAAGCGCCGCTTTGGTATACACTTCCAGTGCTGCCCGGGGCTCCAGATCAGCGCCGGCTGTAGCCGTGGCGCGGGCGATACGTGTCGCTACGTCACGCGACACCCGCATTTTCAATAGCAACGTGGCGCAGTTATCCAACGCTGCGTCGAAGCCCGCTTTATCTTCAGTGAACCCGAGTGACTTCTGGCACAACGCCCGAACGCGGGCAGCAATAACGTCCATGTCGATAACGTTCTGTGCTGCCCGCGCCACCAGAGCACCAGTCCGGCCTTCCAAGTCTGCGCCAATGTGGTTGAGCCTGAGATTAGAAGCTGTCGGCGTCACGGCCACGCCAAACTGCGTGAACAGACACGTCGTGGCGTTGATAGCCAGACCAGTGTCTTCCCGGTTGGAAAAAAACCAGCCTGACGCAAACGTGTGCCGCGGGTCGGTATAGATATCATTACGCCGCGATTTCGGCAGTATGAAAAACAACCGTAATTCGCGCCCTATTAGCTCAGCCCGCGAAAACTGTGCCTCTGGCTGTGCTGTCATTAGCTCGTCTGACACGATCTCCAGAAAACGACTGTTGTCCAGCAATCTGTGCGTGAGCCCAAGAAAGCCGTCAATCGTCTGCTCTCTGTGGTCTACCAACAGCGTACGCTCACGAACAGCGTCAAACCGCACGCGCACCGTGGTGTTGTACACGCTCACAGCGGCAGCAATATCAGACGCTGCCGCACCTTGCGCGGACAACCGGCCGTTCTCGCCAGACAGCTCATTGAACAGCGGGTTTAGCCCGTAGGCTAGCACTTGAGCAAGCGACGCAAATCCAAGTGCGTTGAACCTGTAGCCAGTCTCAGCCAGCCTGCCGTCAGCCCGCATGAGAATCTGGGCCTCGTCCACCATCGGCACGCACTCAGTGTTGGCTGTGCGCTTGGCCAGAAAATCCCGGCACTCTTCCAGCTGCCCAGATGAAAACGCAAACGCCGTCACAGGCGCAAACACGCCCCGCACAGCTTTGGTCATATCTGTAGCCACGCTAACGCCCTGCAGTTATGGTCATTCGTCAGTGACAGCCCACTCAGGGCCAATCGACCCAAACAGTGACACTGTCGGCTCTACGATGAGCATCGTTCTACCAAGTTGCCAGCTCCACTGAATCCGCGTCTGGTCTTTGACGTTGTCCGTCATGAGCGTGTGGGCGCAGAACATAGTCCTGACCACCGGGAACACGAACACAAAACCATGCTCTGGATTGACCTCAAGCCGCTCCAGACTTTTGAGCACAGCCGAACACAGCCTGTTCTTGCCGCGCGCTGTGTTTTTAAAGATATCAGAAAACGTCAACTCGTGCAGGCGGGGGATACGTTTGCCGCACAAGACTGCAGGGAACTCCCGATACACAGCGTTAAACCAGCGGAAATTCAGGTTGTTCTGCCCAGTCATGTCTCGGCACTCGTTGGCTAACCTGCCCCACGCAGCCCGCTTTGCGCCGCACTCTGTGAACACACGCTTGATGGTGCGCTCCTCAAAAGCCAGCTGTCGCTGAACCCGAATAGCGTCAGCGTTTTCACTGTTTTCATTGAACAAGTTGCCGAAAAATTGATCGCGATCCATGCGTTACTCCGGGGTTAGGCCGGGAGCGTCGCGAATCAGGTCACGAATCGATTGAACGCACTTTTCCGACTCTTCAGACAGCCCGCCGTGTTTGAGCATTCGTCGGCATGCCTGATCGACTTCCCACAACGCTGCACGCGCCGCCTGTCCCTCAACCGCATCCCTGAACTCTACTCGGTCGTCAGGCAGCGTAAACTCAAGCTTGGCAATAGGCATTGCAACTCCTTTAGTTGCCGGTAAAGAAATCGTGTGGCTTATCAGTATTCACGCCTTTATCTAACTTTGCCAAAGTTTCGCGATGAAACCGGACAGCATCAGCGGAAGGCGTTTTACTGGCCGCAGCCGTTATAGCTGCAACATCGCCGCCGTTCTCATGAACCCAGAGAGACAACAAATGCGTATTATGCGCCATAACGGCTAAATTAGCCGATACCTGCGCCCGTGACTCTTCAAGCGCCGCGATCTGTTCTTTCAATTTGTCAATTTCGCTCGACATGTTTACCTCTATTCTACTTGGCCCAGTGGATCAAAATCAGCCGGAATGATATCTGCCAACGAGCTGGACGCAGCCATAAGCTCTGGCACATCGGTCATCTGTTGTTTCTTCAACTCTGCCATTACCTGATCGCGATAACGGCAAGCCGGGTCGCACAACGGGTAGTCGTTTACGCCAAGAATGCCATGCAGCATTCCCACTACCTTTTTGTTGCCCTCCAAAATTATCGACGCTTCTACCTCAGAGACAGCATCAGACTTTGAGATACCAAGCGCCGTGGAATAAACCAGCGGCGTCTCGGAGTTCTTGGTGCCGTGCTTGTACTCCAGATCGCAAACTTGCCTAATCAACCCGGGCAGCTTGGGGTCCATTCCCGGGGGCAACTTGGCAGACGCGTTTTGCAGATCGACCAGCAGCCGTGCCGTAGCTGTGTGCCAGTCCCAATAATGGTACTGCTTGTTTTTATATGTCTCGTTGCCCTCTGCATCACGCCCCACTGCAATCTCGTTGTACCACAGCAGATTAACAACGATTTTCCTATCTTTAGCGCCAAGGTTGTTCTTGCTCGCCACAATACGCACGGCTTGCCCTTCAGTCCGCCCGGCAATCAGATCTTTGCTGGACGCCTTGGACATGTCGAGGATCATCGTGGCGTAGTAGTCCAGAGCAGCGCCGCCGGGAGCGTACTTTTTTGGCGGACCAAAACCAGAGCCGCCAATGTCTTCCTTCAAGTGGTTTGTGCCCACCAGCGCAATTGGGTACCGCCGCAACGTTGGCACCAAAGCTGTCCGCATGAAATCTGACAAGTTGCGGGCCAGATATGGATGCCCCGCAGCAGCGTGACCTTCGTCGGCCACTTTGTCTACGCGCCGCTCCACCTCGACAGCCGAAATAGAGTCGAGGCCAATGCACACAGGGATCGACTTGTCGGCAGCGTCCAATTGTTTGTGCAACGCCTGACAGAAACCCATGTACTTCTTCTGCCACTCTTCTACAGTCGCGGCTGTAACGACGCGAGTACGAGACATGTACTGCTCGTTGTGCTGAAACAACCCAGCCATCATGGTCGGAGAACCTTTGTTCTCAGTGTCGATCATGATGGCGCCGCCGCCGTACACGTGAAACCACCGCATGATCTCAATCAGCAAAGCTGACTTACCGGCGCTAAACTCTCCACGCAGTTGCACAAACCGAGACAGTGGAAAGATATTGGCCTGAAACAGATACCGGGCAGACAACGCCGGCAAAGGCAAACCGATCAGCGGCTCGTTATCTTCGTCACTGCCCTGCAACACTTCTGTGATGACAGGATGCTCGTCGTGACGAGCCTGTGCGTCAACTGCGTTGTCTTCTTCTTTACGTTTACGGCCCATAAATTCTTTCTGTGGTTAAAAATGCCCGGGCGGCAGTACGTTGGTTATTTTCCAGTTACAGGACATTTTCCGGTGTCAGAAAATACCGGCAAACAGGAAATTGGCAAGTACTGCCGCCCATGATTTTTCCAATCTTAAATGTAGTAGCTATCATTATCGAGTTTCAATTCGCGCAACGTGTACAACGCAATTTCGACACCCAAATCGTTTTTTACGCGTCTAGCCGTTTCTCTTGCGCCAGTTGAAAAATTTTCAGCGACTAATTGCCCATATTTCTTATCAGCGTTTGGAGACATAAATATGTAGCCAAACGTTTGCATAACGTCTTTACCGTCCGCTGAATCCGGTTTTAGTTCAATAACGCAACCAGTTTTATCCGCTTCGTCAGCGTAATAAAATATGTCTGCTTTGCCGCCTGAACCTTCAATTGAATACTCTGGGTGGACAACTGGTTTTTTGCCCGAGCCCGGAATTAGCGTGCGAAGACGCGCAACGTAACGGTCGCGGTACACCGCCTCAAGTTCGGTTTTATCTTTGCCGTCTTTGTTGGTATCTGTTGCCCATTCACCAATTAACGGCTGCACACGCGCGTATATACGGGCACGTAATTCTTGCCAGTTACCGTCGTCAACAATTCCGTTTTTTTCGTAAGTTGTTGAAAACCCGTTCAACAGCGTAATTACGCCCGTGTACGGTACGTACGTGTTAGACGAGTTATTGCCGCCAAAAGCTGCAATATCAAGCGACGTTATTACTTTGCCGTGCATAACAACATGCACTTTGCGATTGTATTGATAACAGGGATGACGAGATTTCGGCCCATCAATTCCGGCAGTTGCGTACTCGTCGTCTTGCGCTGCCCTGCCGAATTCAAGAATTGCCGCGTATTTTCTTCCGTCTGGGCCCACGCCGCTAAATTTTTCTTGGTCAATTGTCGGGCGAGAAGCGTTTCGGTACTGCTGCACAACAGGCTGAATATCCCACACACAATCAACATCACCATCTTTGTTTAACAGGGGCGAACCGTCTTTATTGCACAGCCGCAAACGCAAAGAGAGTCTGTGACCGTGAAACGTGTCGCCTGCCAACAACCGCGCATATTTGAAACCCAGCTGCGATATCACGTGTGTCGTGTAGTCTTGCCGGCGCCGGTAAATGCCTTTTTCAGACAAACCTACAATGTAGAACTCTGTTCCGTGCTCATTTTCAGCAAAAATTTCGTTATCGTACCGTACGGGTATTTCGCCAAACGGGCGCGATGGATTTTCGTGGTCGTGGTATGAAAACCGATAGCCATGGTTTTCATTTTTAGTTTTTGTAACTATGTACCGGAGTGAGTCGGCATGCTTACAAAACATAAGCAACATCGTTTTCATACCAACGCCGTGCTCGTGCAAACTTTCATACTCTGGATTTGTCTTCGACAGCTCACCCAAAGCAAGACATTGCTCAAGACGATCAAGTTCAATTCCGGGGCCATTATCGCGAAGCCGCATCCACGCAGTTTCAAGGTCCAGCGTGCCTTTTGCCCAATCGCCGCCAATTGTTAACTCCACAGAAATGTCGCCAAAGTGCGCCATTTCAGCTGCGGGGTTATCAATACCCTCACTAACTGTTTCATTAAACCCGCGGTCTGTGTACGTGAGCCGCTCCCACGGACGCGGCCAACCGCGCGCTAAAGAACCCGGAGCTAGAATGTTCAGTATTTTTGCCACCCTGCCGTCGCCGGTTGCGGATGTGGTCGGCGCAGCGGGTGTTAAAACTGAAGTAGCTGACATAGTAAATCCTTTCAAAGTAAAGATATGAAAACCCAACCGCGGGGCCGCCGTGCTACAACGACGAGCGCAGGCACAGGGCCCCGCGGCGGACAAAAACAACAGAGACTAAGCCTTCTTAGTCGCGGCGGCACGGGCACGCGCCCGGGCCAGAAT
>Ga0304730_1000701_pt1 | contig 27830 bp, 26 predicted proteins | sample M_130628_MF_Meta_FD_190474 | JGI IMG/M metagenome (GOLD analysis project Ga0304730, IMG submission 190474) | Freshwater microbial communities from Lake Montjoie, Canada to study carbon cycling - M_130628_MF_MetaG (v2) (version 2) | ecosystem: Environmental > Aquatic > Freshwater > Lake | place...
CGACCTCAACGATGCAGCAAGATGCAGGTAGTCGTTTGGGGTGGGGCGCACAGATCACTATGCGTATTGCACAGCGCTTGTATGAAAACGGCTACATCACCTACATGCGCACCGACAGCGTTAATCTTTCACAACAAGCAATTGACGCTGCGCGCAAAGCGGCTAAAGCTTTATACGGGGCAGACCATGTTGCAGATTCACCTCGTGCATACACCGGCAAAACAAAGAACGCACAAGAAGCACATGAGGCAATCCGCCCAGCGGGTGAAACATTTAAGACTCCAGGAGAGTTAGCACCAGAGCTATCAAGAGATGAATTTGCTCTTTATGACCTGATCTGGAAGCGCACAGTTGCATCTCAGATGGCTGATGCTAAAAAGATGCAGATGCGTGTTGATTTTGATGCAACGACAAATGATCACAAAGCCACAATTTTTCGTGCTAACGGATCTGTTATTACTTTCCCAGGCTTCTTAGCTGCATACGATGACATTGTTAGTGATGAGAACAAGGACGAAGAGAGTACTGATAAGCGCTTACCTGCTATGACCCTTGGTCAATCAGTAAAAGTTGATGAATACACCTGTGAAGGCCATGAAACAAAGCCCCCAGCCCGATACACCGAACCAACTCTTGTTAAAAAACTAGAAGAGCTAGGTATTGGTCGCCCATCAACGTTTGCTTCAATTATTCAAACTATTCAAGATCGCGGTTATGTCTATAAGCGCGGACGCGCTTTAGTTCCAACGTTTTTGGCCTTTTCTGTAACAGGCCTTCTTGAAACTCACTTCACCAAATTAGTTGACTATGAGTTCACAGCCAGCATGGAAGAAGATCTAGACAAGATTGCAGGAGGAGAAGCTAGCCGCAGTGATTGGCTACGCGATTTCTTCTATGGCGTTGATGGACAACCTGGACTCAATGAATTATCAGCTGATTTAGGCGTTATTGATGCCCGCGCAACTAACACTATGAATCTCTCCCCTGAGATTGAAATCCGTGTTGGACGCTATGGGGCATACCTGCAACAGAATCTGCCAGGTGAAGAGCGCAAGCTAGCAAATATCCCAGAGTCACTTGCACCTGATGAGTTAACTCTTGCCAAGGCAATTGAATTACTTGAAGCACCTTCAGGTGAGCGCGAACTAGGAATAGATCCTGCTACAAACCTTCCCATCATTGCTAAGAGTGGTCGCTTTGGTCCTTACATCACCGAAGTTCTGCCTGAAGTGCCAGTTGAGCTAACAGCGTCTGGAAAGAAGAAGAAAAAGAAAGCAGATGCACCTAAAGCAAAAACTGCTTCCCTTCTTTCCACAATGACTTTAGATACGGTCACGTATGAAGATGCATTGATGCTGTTGTCGTTGCCAAGAACTTTGGGTGTTAACGAAGCAGGCGATGAGATCACTGTGCAAAATGGTCGTTATGGTCCCTATTTAAAAGCTGGAGCAGATTCACGCACCCTTGCAAGTGAAGATCACCTATTTACTATTGATCTAGAAGAAGCATTGAGTATTTATTCAAAGCCTAAAGAGCGTCGTCGCGGTGTGGCAAAGCCACCAGTAAAAGAGCTTGGTATTGATCCAACAACAGAGAAGCCTTTGATTATTAAAGATGGTCGCTTTGGTATGTATGTCACCGATGGTGAAACAAATGCAACGCTTCGCCGAGGAGATACTGCAGAAGGAATGACGTTAGAGCGTGGTCTTGAACTACTTGCAGGACGCCGTGCATGGGAAGCAGAGAACGGACCATCACCTAAGAAGTCACGCAAGAAAGCTGCAGCTAAACCTAAGAAGGGTGACACTGCGCCGACTCTTACAAAGAACGTTGTGAAAAAAGCAGGAGCCAAAAAGGCAGCAAAGAAAGCTGCAACAGGTAAGGCTAAAGAGAAGGCTGAATAAGCCTTCTTTAGGCCCGTCTGGGCTGCCCGATAGACTCATCCAATGGCTAGAACACTCCCAACCCCTGCAGCCCCGGCACAGGATGAAACTCGTGGTGTTCTAGCGATCCGCCCGTTCCGAAAGCTTTGGAACTCCATGGTCTTCTCATCCCTTGGTGATTGGCTAGGTCTTCTTGCAACTACTGCAATGGCTCAGCAGTTATCTGGTGGTGATTATGCAAAAGCTAACTTTGCTATTGCTGGAGTTTTTATCTCTAGATTATTACCCGCAGTATTTCTTGGACCGTTAGCTGGTGTTATTGCTGACAAGTTAGATCGTCGCAAGCTCATGGTTACCTGTGACATTTTGCGCACAGGTCTTTATATTTCAATTCCAATTTTTCACAACTACTTCTGGCTATACACAGCAACCATTCTGGTTGAGTGTGTGACTTTGTTTTGGTCACCAGCTAAAGAGGCATCAGTACCAAACCTTGTGCCAAGAGAAAAACTTGAATCTGCTAATCAAGTCTCTCTCCTAGCTGCCTATGGCACAGCCCCCATCGCAGCTCTTCTCTTTACTTTCCTCTCTCTTTTCACCAGCGCCTTTGTTGCACTGATTCCTAACTTCAATGCAACGGCAGTTGATATTGCGCTCTATGTCAACGCACTTAGTTTTGCTTTTGCAGCCTTCACAATCTGGAACTTAAGAGAAATACCTAAGGGAGCAGCTGCAAAGCATGCAGCTGATACAGGAATTCTTAAAAGCCTGCTTGAAGGATGGAAAGCAGTTTCTGGTTCCAAAATCATCCGCGGTCTTATTCTTGGCATGGTTGGTGCTTTTGTTGCAGCAGGAGCAGTCATTGGTCTGGCTAGAACATTTGTGGGAGATCTAGGTGGTGGTGAGGCTGCCTACGGTGTTCTCTTTGGCGCAGTCTTTACAGGTCTAGCTGCAGGTATTGCTTTTGGTCCTAAAGTCTTTGCGCAGTTTTCTCGCAGACGACTCTTTGGTGCATCACTGACTATTGCAGGCTTATTCCTTGTAGGACTAGCTGCTATTCCTAACCTTGTTCTAGCTGTCTTTACCGTTATTGCCCTAGGTGCCTTTAGCGGCATCTGCTGGGTAACAGGCTTCACCATGCTGGGCATGGAGGTGGCAGATGATGTTCGTGGTCGCACCTTTGCCTTCGTGCAAAGCCTTATTCGTGTGGTTTTAGTAGCAGTACTAGCTATAGCTCCACTTATTGCAGCAGCAGTAGGTGAGCACACCTTTGAATTCCGAAACACTCAAGTGAGCTATAACGGCGCAGCCGTAACAATCTTAATTGCAGGTCTCATAGCATCCTTCATTGGTGCCCTTTCTTATCACCAGATGAAAGATCGCCCTAATGTCTCACTCTGGTCAGATATATCGAATGCAATTAAAGGTGAGCTTGGTGGCATCACAGGTGCACCAACCAAAGGAACCTTTATTGTCTTTGAAGGCGGAGAAGGAATTGGTAAATCAACTCAAGCCAAACTCTTAAAAGCATGGCTTGAGCAAGAGGGTGAAAGCGTTGTCTTAACACGCGAACCTGGTGGAAGTGATCTAGGAATAGAGATTAGAAAAATTCTTCTCTCTCACTCAACAGGAGAGATTAGTCCACGTGCTGAGGCTTTGCTCTATGCCGCAGATCGCGCCCACCATGTTTACAGTGTTATTCGCCCAGCGTTGGCTGCAGGACAAGTAGTAATTGGTGACCGATACTTTGATTCATCCATTGCCTACCAAGGCGCAGGACGAGTCTTAGAGCCCGGTGAAGTGGCAAGAATTTCAAGATGGGCAACTGAATCATTGTTCCCAACCCTCACCATCATTATTGATCTGCCAGCAGAGATTGGTTTAGGGAGATTAAAGAGTAAAGATCGCCTTGAATCTCAACCTATTGATTTCCATGAGCGCGTGCGCCAAGAGTTCTTGCAGTTATCTTTGCTTGACCCTGAGCGCTACTTCATCGTTGATGGCAACAAAACAATTGAAGAGACACATGCAGAGATCATCACACGAGTCAGTGAAATAGGCGCACTCAAGCGCAATGCCAGAGAAGATAAAGGCAATCTACTGCTGCGCCCTATTAGGGCTGCAGGCAAAGCGGTTAAGAGGGCAGCGCCTAAAAAGAAGGCGAAGACAAAAAGTTGAGTGTTTTTGAGAATCTTGTAGGACAAGAACACGTAGTTGAGATCATTAAGGGAGCTGTTGCTGCCACACGAACCGGGCAAGAATCACAAGAGATGACCCATGCCTGGGTCTTCACGGGCCCACCAGGCTCAGGCAGATCATCTGCTGCGGTTGCTTTTGCACAAGCACTTATCTGTCCTAAAGATGGTTGCGGGGAATGTAATCAATGCAGATCTGCAGCTAGTGGAGGACATCCTGATGTTGAGATTATTAGAACTGAAGGGCTATCTATAAAGATTGATGAAGTAAGAGAGCTTCTCACTCGTGTTGCATGGGCGCCATCTATGGGTGGTTGGCGCGTGGTTGTTATGGAAGATGCGGACAGACTTACTGAGTCTGCAGCTAATGCGCTGTTGAAAGCTATTGAAGAACCAGGAAATAGAACTGTGTGGCTGCTCTGTGCTCCAACGTTGCATGATGTGTTGCCAACAGTTCGATCTCGTTGTCGTCATCTACAACTTGTCACACCATCCAACACAGCCGTTGCCCAAGTACTACAAAAGCGCGACGGCATATCACCAGCTATGGCAGATTTCGCAGCACGAGTAAGCCAAGGACACATTGGCCGTGCTAGATATTTAGCTAACAATGAATCGGTGCGAAATACCCGCACCACCATCATGGCTCTGCCACTTACTTTGAAAGGCATCTCTTCTGCTTTTGCTGCAGCACAAACTCTGGTTGATCTAGCAACAGATCAAGCTAACAGTGCAGCTGATGAGCGCAATGAAAAAGAAGTAGATGATTTATCACTTGCCTATGGCAAAGGCGCAACGGGCAGAGGCATGGCAAGTGGGGGAAGTAAAGCAATAAAGGAGTTAGAGAAAGAACAAAAGACCCGAAGCACGAGAATGGTGCGAGATGGTCTTGATGCTGCTTTGTTAGATATTGCCACGTTCTACCGCGATGTCATGATGGTGCAGGCAGGCAGCAGCGATGGCCTGATTAATAAAGAGCTTGAGAATGAGATTAATGCTTATGCGGCGAACAACAAGCCGCAAGCAACTATCAACAAGATCAACGCCATTATGGAGGCAAGGGTTAATTTGGGTCATAACGCAGCGCCGTTGCTGACGGTTGAAGCGTTGATGTGTGTTTTAGCCCGGTAGTGGCTAAAACAGTCCGCTTTCACGCGTAAAACCAATGAGCCAAGATGGTAATGACCACCCCTTTTCATAGGGTTAGATTTACCCATGCGCTTAGACCATGTCTCATATGTAACTTCCCATGATCAACTAGCCGACACAGTCCAACGCCTAGGCTCACGCCTTGGCTCCACCTTCGTTGATGGAGGTGTCCACCCACGCTTTGGAACACGTAACTTCACAATGCCTCTTCAAAACGGTCAATACATCGAAGTTGTCTGCCCACTAGATCACCCAGCATCAGATGCTTCACCTTTTGGTAAAGCTGTATCAAAGCGTGCTGCAGAAGGTGGCGGATGGCTCACATGGGTTGTCTCTGTTGATGATGTCTCAAAGGTTGAAGCACGCTTAGGACGACAAGCTGTAGATGGCCATCGCACAAAGCCAGACGGCCATGATCTTTCTTGGAAGCAGATTGGTGTTCTAGGAACTCTAGAAGATAAGCAGCTTCCTTTCTTTATTGAATGGAAATCACTTGATCACCCATCCACAGATGGCAAAGCAATTGCAAAGATTGTTAAAGTTGAAATTGCAGGAGATGAAAAGCGCATTACTGACTGGCTAGGAAATGACCTAGCAACTGCCCTCGGCAGCGAAGTTAAGGTTATGTGGTTAAGCCCAGCCGATACCGAAGGCGAGTCTGGGATTGTTGCAGTGCACTTGATGACACCTAGTGGTGTTGTGAGGGTTGATTAAGTCCGACAATTTGAAAGTTGATAATGCACGATTACCCTCGTAAATTTTCAACCTCTCTTTGAAATTTCTGTTGGAATCCTAACTTCAAAGCTATTTCCAACAAAGGATTTGACCTGGTCAATATGGTTTGGATTACAAACCAAAATTAGAGTTTCTTTTACGGCTCGCTCAAGTGCCAAATTGGGTTCTATGACCTCAACACCTGAAGCTTCTAGGTAGAGCCCCCAACGGTGTGAATCAGCGTCTATGGCATACAAATTTTCTTGGACCTCCTGCATAGCGTGAGCCAAAACTATACCTTTGCCTGCCGCTCCCCAAAGAGCTATTGGACGCTCCATAATCTTAAGATGTCCTAGAAATAAATCTTTTTCCCTAAATAAATCCGAAAGACCTTGCTGGTAAGTTGACGAGAAATTTTCAAGTTGATCCTTTTGTTTAGTTGGATTAACCAACACCCACCCCCACTCCCCGTTTGAAAAAGTGCCTGATTCTAAAACCTCGAACCTATTCACAAAATCATTAATTGAAAATAGATTTACATGATCATGAGAAATTTGGTACCAAACTTTGTGCTCCAAAATCCATTCCACTCTTTGGAATTCTACTAAAACTAGAGCATCCGGTGAAGAATTTGAAATTTGTTCAAGGAAATCCCATGGATTTTGTATATGTGGTAAAACACAGCGCATTACATATAGGTCACCAACTTTATCGGATGGTTCCCACAATCTCGAATATAAGTATGGATTTATTGTACGCACGACCGGGTCAAATCCCCAGGCATCGATACTTCTATTTCTTAATGAAAAAACTAATTCTCCTTGGCCACAACCGATATCTATGACCACTGGATCTTCCCCTACGAAGTCTAGTACTTGATCAATATATGCGAGTGTTGGAATAGAGTATAAAACGCCAAGAGAAGAGACTGAAGTGCAATATTGGGAGTCATATCTAATTAACTCAGGCGCATATTCTCCGTTTCTTAAGATTTTATCTTTTGGATCGAAAACTAATTCAACTACTCCCAATTGTTGACTTAGTGCTTCATTACGATCGGTGAAAAACCTAGAAGAATTTGCCGGAACCGCGAAATGCGGGCTCAAAGCTCCCATTAACAACCTTCAATCATTTTTATTCGCAAAAACTCGAATCAAAATTCCATCTCGACATTCACCCATAAGGCTCCTCCTGCACCACCGTTGATCTAATTGAAAATCGGGATTTAGATTTAAGAACTCTTTGACGGCTGTGAATGGATTATTGCCCCGTCCCCACGGCCTATTTGGATAGTAATCTTCGGGCATCTCCTCAACGATTGTGTCTGCAACAATCACAATGCTTCCTATCGGGAGCATTGGTGCTAGTGCCTGTAATTCATTAAGTACATGCCCATGACTGTGATTGCTGTCCAGTACGAGTAAGGCAGGGGTTTGATTCTCCTCTAAAAAATCTCTAGCTGCCTTTATGGCAATTGAAGAAGTTGAATCAGTCTCAAGAAGTTCGATACGCCCATTTATAGTCCAAGGTTTTAATGCCTCGATTGCATGAGGTAAAATTTGAATGTCTAGGCCTAGTACTTTACTTCGATTGCCAGCTATTTCCATCAGCGAAGAGGATAAAGTTAGACTTCCTCCACGCGCGACGCCTGTTTCAATTACTTGAGTTGGTTTCAGGTTCCACATAATTTCTTGTTGCAAAACAATATCATCCGGATGCCGAATGATTGGTACTCCACACCATTCCCACTGATAACCGTACTGAAATTCATTGCTTGCAATAGTTAGGTCAATTGCTTGACTGCGAAGCGGTTTTGAATCCCCCATTTTGGTTCGCCACAAATTGCGAGAATTGTTGAATTCAGTCTGATTCGGGATTTTGTTTGAGTACGACGCTGATTTTTCCATGAACACCTCTCAGTAGGCCGTAATTGTGCCAGCAAAATTTGCTATATTCACGATTTAGCCAGCTAAATCGTTCGCGCCTTTATCGTTTCTAACAAAGCGGATTCGAGCGGCGTCCAATCGAAACCCCCAAGCATTGTTAGAAGTTTTTCTGGATCAGAAACTGTAGAACTTTTTTGAATTTCTCCCTTGTCAAATCTAAGCAAGTCTTCGCGCCCGATTAATTTTGCTACCGAACGGACTAATACCTCTACATTGATTCCATCCCCGCTTCCAATATTTACGACACCTAACTGACTTTGTGAAATTAGCAGGCTTAAGATTTTTGAAACGTCATCTACATAAACAAAATCTCGGATATCTGAGCTACTTCGTACTAAGAACTCTTCACCCTTACTGAGTAAGTCAATTACATCTGGAATTAAGCGACCTCGAGGTTCATTCATACCAAACTGAAAAAAAGTACGTGTCCATAAAAAAGGAGCCTCTTGGGTACGTATCCAATTCAATAATTCAAGTTTAGATTTTCCATAAATAGTTGCGGGGGCCTCTAAAGAATTCTCTCCTAAAGGTGAGCTAGTGTCCCACGAGTATTCAGCACAAGACCCAGTAACAACTAAGTATGTTCCTCCTGACATTAAAAACTGTTTAACTATTCTTTTACTAGCTGTGATCCAAACGCTATTTTGGTCTGAATTCCAGAACTCTTTCGGGGTGGTTAACCATGAAGTATGAACCAGTATGTCTGGCTTAATGTCTTGTAAATATAGATCTAACAAAGGATCCAATAAATTGATTTGGGCACACGAGTGTCTTGGATTATTAACTAAACATTTCTTGGCACCACTTACTCCGTACACTTGGTACCCGAGATTAAGTAGAAGTAAGGTAAGGCGAAATCCAATTTCACCTGTGCAGCCTGTCAAGAAAACCTTCTTTTGCATTAGATTAGTAACGGCCATTCAGAATCGCGATCAGATATTAGAACCGGCTTGTACGGCCAGTTGATTGAAAGATTGGGGTCCGACCAAAGTAGTCCATGTGAATGATCTTCCGAATATGTATTGTCCATGAAATAGATCAATGTGGAATTTGATTCAAGCGTCAGATAACCGTGAGCGCAGCCAACGGGTATAAATAAACCAATGTAAGTCTCCAGAGGGCCAAGTTCTATCTGTAGATGATTGCCATATGTGCTCGAATCTTTTCGTAAGTCCACAACCACATCAAAGACTTTACCTGATACGCACTCAACAATCTTGGTTTCAGAAAATGGATCTGATTGAAAATGTAGACCACGAAGAGTTCCCTTTGTTGGATTCCCGACGATACTTGCTTGATCCAGGGCGAATCCTTGGAATACCGGACTCGATTCCCAGACTCTTATTAGAGTTCCACGGGAATCCGAATGAGAGTCCCCAATTATACCTAGAACTCCTTCTATCTCTAGCGGGACAAAATGCATCAGAAATACTCCAAATTTGGTACTGCCCTAAGGAATTTCATTGTATTCATATTTGCGACATAAGTTAATTGTGTCTTGATTTCATTAGCTAAATTCCAAGGCAGAACTAATAATACATCAGGTGGGTTCTCGTTTAAATATTCTATTCCAACAATTGGAATTTTTGAGCCAGGTAGATATTTGCCTTGCTTGTGTGGGTTCAGATCCACTACATACTCAACTAAATCTGAATCTACCCCCAAATAATTTAGGAGGGTATTCCCTTTGGCCGCCGCACCATAGGCAGCAACCACTAAACCCTCTTTCTTGCATTTAACGAGCTCACTTAAAAGATCTATTTTCACTTGTAAAGTTCGCACTTGCAATGATTCCCAAACAAGTTGCTCCCTTGGATCTAGTGTCGCCTCCTCGGCCAAAACACTCGCAACGGAATCACTCGTAATTCGTGGCGATAAGACAGGAACTACATAGATTCGAATAGAACCACCGTGAGTTGGAAGTTTTTCCACATTAATAACTTTGAGCCCGTGATTTTCAAAAATTGGCATCAAAGCCGTAATTGTGAGGTAGGAATAATGTTCATGATAAATTGTGTCAAATTGATTATTCTTGATTAGGTTAAGTAAGTGAGGAAATTCAAAAGTGACTACTCCATCATCTGCAATTAGCAGCGAGAATCCCTCTATAAAATCGTGTATGTCTGGGACATGAGCCAGGACATTATTTCCGATCATTAGTTTCGGTTTTTGATTTTCTGCCAATACTCTAGCTAAGCGTGCACCAAAAAAATCAACTAAAGTTGGAATACCTTTGGTAACTGCAACTTGAGCAACACCCGATGATGGTTCAACTCCCAACACTTGAATGCCGCCATGAATAAAGTATTGAAGTAAATAACCATCATTACTTGCAACTTCGATTACAAGATCTCGTTCACTTAAGCTTAGTAATTCAACCATTTTTACTGCGTATTTTTGTGAATGCTCTAGCCAGGTAGAAGAGTATGAAGAAAAATAGACATAATCAGAGCGAAAAAGAGATTCGCGACTCGTGACTTCCGGTAGCTGAACAAATGCACATCGCTCACAAGTCATCACGCGAAGCGGATAGTAAATCTCTGAGCTATTTAGATTTTCAGATGTAATTAAGTCATTCGCGATTGGACTGGCACCAAGGTCCAAAAAAGTTAAGGAAAGGCTTGCACCACACCCTCGGCAGTTCACCATTTATCAACCTTATACTTTAAGATTTCCGAAATCATTAGTTCTTTCGCATCTTCACCGCTTTGAAACTTCGAATACCAACTTGCAGTTTGATTTATAGCCTGCGAAGCTGAGAGAGACGATTCCCATCCAAAATACTTACGGGCTAGGCCAGAATCGAGTGCCAACCATTCGCTTTCGGGTAAAGGCGATTTTGAAACATCGAACTCAATTTTCTTAGCAAAAGCAACTTCAAAGAGGCTAATTAAATCAATGACCGATAAGGATTCATCTGGCCCAAAATTTACTGAATTAGGAGTATTTCTTTTCTTTTCCATATGTGACTCGGCTACAAGCAAATAGCCGTAAAGACAATCAAGAACATATTGCCAAGGTCTGGTCGCGTCTGGGTTTCTAATTATAAGTTTAGAATTTGCATTAAGCGCTCTAACAAGATCTGGAACTAGTCGTTCTTCGCCCCAGTCACCGCCTCCAATTACATTTCCAGCACGCACAGTTGTGACTGGAATTCCGTGGGGATTACAAGTTGCATTTAAAGCAGCAACAATAATTTCTGCGGCCGCCTTAGAGGCGCTGTAAGGATCCTTCCCTCCCAATTTATAGTTTTCTTTAAATGGCTCTTTGAGACCTAGATTTTCATACACTTTGTCAGTCGTGATGACGGTAACACCCAGTACAGTCTTAGAGGCCAGTGATGGTTTCAAAACATTAGCAGTGCCGATTACGTTGGTTGCAATGCTTTCAAGGGGGTTTCTTAGGGATCTTCGCACATAAGCTTGAGCAGCCAAGTGGAAGACGTAATCAATATGAATACCTTCTACAGCTCTATTAACACCTATTTCATCTCGAATATCCTGAAAAGTTTCAGAGAAAAGCTCCTGACCTATTCCTGCATCAAGGTAAAGAGACGGCGACCCTTCTGGAGGTAATGCAAGCCCAACAACTTCAGCACCTAATTCCTTAAGCAATAGCGTCAACCAAGAACCTTTAAATCCTGTATGCCCTGTGACTAAAACACGTTTCCCATTCCACAACTTTGGGTTTAAACCCACGGAAGTACACCTCTATCTATTGCTTCTTCAAGTCGCTGCAAATCTCGAATTGTGTCAACCGGTTGCCAAAATCCAGAATGCTTGTAAACACCTAATTTTTTCATTTTAGCTATCTCTGGGAGTGCATCTATCTCAAAAGATGCATTATCACCATGAAGAAAACTAAAAACCTCAGGCTTGAGAACTAAGAATCCACCGTTTACCCACGCACCCTCACCGATAGGTTTTTCTTGGAAGTTTTCAACCTGACTACCAATAATATTTAATGCTCCGAATCTAGCTGGGGGTTGCACAGCAGTAAGGGTTGCAAAATTTCCACTTGCTTTGTGAGTAGAAATCAGTTCCTTAATGTTTACATCAGCGACACCATCACCGTATGTCAAGAGAAAATCTTCTTTAATCAAGTCTTTCAATCTGGCAATTCTGCCACCCGTATTCGTATCAATTCCAGTATCTAAAACCGAAACTTTCCATGGGAGGCTCCGGACCTTATGAATCTCTCGCTCAGGTGTTGAAAGATCAAATGTAATATCAGCCTGATGAAGCCAGTAATTTGCAAAATATTCACGTATTTGTTGACCTTTATATCCCGCCAAAACTATAAACTCAGTCACTCCATATTTTGCATAATTCTGCATGATGTGCCAAATCAATGGCTGTCCTGCTGCCTCAACTAAAGGCTTGGGTTTTATTTGCGTCTCTTCAGCCAAACGCGTTCCTCGGCCACCCGCAAGAATAACTGCTTTCATGGGATAAAACTAAGGCATAAAGCCACTATATGGAATCTGGACATCCTACAAATCAGTACATAGAAAAAACATCGTAGAAAAGCCATTATTTTCACGTAATCGCATAAAAGCTAAAGACCTTCCTGAAAGCCTCTGCAATCAGATCCACCTCGATTTCGGAGAGATTATTTTTGCAGACCTCAAAGCCCATAAAGCTGGATGCATGTAGTTCTTCGGCTACAGGGCAGATACCTAACGAATAATCTATTTCTCGATGAACAATACCCGGTACCCAGGGGAACCCTTTAGATCCGTATGCTATTTTCTCTTGAAACATGGGGAGCAAATGCAGATTTGTATAACCTTGGGATAAGCCAGTGACACCTTCTGCAATTAAAGCTGCATGAATTTCTTGCCTTCCCGCTCTTAATTTCTCTAATTCTAGGATTAATGGAAGAACATAAAAAGCACTATTTCTACCTGGCATAGTTTCAGGAACAATCAAACCAGGAATTTCCGAAAGTTTTGCTCCAAGAGAATTTCCAATTCGTTGCCGAGATTCGAGCAAGGCAGGCAATTTCTTTAATTGTTCAATGCCAATAGCTGCTTCAATTTCACCCATTCTGAAGTTATAGCCAACCATATTTACTAAATTGGTTTCAAGCTTGTCACCTACTACAGCTTCTGCATGGTTTCGAATTAATCGCGCTCTTTCTGCCAGATCGAAGTCATTCGTAACAATCATCCCACCCTCACCTGTATGAATGTGCTTGTGGTAATTAAGACTGAATCCACCAATATCAGACAAAGTCCCAGCGAGTTGATCTTTATAGAGTGCACCAGGCGCTTGAGCTGTATCCGTGATCAATTTTAAGTTATGTTTCTTTGCAAGCGCTCTGAATCCATCCATATCTGCAGATTGTCCAAAGATATCTACAACCATAATTGCCTTTGTAAAGGAAGTAATTGCTTGTTCCGTAGAAGTTAAATCTAGACAGAAATCTTCACGAGAAATATCTGCGAACACAGGTATCGCGTTCCAATGCAAAATAGAAGTTGCGCTTGCAGCCATTGTCCAAGGACTAACAATTACTTCGTCGCCTGGTTCTATCCCAATTGCACCAATCGCTGCGGTCAATCCGGAAGTCCAGGAGTTAACAGAAATTGCATGCTTAACTCCAAAGAATTGTGCCCATTCTTTTTCAAACTTTTGCACCATAGGCCCGCCATAAAAATCTGGGGACCAAGAACCATGAAATCTTGAGAGACTTCCAGATCTCATTACCTGGATGACAGCATTAATCTCCTCATCACCAATTGTAATATAAGGAGCAAATTCATAATTAATTACTGGTGCCCCGCCATTAATTGCTAACAACATCTATACCCCAATTTCGGCAATTGAGTACATACGGCCAACTAAGGAAACTGCATCCACTCCTGGAAGTAGATTACAAGATTGCCCCTGCAAAAGTTTGAGCAAGTCTGTATAAACTTCCATCAAATCATTCCCTTCACTTGTAAACTTTGGGTTCTCTGACAATTCATAATTATACTCGCCAGAATAGATTTTGTTCGTCTGTAACTCATCTATAAAAATACGTTCTCCGCCATCCAAGTATCTAACCCTAAACTTTTCAAAAAGTAATTGTGCTTCAAATATTGAGAATAACTCTGTATCAATGTGTTGTAGATGAAAATCTTTACCCATTAGCTTAAAAGAGGCACTAACTTTAAAGTCACTCTCTAATTTCGCCAGTTGAGTCACCTTATTTGGCACTGCAGTGGTTTCAAATACCCATTCTAACGCATCAACTAAATGCGAAGCAGAATTTAGGTAACCACCCGTATAGAATGCTGAACCACCCAAAAAAGTCCCTAAATGTTTGCTGGAGATTAAAGTTTTTAAGTCTTTAGTTGGCCCAGCTGATCTGCGCTGATAATTTAAAAAAAGGTCTATTTTTCGTTCTTGAAAAAGTTTAACTATTTTTGTGGCTTGAACTACGTCCTCACTAATTGGCTTCTCACACAACACCGCTTTAAGTTTAGGACTAACTGAGATCTGCTCTAGAACTTCTACATGTGTGCTAGTTGGAGTAGCAATTACTATTAATTGGGGCTCAATAGCATTCAACATTTCATTAATTGAAGAAAATACTTGAGCAGAATAATGATTTTTGAAATCATCGGCATAGGTGGGAAAAATTTCGACTGCCGCTACAAGATCAAAGGCGTCATTCTTGGATATCGCGCGTGCGTGCGTAAGGACATGCGACTTGATTCCTAAGTCATATCGGCATCCAATTTGACCCAAACCTATAAGTGCAACTTGAATTTTTGTTTGCTTTGGGAGAGTCATGACAGGTCTCGAATAAAAGTGATTCCTGCAAAAGGCATGTCATGAGTGTAGCCGCCTGGGGGAATGGAAGAAAAGACTTTCTTACCAACTGCTGCTGCCAAAACTAATCCCATTGTCTCGCAGCCAACGACTGCGTCTGCATGAATTAGGTCATCCAAAATATCTACATTTGAAGTAATTGTGATGATGGGATGTTCGGTTTGTGTCAAGTCTGCATATTTGAGATTAGATTCAGAAGGATGAGGTCTCAGAGTTATTCTTGCAGCTCCTAGCAGGCAATTGTCCAGGTTCTCAAGAAAGTAATTAAAGGCTGTGAATTCGTCATATCCAAAATCTTCTTTTGCCCGATCTGTGACATGCTTTGTAATCGGTTCAAAGAGATAAAGAACTTCAGTTACATCTCGTTCTGGCGTACTTTCAGTTTTAGAGAAGTATGATCTGACTTGAAAATCCAAGTAGGGATTACCCACGACTTCCACCTTTATTTCACCTGAAAATTCCAAAGCTTTCTTTAGAGCGAATTCATCAGTCACCCAAAGTTCATCAGGAAGGTCTGAGAAGTTATCATGAATAAATCTTTCTCTATAATTAACATAATGATCTAAAAACGTAATTATATATTTATTATTTCTCCGAAATAACTGAATTGCGGTATTTTCAAAACTGGACTCCCAACTCGTACCACTTAGCAAGGTATCGGCTCTTATTACGAGGTCTTCTAAAGAGACATTTTCAACCTCTCCGAGAACCCTCTCAAAAACTTTGATTGCAGGTCCCTTTAAAGAAAAAATAAAATTATGCGAATTATTCAATACTAGATGCGCTATTAGTTCTGCCCCTCCCGCATCATGCGCGACTATTCCAATTATTCCGTGGACATCTTTAATCAAAGTTGAGTGTCCAAATCCATTAATTCAATTAATTGTTCTGTTCTTAAGAATTCGAGAATCTCACCGCACCCAAAAAGGATATTACCTGGCTCAAAATAACTAATGATCGTCGTTAAGAATTGCAAATCCTTCTGATTATCAAGTGTCAAACGCAAACCCGGGTATCGTAAGTTCTTTGGTGCTGCTATATGCATCTGTCGATAAAACTCAGGGTGATTTCTTATATAGAGGCTTACATGTTCACGATCCTCCTGTGTCAGCTCTCTTCCGTGGCTTTCCTTAAGAGATATAAAGTTTATTAGTTGCACATCCATACCATCTGGAAACCCACGAAAATGACAGTTACTTAAATAGTCGCATTCATTAATTTTATATATTTCAATCATCTGTTCAATGACTCTAGGGTCAATAATTGGACAGTCAGCCGTAATTTCTACGACTACGTCAGCATCTGAAGCAATTCCAGCGCCAACAACTCTTGCAAGCACATCGAGCTCACTGCCTCGAAAGTGCATCACCCCCATCTTATTTGCAACCGCGACTATTGGGTCATCCTGAAGATTGGTAGTTGTTGCAACTATTATTTCATTCAAATTTGTGACACTTTGTAATCTAATGAGAAGGCGCTCAAGCATGCTTACGCCAAGAACTTCCATTAGAACTTTTCCTGGCAGGCGACTAGACGTCATTCTAGCTTCGATTACTGCTACAAAGCGCATTTGGTTCCTCCAGTGATAGCCCATGTTACCAACACTTTAGATGGTTAAAGCGAAGTTCATCTATAGAAGTTGAATTTCATCAACTATTCGAGAGGCACCTTTAAGATCAATGAAGCCGACACAATGGAGGCTCAACGACTCACGTGACTCTTTTGAGATTATTAGCTCATAAATCTTTTCACGGCTTAATTCCCATGCCCCATTTGCAAATTTGCCAATTGGTGCGGCAATTCCTAGATTGACCAGAGATTCGTAGAATTGTTCTTGATTGCTGACAGCGCACACGATTCCTATTGCTTTTTCGCGAGCAATAAATTCAACAGCAGTAGTACTTGCAGTAGTAAATACTAAATCACACTTTGATGCAAATTTATCGAGGTCTGGCCCAATTGGCGACACTCGAAAATTTTTAGTAAGAGGAAACTTCAATTCTGTGTTAGTAAAGATTCTAACTTCGAAGTTATTCTGAAATTCAGTCAAAATTTTGCAAACCTCCTCTGCAAAACCGTGTATGTCAGTTCCGCCCCCAACTACTAAAATTTGAAGTTCCGAATTTTCAATTATGGAAGGCACAGGTTTTTCAATATTTTTTCTTAGAGGAAAATAAGTCCGCCCAGACAGTACCTTGGATTCTGACTCCAAGGAGAAGTTTCCAATAAGATCGTTTTTAATTATCAAATTACTTGGATACTGAGGTGTTGAATCATCAACGATTGTCACAACTCTGTACCACGAATTCATATTTATAAAGTTATCGTTTAGCTCTAGAGTATAGGAATCGAGAATTAAGACATCTGTTTTCGAGTTCATATTGAATGTGTGTGGATCAGGGGTTATTTCTCTAAATCCTAAATTTTGAATTCTTTCACTTACCCATGGCAAATCAGATACTTCTCCAACAAAAACTGTGTGTAACCCACGGGCGATCACCTCTTCAGCAATTGCAGAAGTGCGCATGACGTGGCCTGACCCGATTTGAAGCGAAGCATCTGCGCGAAACACGTATCTCATAGGGGATAAGGGTATGCTTCAATCATTGATTTTGTGTCTCAAGGGCCGATGAATGGAGCGTGCAAGTGTCTCAATTGGATGGCGCGTCGATTTTAATTACCGGTGGAACCGGGTCACTCGGTAAGTCACTCATTAATTATCTACTCACCCAAACAAAAGTTCGTCGAATTGCTATTTTTTCGCGGGATGAGCTTAAACAGCACGATCTTCGAATTGAGTTAAAAAATGATTCGCGTCTTCGTTGGTTTTTGGGAGATATTAGGGATTTAGATCGATTGAAACGTGCATTTCATGGCGTAGATTTTGTCATCCACGCGGCCGCCCTAAAACAGGTAGACACAGGCGAATACAATCCGATGGAATTTATTAAAACGAATGTACTGGGAAGCCAAAACGTTATTGATGCTTCGATTGATGCTGGAGTTAAGCGCGTGGTCGCACTATCGACAGATAAGGCTTCTTCACCAATTAATTTGTATGGTGCAACAAAACTCACTGCCGATAAACTCTTTGTGGCAGCGAATAACTATAGTTATACATACGGAACAACTTTCTCTGTTGTTCGCTATGGCAACGTAATGGGGAGTCGAGGTTCTGTTGTCCCTTTCTTTAAGGATCTTGCCGACCAAGGCAAGCCTTTACCAATCACAGATTTACGAATGACACGATTCTGGATCAGTATTGAAGATGCAGTAAAGTTTGTAATTGACTCCCTAGAAATGATGTCCGGTGGAGAACTTTATGTTCCTCGAATTCCAAGTATGAAAATTGTTGATCTTGCTCATGCAGTTTCCCCTAATTCAAAATTGGAAGAAATCGGTATGCGTCCAGGTGAAAAACTTCACGAAGAAATGATTTCTGCTGATGACAGCAGGCGAACGGTTGTTTTAAAGAACCGTTTTATTGTAACTCCAGTTGTTGCTGAATGGGGCTATAACACCCCGGTAGGAGATTTCATGCCAGAAGGTCTTGCATATCGTTCTGACACAAATGACATGTGGATATCGACATCTGATATCAAGAATTTTATCGATCAACTTTAAATATTATGATTCCTTACGGCCGACATTCGATTAATGATGCTGATATAGAGGCAGTTGTAAGAGCGTTGAAAAGTGATTGGCTAACCACTGGCCCGCTTGTAGAAGAATTTGAGGCTGCCCTAGGAGAAGTTGTAGGTGCGCCTTGTATAAGCGTTAGCTCAGGTACTGCGGCTCTTCATTGTGCTTATGCGGCAATAGGCTTAGAGCCAGGTGATGAAGTAATCACACCACCTATTACCTTCATTGCAACTCAAGCAACCGCTGCACTATTCGGTGCCAAGATTGTATTTGCTGATATTCAATCAGACACAGGAAATATCGACCCCATGGCGGTTGAGGCAGCCATAACTCCAAGGACCAAAGCAATAGTTGCAGTTGACTTTGCCGGTCACCCTGCTGACCTAGATGAACTTCGAACAATTGCCGATAAGTACAAGGTTTACCTAATTGAAGACGCAGCTCATAGCATTGGTTCAATTTACAAAGGGCGTCCAGTTGGCTCCATTGCAGACATTACAACTTTTTCATTTTTCCCCACCAAAAATATGACAACCGCTGAAGGTGGCGCGGTTGCATCCATTCACCCCGAATTACTTTTGAAGGCAAAGAGATTTTCAAGACAAGGTTTAATCAGAAACTCAGAAGAATTCCTGATTAAAGGAGAAGGACCATGGCATCAAGAGGTACACAATTTTGGGTTAAATTATCGACTTCCTGATCTCCTTTGTGCTTTGGGAATTAGCCAACTAACTCGGTTAGAAGAAATGAAAGTCACAAGAAGCAAAGTTTTTTCAAACTATGTCCAATTCTTAAGCCCGATCGAAAGAGTTTCGACCCCAGCCTGTAGACCTTACACCAACCCAAATTGGCATCTTTTTCCGATAAGAGTTGAAGAAATTAATCGTAAGAATCTGTACATACAATTGAGAAATGCCGGATATGGAGTGCAGGTAAATTACTTGCCAGCCCACCTGCATCCAGTTTTCAAGGACCAGGGATTTACTTGGGGAACCTTTCCGAAGGCAGAGGGGTATTATAAACAAGAAATTTCTTTACCTATGTGGCCAGGCGTGCTGAACATTGCAAAAAATTACTTTGAAACCATTGCAACCATTATAGCAAAGTACAATTAATCCATGAGTTACCTTAATGATTCACAGCTCCAGGCAGTTGGATTCAAGCATTTAGGCAAAAATGTGAAAATTGGAAGTTTAGTTTCGATTCATCGCCCGGAAGAGATCTCAATTGGTGACAACTCCAGGATAGATGATTTTTGCGCCATCTCAGGAAAAATTACTATTGGTAGAAATGTTCATATCGCGGTTCATTGTTCACTTGTTGCAAGCAGTGAGAAACTAGTCATGGAGGACTTTTCTGGACTTGCTTTTGGCTGCCACCTATTTACTTCATCCGATGACTATTCTGGAAAGTCTTTAACTAACCCAACTGTTCCTAGCAATTATAAATCCATTATTAATGCACCAATTAAAATTGGGCGTCACGTAATTATTGGAACAAGTTCAATTGTTTTTCCTGGTGTGGAAATTGCTGAAGGGTGTGCGATAGGTGCTCTAACGTTAGTAAATAAGTCAACAATACCTTGGGGAATTTATGTTGGTAATCCTGCCAGAAGAGTTAAAGAGCGAACTAAAGAATTGCTGAAGCATGAAGAGAGTTATCTCCAAAATTTAAGCGAGGATTCCTATGGAGACTAATCCAGTTTTGGTAAATTTTATTGCAGAAGTCTCTGCAAATCATTTGGGATCATTGGAGCGCGCGAAGGAAATTGTTGTTGCAGCAGCAAACGCAGGAGCAACTTCGGTAAAATTCCAAACTTACAGATCAGACACCATGACGCTAGATCTTGATTTACCTGATTTTAAGATCAGTGACGGACATGCACTTTGGGGAGGGAGAACACTTTACAGTTTGTACGGGGAAGCATCTACTCCATGGGAGTGGCACAAAGAACTTTTTGATTTGTGTAGAACCTTACGTGTTGCGCCATTTAGTTCCCCTTTTGATTTGACGGCAGTTGAGTTTCTTGAATCACTTAATACGCCTATGTACAAGATAGCCTCGCTAGAAACTGGCGACCATAGGCTCATAGAAGCGGTTGCAAAAACTGGGAAACCGTTAATTATTTCCACTGGTGCCACTGAATGGAATGAAATTGAAGACTTAGTCGCGGTAGTCGAGAAGGCAGGTAATAAAGACCTTACTTTATTGGTGTGTACGAGCTCCTATCCGTCGGAGCCAGTTGATGCGCATTTGCGACGAATTGAAACTCTGAAGAAAAGCTTTGGCGTTAAAGTTGGATTGTCTGATCACACACTTGGAATTGGCGTTAGCATTGCAGCAATTGCATTAGGGGCGACTGCTATCGAGAAACATCTTACGCTTCGACGTACAGATGGTGGTGCAGACGGTGCGTTTTCTATGGAGCCCGAAGAATTTACAATGCTTGTAAAAGAAGGAAGCTCGGCTGCTTTAGCTTTAGGCAATAAAGAGTGGAGCATGCAGGACTCCGAAATGGAATCTCGTAGGCTACGGAGAAGTTTGTATGTAGTTAAGGATGTATCTGCTGGCGAAACGGTTACACATGAGAATGTCAGGGCTATTCGGCCTGGCGGTGGATGCCCACCAAAAATGCTTGACTACTTACTGGGAAAGAGATTTACCAAGAGTCATGTAGCAGGAACGCCGATGACTCCTGAATTAATCGCAGAATAAAATTGCAGTGATCCCCAAAATCATCTTAGGGACGGCCAATTTTGGAAGTCCATATGGAGTAGCAAATAGCGGAAAATTATTAGCACTCGAAGAATCAAAATCAATCACTCGCTGGAATCAAGCTAATGGTAATAACCATTTTGATACCGCCCTTGCTTATGGAGATGCAGAAAAAATCTTAGGAGCATCACTTGATCAAACTTTAAGCCCAACCGTTGACACAAAACTAGACACAAAGAGTTGTCAATCAAGAAAGTCGATTGTGGAAGCAGCTAAGAAAACCAGGGATAAGTTAGGAGTTGATGTGATATCAACTTTATACCTCCATGATGAACGGTTGTTGCAGACCTCTAGCGTCGTTGAGGTGTCAGCTGGCTTACGGGAAGTTCTTAGTATTGGCGTGGCTAAGAGAATTGGTGTTTCATCTTATTCGGAGGATGCCGTGATTGCATGCAAGAAAGTACTTCCAGAATTGACTGTGTTCCAAGTCCCCGAAAATATCTGTGACAGACGGCTAATTGATTCAAGACATATTCAAGTTCTTGCCGAGGATGGCAATACATTTTTGGTCCGCTCCATTTTTTTGCAAGGTTTGTTACTAATGGACCCTGCTTCTCTTCCTCTAAATTTGAAATCTGCAGCACTGGGATTGCAATCCTTGATTAATTCTGCTGATCAATATTCAGTAACAGTTATAGAATTATGTCTTGCGTATGCATATTCAATTCCGTGGGCTAGCGGCATTGTTGTCGGAGTGGCGTCTCTTGAACAATTACAGGAAATCTATAATTCTTCTATATCTCTACCTGCCGGCTGGAACTCAGCAATTGCAACTTTACCAACCGAGATAATTGATCCACGGAGTTGGACCAAATGACCGCTGGCACTCTGGTTGTACTTCAGGCAAGAATGTCTTCATCGAGACTACCTGGAAAAGTTATGTTGGAGATAAATAACAAGCCGATGATTTATTGGCAAATAAAGAGAATTTTAAACGCAAAGAAGGTGAGTTCATTAGTTATAGCCACGTCCTTGGATTCGTCGGATGATGCTCTCTGTCAATTCCTTGAAGGTCATTCGTTCAACGTATATCGCGGTTCATTAGATAATGTTCTATCCCGATTTCTTGAAGTGTCAGAAAAGTACCCACATGATTCGCTAATACGTTTGACTGGAGATTGTCCACTTGTAATGCCAGAATTAGTTGACCAAATGGTAGAAGCATTTTATGAAAAGGATGTTGATTATCTCTCGAATACTCTGGATCCAACGTATCCAGATGGCCTTGATATCGAAATTATGAAGCAGGGAGTTCTTGAAAAGTTATCTACCTTTAATCTCGAACCTAAAGAATTAGAGCACGTTACCTTTGGAATTTATAAAAGACCAGAGACTTTCCAACTTTCCAATTTTTCAAATAAATCCAATCACAGCCAAGAGAGGTGGACTGTGGACTATCAAGAAGACTTTGAATTTGTGCGCTCAATTTTTGCTAGATTCACTGGACTGGAAACAGAATTTACCTATCAAGAAGTAATTGAGTTTCTAGAGGAAAATCCTCAATTAAGGGTTCAAAACCACACATATAATCGCAATGAACGGTTACAAGATGATGAGAATCATGGATAATGTAGATATGAGTCGATATTCAAAATCCATGGAGCATTTACAGCGGGCTGAACAGACTATCCCTCTTGGTTCGCAAACCTTCTCAAAGTCAAGGACACAGTATCCTGTTGGAATTTCACCACATTATGCAGCCAAAGCAAAAGGGTCAGAGATTTGGGATATAGATGGGAATCGATACATTGATTTAGTCAGCGCACTTGCTTCAGTCACTCTGGGATACGGAGATAAAGGTGTTGAAAAAGCAGTACAGAAACAATTAAAGTCCGGTGTCAGTCTTTCACTCCCAGGAATTCTTGAAGCTGAAGTCGCAGAGCTCATTGTAGAGATGGTTCCTTCAGCAGAGATGGTTAGATTTGGAAAAAATGGAACAGATGCAACATCTGCAGCAGTTCGCCTTGCCCGCGCCTACACAGGCAGAGATCACATAATTGTTTGTGGATATCACGGCTGGCAAGACTGGTTTATTAGCTCAACAACACGAAGCAAAGGAGTTCCGGATCCTGTCTCAGCATTGACTCATAAATTTGAATACAACAATAGTGAATCACTTTCGACTATTTTAAGTGAATTTAAAGGAAAGATTGCTGCGGTAATCATGGAGCCCATGAACTCCGCTTATCCTAAACCAGGTTTCTTGGAGTCGGTCCAAACGCAGACCAGAAGCGCAGGTGCGCTCCTCATTTTTGATGAGACCATAACTGGTTTTAGATTCGCAAAAGGAGGTGCACAAGAATTATTTGGAGTCACTCCAGATATCTCTACTTTTGGAAAAGGTATGGCAAATGGCTTCCCTTTATCGGCTGTGGTTGGCAACCGGGATGTCATGATGGAGATGGAAGAGATTTTCTTTTCTGGAACTTTTGGTGGCGAATTACTCTCTCTGGCAGCCGCAAAATCAGTACTACAGCGACAGTTGAGCGGACGAATTTGTGAGCAACTATCAGATATTGGGGAGAAGTTGTCATCTCAAATCGAATTAATTATATCCGATAAGAATTTAGATGAGATCTTAACCCTCACAGGTCATCCATCTTGGAAATTCTTAAATTGGCAACCAACAGAAATGTATTCGATTGATGAGTTGAAGACATATTTTATGCAACAGGCCTTTAAGAAAGGGTTGCTAGTTTTGTCAACTCATAACGTAACAACATCTTTTACTCCGTCGACTCTACGTAGAACTGTAGATATTTACAGCGATGTGCTGGCGGACTTAAGCCGTGTGATTCATGGCGGTTCGCTAAGGCAGGAACTACTAGTTGAGCCCCTAGCGCCACTTTTCCGCGTTCGCTAAGCTCGCTAAATGTAAGAGATTAGATTATTTCCTTATATAGAACTTCAATTGAAATTCGCTCATCTTTATCAACAGCGAATGAGTTTTCTGAATGATTAAAACTCCACTTGCTTACTTGATGAAAATACTCCAAAGAGGTAAATAATTTAGAGTAGGTATTCTTATAAGAATTAACTCCATCTGCATGTTTATAGCGATTAACTTTTTGCTGCCCATAATCGAAATCCAAAATTGCCAAAAAACCACCTTTCCTTAAAACTCGATCTGCTTCCATGGCCGCACCTAATATTTCATTTGGAGGTACTAGGTATAAGCAAAAACCAAAAAAAACTAAATCAAACTGATTATCTTTATAAGGTAAATTTGTTGCTATTCCTGTTTGAAAGTGCAGCTTGCTATCAGCCTGTGAATAGTTCTCACTAGCCGATTGAATTGCTTTTTTAGATGGATCAATTCCATACCCAAGAGAGTCAAAGTATTTTGAGAGAGCTGAAAGTTTGGAACCCCCTCCGCAACCTATTTCTAATATAGTTGAAATTGAATTTTGGTAAGCGCTGAGCGTGGAAGTAATAAAATCAATATCAGGAAAATCTGGGGTTGTATTCAAGCTTTCAGAATTGCGCAAAAACCAAGCGTCTCCCTCTCCGCTAAGAAAAAGATTACTTTGCGAGTGCTCGGACATCAGCATCAACCATCAATTCAGCGAGTTCTTTCCAGTGAGTTTTTGCTTTCCATTTTAATTCTCTACTTGTTTTGGAGGGGTCACCGATCAAAGCATCAACCTCAGTGGGGCGGATGTACTTTTGATCCACTTCAACATGGTCTTGCCAATTGAGTCCCACACGGGCAAATGAAGTTTCTGCGAAGTCTTTAACTGTTGCCCCCACGCCGGTGGCAACAACATAATCAGAAGGCTTTTCTTGCTGGAGCATGAGCCACATTGATTCCACGTATTCCTTGGCATAACCCCAGTCGCGGACAGCATCTAGATTTCCTAGGAACAGTTTTTTCTTAGATCCTGCTGCGATCTCGGCGACAGCACGTGTGATTTTGCGAGTTACAAAAGTCTCACCGCGCCTTGGAGACTCATGATTAAACAGAATGCCATTAGTCGCATGCATTCCGTAACCTTCACGGTAGTTAACCGTGCACCAGTAGGCCATGAGCTTTGCAGCTGCATATGGACTGCGAGGTTTAAAAACACTCTCTTCATTTTGAGGAGGTGGGGTAGAACCAAATAACTCTGATGTACTTGCTTGGTAAAAACGAGTATTAATCTCTGCAGATCTAATAGCTTCAAGTAACCCAACAGCACCTACCGCATCAACCTGACCTGTGTACTGCGGCATAGTAAAAGAAACCTGCACATGCGATTGAGCACCTAGATTATAAACCTCAGTAGGTTGAATTTCACGAACCAAGTTGGTCAAGCCAACTCCGTCGATTAAATCACCGTAGTGTAAGAAGAGTTTTGGGTTCGGATCATGTGGATCTTGATAAATATGATCAATGCGAGAAGTATTAAAAGTCGAAGATCGACGAATGAGTCCGTGAACTTCATAGCCTTTGCCAAGCAAGAACTCAGCTAGGTATGAGCCATCTTGGCCAGTTACACCGGTTACGAAAGCTACCTTACGACTCATTTACGGACCTCTCCTCGTGCACTTGCCTCTTTATACCAAGCAATTGTTGTTGCAATTCCTGCTTCAAGTGTAATTGTTGGTTCCCAGCCTAAAGCCTTTATCTTTGATACGTCTAGAACTTTCTGGGGGGTACCGTCAGGCTTTGACGTATCCCACTCAATTTCTCCAGTAAAGCCGGCAGCAGCAGCAACTTTTCCAGCTAAATCTTTAATTGTCAGGTCACTACCGCTACCAATATTTAAATGCATAGGAGAGTCATACTTTTCAGAGGTTATCCGGACGGCCTGTGCCAAATCATTCACATGCAAGAACTCACGTTTTGGTGAGCCAGAGCCCCACAAAACTACTTTGGCGGATCTATTTTCCACTGCTTCAACAAAGCGCCGAATCAATGCTGGCAGCACATGAGATCCCTCTAAATCAAAGTTGTCCCTTGGCCCATATAAATTTGTTGGCATCAAGGAGATCCATTTAACGCCATATTCCTTGCGATAGGAATTGATTAATTCAATGCCGGCAATCTTGGCAATTGCGTAAGCAGAATTTGTTGCCTCCAACGGCCCTGTCATCAAATACTCTTCTTTAATTGGTTGAGGGCAATTGCGAGGATAGATGCAACTGGAACCTAGAAATACAAACTTTTCAACTGAGGCCGCGTGCGCTGCTTCCATTAAATTACTTTGAATTCGAATATTGTCTGAAAGAAATTCAACCGGCAAAGAATTATTTGCACCGATCCCACCGACTTTCGCAGCAGCATCAATAACAAGTGATGGTCTATTTGCCTTAATGAACTTCTTTGTTGCTGCCAAATCTAAAAGATCTAAAACTGAGCGATTAATACCGATGACTTCATAACCTGCACTCTCGAATACCGTGGTGAGTGCTGAGCCAACAAGCCCAGTTGAACCTGCCACAATAATCTTCATAACCGAACTTTAACACGTGTATTTGTATGCATCGATATTGACTCATAAATACCGTACACACGAGGCTGCTTATTGCAGGCAGGAAAGGATTTAACGTTTTTGAGATTTTTTGATTTGCACAACTTTCCAAAGTGAAAAATTCCAGCTTAACTTTGGAACCGGGAAGGCATTGAATTTCACTTTATCGCCTTCAAACACATCATCGACCAAGTTTTTTATAGCTAGAAAGTGAATCTTGTGTTCGCGGTATACGTGATGAATGTGATTAATGCCTAATCTTCGACCACGAAGGCTAGTGCTAATAGTTCGAGCAAACCGGAGCAACACTCCTGGTTCAGAATGAACATAGATGGAGATTTGACCACCGTTCTTGGTTACTCTCCGCCATTCCTGGAGTGCAAGCTCTGGTACCTCCAGGTGCAAAATCAGACACCCTGCAATGACTCTATCGAAACTATTATCAGGGAAACGGGATAAATCTTGGGCATTAACCTCACTGACCAAAATGCTCCTGTTTGAATTTGGGATACTGTAGGCGATATCTGGATTAACAGTCTGACCAAGCATTTTAGATACTTCATTTATGAGGGGTTCTATGCGTATATCTGTTGCCACATATTCTAAGAACTTATGCCTTACATAATAAATGTGTTCACAATTTCCAGCACCTACTTCAAGCACCCGGTCAAAATTTGTATTCTGGTCGAATTTAAATTCAAGATGTTTGTGGTAGAGCCCGACAAAAACTCCAATTATTCCTTTTGTCATGAGACTTCTATAAAAATTCTCGTAGTAGTCATCCGCAGATGTTTTTCTCACCTGTGTAGCATATAGATTTAACTTGAGGTTCATTCGATTTGAGATATTAAGTGGCTTGGGCCGGGATCGAACCGGCGACCTAACGATTTTCAGTCGTTCGCTCGTACCAACTGAGCTACCAAGCCAAACAAGGTTTCAATGTCGTTTACCTAAAAAGGCATACGACACCAAAACCATTGCGACCCGGACGGGACTTGAACCCGCGACCTCCGCCGTGACAGGGCGGCGCGCTAACCAACTGCGCTACCGGGCCTTAAGTGAAACTTATAAACATAAGTGGCTCTTATGTCACCTTAAAGCCGTTACTACTTTGAACTAGTGGTGCGTGCCCCCAACGGGATTCGAACCCGTGTTACCGCCGTGAAAGGGCGATGTCCTAGGCCCCTAGACGATGGGGACGTTTCAAGGCTTGGCAATCTTACCCGCCAATAGGCGTGCAACCAAACCG
>Ga0304730_1000704_pt1 | contig 27768 bp, 23 predicted proteins | sample M_130628_MF_Meta_FD_190474 | JGI IMG/M metagenome (GOLD analysis project Ga0304730, IMG submission 190474) | Freshwater microbial communities from Lake Montjoie, Canada to study carbon cycling - M_130628_MF_MetaG (v2) (version 2) | ecosystem: Environmental > Aquatic > Freshwater > Lake | place...
TAAAATTTTCTGTACGCTTGCTTTCAAAGATAATTTTACCACATTCTACTGCCATTCCATTTCTAACGGTCAGAATACAATCGGCACCTCGAACACCTTTCCCAACTTCTGTAACCAAATCAAAAGGGAAGCTGGTTTTTAAAAGCTCCTCAAGCGCTAATTCTTGAACTTCACCTTGTAGTTGCATAGAACCTTGATCTGCCTTGCGTTTCATTTCATCAGCCAGCTTTTTTTGATCTTCTAATTGTTTTTTCAACTCTTCCATTTTCATCAACATCTCATCTTCTTTCAACGCTGTTTTGGTTTGCTCTTGTTGGCGAATGGTTTCAGCAAGTTGATTGCGTTCTTCAGCTAATTTTTTTTGGATGGTGATATCTAATTCAGCTTCTTTGTCTTTAAGTGCACTTTCTTTTTGCAAAAAACTTAGTTCTTTTTCTCGCGCTTCTTTTAATTTGATTTCAGCACCAGCATTATTTGCCTCCAATTGTTTGATTTTATTTTCATAATCAGAAGCAATGGATTTTTCCAATTGTTGTTGAATTTCTTTTTCTAATCTGCTTTTTTCAGTTTTTAATCTTTCTGCAAAAATTTCATTTTCTTTTTTCTTTGTTTCTTCAAAACGCAATAAATCATCTTGAAGTTTCTTTTTTTCTTCATCAACTTTTTGTAAAGATTGGTTTAACTTATCTTGATAATCTTGTTGAAATTTTTTCTCTAATTCAATAGCAATAACGTTTTCAACATCGAAAACTTCTCCACAATTGGGACATTTTATATCATTATTCATTGTTTGATTTTTTAAGCAAGTAATTTAAAAGTAAAAAGTGAAAAGTAAAAATTATTGTTATTCAATTATTGTTCGAATGTATTTTTTCAAAGTTCACTTAACTTCCTTGAGTGCGGAAGATTTGAATGCTTTTTATAAATTAGAATGAGAAACAGAATTAGAGTGAAGAAAAAAAGTCAGAGCTTCATGAACGCTCTCGCTTTCATTTTCACTCTGACTTTTTTTGTGCGGCAAAGGAGATTCGAACTCCCAAGCCCTTTCAGGCGCTACCACCTCAAGGTAGTGCGTCTACCAATTTCGCCATCGCCGCAAGAATAAAGCATTTTGCTTTATGAGGTAAACAAAGTTAAATTTTATGATTCAATTTTTAAATAAAAAAAATGAATGCAATAAAAAACATCATTAAAGTTTTTTCAAAACAATTCTGAAAGTGGTCCCTTTGCCCAATTCACTTGATTTTACAAAAAGTGAACCTTTATGGTATTGTTCAATAATTCTTTTGCATAATGACAATCCCAATCCCCAGCCTCTTTTTTTTGTAGTAAAGCCAGGTTTGAAAATATGTTGTAGATTTTTTTTACTAATGCCTTTTCCTGTGTCTGAAATATCGATTTTTATTTGATGGATTTCTTCTTGGATATCAATGTTTATCGTACCAGAACCTTCCATCGCATCGAGCGCATTTTTCAATAAATTTTCAATTACCCAATCAAATAAAGGTGCATTTATCTGCGCCAATAAATTATCATTCTTATGATTGTTTAACTTGAATATCACTTTATCACTAGCTCGTCTTTTTATATAAAGCACCATGTTTTCAATTTGCGAAGAAATTAAAATAGGTTCTAATTTTGGCGTGCTACCTATTTTCCCAAAACGGTCACTCACCAATTTTAATCGTTCAACATCTTTGCTCATTTCAACCGCAATCTTTTCATTCTGTTTGTCGTCTTTGAGCATTTCAACCCAACCTTCCAAAGAAGATATGGGGGTGCCCAATTGATGTGCGGTTTCTTTCGCCATGCCCGCCCATACTTGATTTTGGGTTGATTTGTTTCGTGTAGCGATGGTCGTTAATGTTATGAAAATGAATAGTGCTACAATAAAAAGTTGAATCAAAGGATAATAACGCACCTCTTGTAAAAGATTGGAATCGCCATAATAATATTTATTAAAAATTATGGGCTCGTTATTTATAACAACTTCAATGCTGTTATGTTGTTTCATAAAATCTTTTAGTTCTCTTCTTACATAACCACTGTCTTTTTTTATTCTATTGGAATCCAAATTCAGATAATTTCCAGTGGGATTATCGTTTTCATCTGTTTCAATGATAGGGATTTCGGTATTTTCACTAGTGATAATATTGGTTAGATTTAAAGCAGATTGATCTGTTGTAAAACCTTTTGTTTTTAAGGATTCCGCCCACACATGTACTTTTTTTCTTTCGTCATTTGCAATTTTTTTAGACAGGTAATTAGAATAAAATACGGTAGCAATAACAATAGAAATTGCAACTGCAGCCAAAGATGTACGCCAATTTAAAATAGAAGAAAACATAAGTAAAAGTAATGATTTGGCAGTTAAAAAATGTAAGTTTGCACTGGTATAAAATCATCAACTAGATAAATCTTAAAAAATCAATCATGTCAAATTTGCCTTCGGTTGCCGTTGTGATTTTAAATTGGAATGGAAAGAAATATTTAGAAAAGTTTCTTCCTTCGGTTATGGCATCGCGTTATGAAAACATGCAAGTGATTGTAGCAGACAATGCTTCAACAGATGATTCTGTAGATTTTTTACAATTAAATTATCCCAATATTCGAATCATACAAAATGGTTCAAATGAAGGATTTGCAAAAGGATATAATTCGGCATTAAAGCAAGTGGAAACCGACTACTATGTTTTGTTAAATAGTGATATTGAGGTAACCCCAAATTGGATAAGTCCCATAATAGATTTGATGGAATCGGATAATAAAATTGCAGCTTGTCAACCTAAATTATTATCATTCAAAGACAAGCATTTATTTGAGTATGCTGGGGCGAGTGGGGGATGGATTGATCGATTTGGATATCCATTTAGTAGAGGTAGGGTTTTTGATGATTGTGAAACAGACAATGGCCAATATGATGATGCTGTTGCATGTTTTTGGGCAACCGGCGCTGCGTTATTTGTACGTTCAACTGTTTATCATGAAATGAAGGGATTGGATGAATATTTTTTTGCGCACCAAGAAGAGATTGATTTGTGTTGGCGAATGCAATTGTTTGGATATAAAATATTTGTAGAACCTAAATCAGTGGTATATCATGTAGGTGGCGGCACACTCCCCAAAGGGAATTCGAAAAAAGTGTATTTAAATTTTAGAAACAACCTCATTATGTTGTGGAAGAATTTACCCTTTTTAAAAGCGTGTTTTATAATTCCTTTTCGTTTTATGTTGGATGCCATAGCTGCGTATAAAGAGTTATTAAAAGGCGATACTGGATACTATATGGCGATTGCAAAGGCGCATTTTAATTTTATGTATTGGCTTGTATTTGTAAAAAGAACAACACCCAAACCGAAAAATACAACTGTAAAATTGGTTGGATATTATGATGGAAGCATAATCTGGCATTATTTTATAAAAAAGCGAAAAATATTTTCAGAAATAATTTTATTGAAATAGTATTTTTTAGTGTTTAGCCCTTATTTTTGCGAACGAATTAAAACACTCAATTTAGATTAATCGTATTTTATAACGAGTTGAAATAGTAAAAATTAGCTCAATTCATTTTTAAATTAGATTATTGATACAATTGCTTTTTTGATTTTAAATAAATAGCTATTTTATGCAACACGAACAACAAGAGATTTTAGAAAACAACAAAAAAGATTTTACCCACAATTGGGTTTCTTCCTCTAGATTTTTATTCTATTGTCAGGTTTTTGTATTGGTAGCATTTATTTTGGGTGGATGTTACAGTTTGTATACACATGGTTACAAAGGGAAGCCTGAAGTAAACGTACCTGATAATACTTTGTACAATCCAAAATATAAATAAAATAATTTTGTTTATTTCGGAATGCAAACCTTATTTTTGCAGTCCTAAAAAATTAGTTCTTAATACAATTGCGGAAGTAGCTCATTTGGTAGAGCACGACCTTGCCAAGGTCGGGGTGGCCGGTTCGAGCCCGGTCTTCCGCTCCAAAGAAAAGTAGTCCCGACACTGTCGGGATTTTTTTTCAAAATTTGTTTTGCAGTTTTGCAATTCAAACGTGTCACTCGGGTGGTGGAACTGGTAGACACGCAGGACTTAAAATCCTGTTCGCAGTAATGCGAGTGACGGTTCGATTCCGTTCCCGAGTACTAAAGAGGATTTTTCAATTAAATTTTGATAATCCTCTTTTTTTATACCCTCACAATTCATTGATAAACAAGCAACTAACTCAATAAATTTGTTTGTATTTCGGGTTAGATATTGGTTGTTTTTAGCATCGTAGAAAATTCCATCCGGAAACAAGGTTTTTTGAAGTGTTCTTTTGTCCTCCAACTCGCCAGAACCCCATATTTTACTGAGTTTTTTAAGTTTATTCAAAGCGGTTTTAAGCACAGATTCGAGGTTAGATATTTTCACCTTTCCATTGTTCAATTCTTTGTTCACTTTTACGATTTGTTCGTTGAGATGTTCAAAAGTAAGGTCGTAAGTTTCTTTGTCAATTTTTCCTAAACCCAAGCGTATTTTCAAATCCTTCATTTCTTTTTGGAGGGTGTTGTATTGCTTTTCCAATTGCTCATCAAGGCTGTTGTTATTTTCGTTGTAGTGCTTGAATAATTTAGTGAGTTGCTTTTCAACAACTGGAACAATCTTTTTTGGGACTTGATATTTTTCCAGCAATTCTAAAAATATCGTTTCTGCACTTTTCTTTTTCGCATGTGGTGTAGCGTGTGCGTTTAAATTTACACCAGTACATTTTAAGCAACGATAGTAGTGTAAATTCTTTTTGTTGTTCTTGTATCCTACCATGTAAGAATCACAGCTGTTACAGCGAAGTAATCTAGTTAACGGCCTTTCATCTACATCCTTTTTATGTTGGTAGCCTGATGTGTTCTTATCTAAGATTTGCTGTACTTTAATAAAATCAGCCTGAGATATTATTGGCTCCCATTTTCCTTTGGTTGGTCCCTCTACCAATTTGTTTATACCAATTCCACAGTAAAAAGGATTTCGCCACATTTCACTTAGACGCTTGTGTTCAATGAGTAAACCTCTGTTGGCTAGCTTCTCTGAAATTTTCACATCACTGTGCAAACCGGATAGTTTCCATTTCCATGCTTCACGCAGTATTTTTCCTTCATCGTTGATTACAATTTTTTGAATAGGACTGTGAAATTTTATGTTGCGTACTTTCGGTCCAAAATGATCGTATCCTCTTGGAGCTTTTGAAAACCAATTACCCGCTTTAATGTAAGCAGCCATGTTTGGAATGATGATTTCCTTACGCTCAAGATTTTCTTTAAAAGCACTAAACAAACTATCCCAAATCGCAGCTTTACCTCTATCGGTTGTAGTGTTTAACCCGGAGCAAACTTCGTACAAATGAACTTTTAATTCATCAACAAGATAACTCACCAATCCAATAGCATTTCCTCCGGAACGAGAAAAACGGCTCATCTTATAAACTAAAATTGCGTAAGGTTTCTTTCTGCTGGATTTTACTTTTTCGATGAGCCGTTTAAATTCCTTACGAGTGAAATCCGATTTTGCACTTTCATAAGTTCCACCAAACTGCTCTATAATTCTGAAGTTGTTTTTTGCGGCACAATCCAAGTTGGCTTCCTGTTGACGCGTAATACTAGAGTTGTTATCAAATTGCTCTTTTGAACTAACCCTTGTATAAGACCATACTTCGGGATTGTTAACAATTGTTGATTCCTTGACTGGGACAAATTTTTTAAAATAATCAAGATTTTCCATTATCGTGCGTTTTGTAAAGTATGATTGAAATGTTGTAAATGAAATTGGCTAGTTCTTCAGTTTCCTGAGCAGACAAATCAGCAAATCCATCTATGCTGTTTATTTCTTCGTTGGTTAATTTTAAGTTGTTGTCTTTTACATCTGTGTTGTTTTTAATGTTCATTATTCACCGAGTATGCAGTTCAGCCGGTTAAGCGGAGTGAACCATTGGTGATACCATTGAGCCGAGATTATCGGAGTCGTTTATTTTTTTTGGGTTTTTGTGAAAGTCAGGGTTTTATCATCTCTGGTACTGAATGTGATTTCCTCGTAATTACGAAGTCCGAGAATTTTCCTTATTTCTTTTGCCCTCTCATCAGAAATTGTGCCTTCGTCGGTAGAAACAATTCTCACGATTTCACCTTCACGTTTTTTTATGGTTATGCTTGTATTCTTTTTTCGAAGGGCTTTTAATACATCTTTTTCATTCGCATTTAAAATCGTTGGAACAAATATTTTTTGGAGCTCATCACTTTGGATAAATTCATTCAGAAAAAATTTTATAGACAATCTGATATGAGGTTTTGTTAAGTCAAAATCTTTTGTTCTGTGAGAAAAATATTTCTCACCCAAATACTCCACCACTTCTCCATTGCTGAAAGCAATGAAGCCAGCATCTTCTTCTTTTTTAATACAATCTGTTATAAGGTTTGTGAAATAGTTAATATAGAATTTTAGGCCATAAAGAAGCAATTCATCTGAGAGCATTCTATCATACTCTGCTAAAAGTAGTGCTTCATCTTCTGTAGGTATTTCATTTGAGATTTTAATTTCCAATGTTTTTTTGAGATCTAATATGTTTTTTTTTGGCAGCTCATTATCATAAGCATCTTGGAAGAAGTACTCACAAATTTGAACCATTGGTTTGATTGTAACTCCAAATTCTCTTAAAGTATCTAATACACGCAGCCACATAAACTGAGCAAAACAAATTTCAATACCCCATTTTCCCTTTTGAAAAAAAGGAAGTAGTTTATTCCTTCTCCAATAGGGTAATAAAACACTTATTGGTTCGCCTTTGTGGTCTTTGATATCTTTTATTGGAACAATAGCCGAAAACATAAATTCATTAAACTCCGAAAGTGTTATCTGTTGTTCTTCTGTTATATTATTTTTTATCATTTGGTAAAATTATATTAAGTTTGTCTAAAAAACAAACTTTAATTATTAAAGTGCGTAAAGTAAAGCACATTTATAATAAAAGTAACAAGAATTTATTAACAAATAAAATTTCAAAGCATGGAAACACAAAAAAAATCCAAAAAACTAAAGAGTCAGTCGACAGAAATTGAGACATATCACCTCAAACGAGAATGCCTTTACTGTGGTGAACCTCTTCCTGACCAATACTCAAAAAAACGAACGTATTGTAAAGAGGTCAGGAATGAAAGTGGTACGTTGATTAAAGACTGTAAAGGCATTTACAATCGCCTGCTCGATCAACCAGAATTGGAGGTTCACAGAGAAATTATAAAGGAGCATAAAACCGTTGATGAAATGATAGAAGCAATGGTGGCAAAAAAAGGGAGTGTAGTCAGTACTGCTGATTTGAATGCCTATGATATTCAGCTGACTTCATCCTTGAAATACAAAATATCTAAAAATGGTACTTTAGAATCAGACTTCATGAAATACACAATAGTGTCAAATCCTAATCTTAACACTCATAAAATATACAGCAATGGATAATATTGAATTAATGAAAATTTTAAAACAACTCAGTCTTAGCAATCGAAATAAGAATCTAGCATTGTATTTTGGTTCAGCAGTAGTTCTATGCGTTGGGGCTGCAATTTACTGGAATAGAAAAAGTAATGCTACTCAGAAGGAAAACAATAAGCTGAGTGATAAGTACCAATCCTTGATGATGGAAAGGAATGCATATGTCAACACAATTAGACAAATGAAAAATGAAATTTTCAATCAGGAAATTGTAATCAAAAAATATGCGGAAAAAAGTTTTACTCCAGAAAAAATAAATGAAGGAAAAGTTTAAAAAAAAATTTTTTTCTAATCCGGGTGTTCACCCGGATTTTTTTCTATTGCATCTAAACCAAGAAAATTGCAGAAAATCGAAAAATCGTTCTAAGTCGTAGCAAATCGATTTTTCTAGATTTTGAACAGAAAAAATCGTTCGAAAACGATTTTTATCGATTATTTTTTATGGAAATCGATTTAGTAGATAAATTTGACAAACACAATTAGGTTTATAGATTTTCCAATCGATATCAATGTAGTGTTGCAATTAAATTTACAAGATGCTGCTACTGGACAAACGCATATAACAGTACCTACAAGTTGGTGGCTCAGTGTTTAAATCAAGCTTGGACACTCAAACATAAATACAACATTGAGATATACCAATTTCGAAGCGTCTCAGTCTTTTGGACTTTATGAATTGGATTAATTAGTTTTCAGATAAGAGGAAATTAGCACCATTCTTTTTTCTGCGATTGGCGAAATGAAAATTTCTGCAGAACGCGTGCGCTCAAAATTGATTGGCTCAAATAAATGTCCCCCGGACAGCTAGATCATGTGCAGAAATTTGGTTGGCTCCATCAAATTCAACACCAAAATATTACAAACCATCTTCTAATAATTCTCTAAACGCCACAACCAGAGTGTTCTGTGTTACTATTCAATAATTTCCTAACTCAATTTTTTGGTTGTTTAATGATCGGATCACCGTATGATCCTGAAGGAATGTTGTCTAGCTTTGTTTTACTTTTTTGAATAACATCATAAATAAATAACTGAAATGATATCAGAGAACCAGATAGTTTTATCCTGTTCCCTTCAGACTTTCCTTTTATTAAATCGTCTAGAATACTCCTAGACATATTGATTATTGAAGAGTCGATGCTTTCATTATTTGTCTTCAACTCGTTATCCAGATTGATTTCTATTTCATTCTTAACTGGTGATTTTTCTGTTCTTATTTGATTTATCATTTTGTTTTTTATATAAATATCACACAATAGGAATGACTTTTGATTTTCTAAAATAATGGTGGGTGAATTGATGAAAGGGATAGTACTAAACACCTACCGAAGCCAAACAAAAAATTACAGCACGATCAGGAAAAAACTGGAATTCCCGTATTAATTGGAACGGAAAACTGGGAATAGTAAAAAATCGTATTACAGGATAAAGATGAAATATGTATTGGCGTTGATCCCGACAAAAAAAATCAGAAATATGGTGCTGTGTTACGACAAAGATGCGTTCTTAGAAATAAAGTTCAATAGAAACTCAAAGTATAAATTTGGGTCTTCAATTTTATAAAAACAGCTATTGTGAAATAACTGTTGATGGTATTTTTTTAAAATACAATTTCAATATTTATCAATTTAAAAGTGAAATATTATTCAGTAACCTGTATTAAACAAACAAAATCTTTTAGAGTTTTTATTTGTTCTTTTAACTCTTTAGAAGCTAGTTGGTTTGTATTGACTGGAAGTTCTATATTAGGAATCATGTTAATTAAGTTATTTAAATAGGCTGATTTAATGGCATAATTAACATTTTCAACTTGAACACCTACAGCTTTGCTATTTAATCTGGCTGAAGTAATTCCAATAACATTTCCTTGGCTATTAAAAAGTGGCCCGCCACTATTGCCTGGTTGTATTGGTATTGTAATTTGATAATATCTAACATCATCACCTATTCCTGATTTTGCACTAATAATCCCATCCGCTACTTTGTAATTATCACCCATAATATCATTCAAAGGGTATCCGATTGTAAATGTTTTTTCTCCAATATCAGATTGCTCTATGATATTATATGGTAAAGGTTTAGTTCCTTTGAAATTTATATCATCAATTTGGATAATTGCAACATCATTTTTAGCATCAATGAGTAATAATTTGGCGTTGTATGTTGTATTACCAATGTCACTTGGGACTTTAATTTCAATTTTCTTTGCCTTGCTTACAACATGAGCATTCGTTGCTATTAGACCTTTTGATGTTATAAAGAACCCACTACCAGTAACACTAATAGAATTAGCGCTTTTAGTAGTTTCAGGTTTATTTAAAGGGTATAATTTTAAATAAAGATTTTCTTCAGTAGACCCATTCAATCCTGAGGGTAATAAAATCTTGAGCACTGTTTTATTTTCTAATGTACCAATAGTTTCTTTAGGTGTTTTATCACCCATTAACCACTTTATTGAAAAAAGATTTTCTGAAGAACTTTTTTCAAAATAAGCTTTAACTTCTCCAACCTCCCAATTTTTTTTATCTTCAGAATCGAGAATTAAAGCTAAATAGATATCGTTATACTTTTTAATTGCGAGTCTATAAAATCTTCCAGTTACCGATTTATAAATACCTTCTATAGGGTCTATTTCAGATGAATCAATGTATGCTTTAAAGGAAGTTGCATTTTCGTTTGTCATTTTTATCTCATTTTGGCCAAAAATATTTTGACCAAAAATTGAAATAAATAAAATTAAAAGCGTTGCTTTTTTCATATTAATTTAATTAAATCTTGTCGATATTAAATGCTATTTATTTTCTTTTTTAACTCCCTTCTACAATCTTAATTTCATCCTCAGTTAACTCGTACAACTCATAAACCATCTGGTCTATTTCCTTATCGGTTTTTTCTATTTGTTCTTTTAAATCCATTGCTTTTTTTGCTTCTGAAGTAAAGTAGTCTTCCCATTCTGCCTCTTCGCTTAATGACAATTTTATTTTCTTTTTTTCTAACTCTTTTATAAAATCTGCATAAGAAAGTAAATACCAATCTTGTAGTTTTTTGGGTAATTCTGATAATGCAAATTTCCTTTCAAGACTTCTTTGAAATTTTTGATTTTGCTCTTGTAATTGCTTGTTTAGAGATAACATCAAATCAGCTTTATCTATAAATGGCTTTTGAAAAGTAAGGGAGATTTTTTGAATAGGCAATGGGTCTATATATATAATTTTAACTTGTGCAAAAACTTTTCCTTGCTCGTTTATTTGAGATTGGTACATGAATTTTAAAAGCTTACTATTCAAAATAGTAAGCAAGTATTTTATCGAAAATTCTTTATCTATTAAAATTCCGTTGTGAACTGTATCTAAAGTGTAAAATTGTTCTTCATCAATCGTACAAATCGGATAAGAACTTGTTTGTCGTAAAAGTATCTTTACATCTGACTCGAAAATTTCCTTTTTTCTTGGTCGATGTAATTTTGAAACATCATAATCAATAAATTGATTTGTATAATTTAAAGAATATCGATTAAAATCACTGCCAGTTATTATTTTTTTTGTATTGGGGGATTTTAATGTTGTTATAAATTTATCATTACCACCGGTGATTATCCCCTGATTGAAATTTAAAACTTCTTTTAATGATATTGAATTTTTAATAATTCGTTTAATAAGTTTTTCGTTGCTTGAAACAGACAAGGATAAATCTGAATTTTCGAGTACTTCTGAAATGCTATAAAAATCTACAGTATATTCTTGACGATCAAAGGATTTAATATTTGTTATTTGTTTGAATAAATAATTTTCATCGTAGACTTCTTTTTTTATAACTAAAATAATCGAATCTACAGCAGCATCTTGAAATACAGAAAATCCTTTAAAATCAATTAATTCAACTATTTTAGTTGTTTTCAATATATAATTTCTTGCCTCTTTGTAATATTGATTCTTTAATAATGTATATGGTGTTATGAAACCTAATAAACCAAAACTCTTTAAAATTGATATCCCCTTCTCATAAAATATTGGAAATAAATTTATCCTTCCATAAGCAGAATTATATTTGCGTTCTAAATAAATTTTATCCGTCTCTGAAATTAGTTCAGTTGGAATATATGGAGGATTTCCAATTACTACATCAAAACCACCTTTAGCAAACACATCAGGGAATTCATTGTGCCAATCAAATGCTTTATCACCGGCTACAGCAGTGTCATCAATTAAAGAGTTCCCACATTTAATGTTATTACTTAGGTCAGATAGTTTCCGTCCTTGTTTTGCTGTACGAAGCCACAATGACAATTTCGCAATCTCAATGCTCTCTTCGTTAATATCTACGCCATAAATATTATTCTCTAATATAGCTATATCGGTATCAAACAAACGCAAAGAGGTATTGGTTAGCTCTGCGATAACATCATCAATAAATTGATGTTCCTGAACTAAAAAGTTGACGGTTTGGTTTAAAAAAGCGCCACTGCCACAAGCCGGATCGAGTATTTTTAAAGTAAGTAACCAATCTTTATATTGGTTTAATGTTTCGTATAGTAAAATACCCTTTGCATTTAGTTTTCCATCTGATTTCTGGTGTTCAAAAATTGCGATATCAATATCTAACTTCAATTCCGCTTTTTTATCAGCACACAATTTGCCAACAGTATTTTCAACTATATACTTGGTAATGTACTTGGGTGTGTAAAAAACACCATCTTTCTTTCTCTTACCTTTGGATTTATCAGCTACTTCGCCTTTTAATTCAGCTTCTACTTCTTCTATTTCACTTAGTGAATGTTCAAAAATATGTCCCAGAATATTCACATCGACATCTGTGTTGAAGTCGTACCTCGAAAGCTTTAATAAATCATCTTTTAATACCGAATCATCAACAATTAAAGTGTCCAGTACTTCATCAGGTGCAAATATCTCCCCACCAAATTCTGGAATCAGTACAGAACCTTTTTGGTCATATTTTCCTTTAAATAAATTATTGAAAAACAAAACCACCAATTGATATAAAGGTTTTGGAGTATCAAAAGCATCGTTCTTTAGGTCATTCCATTTTTCTACTATTTGGACAATGGAGTTAGTAGTTACTAATCCTTTATCTTCAGCAAAAAGTACAAACAATAATTTATCTAAAAACTTTTGTGATTTTTTAAAGAGTAATAGTTTATCGTATTGTGGATTATTGACTACAACATTTTGAAAAAAACTATTTTTAAATGAAGAATAGTCTTTGTATAAACTCTTAGTGATATTCTCTTCGTGAAACTTGGTTTCCTGTCGTAATAACTTAGGAATATTTTTATCAAGGAGTCCTTCTTTGCGTAGGTAAAGGTAAAAACGCTTAAATGTTTCTTTGTCTAAATTATATAAATCAAACTCCTCGTATTCTGTGGCATCATCTACATAAAACCTGAGTTTGTGAAAATTGGAGGAAATAACATAACTACAATCCCTGTGATTATTTTTGTAACCAAATGCTTGATCTTTTACTGCGTCGAGGTTTTTTGTTTTATTGTCTTTTAATTCAATAACCCCAACCACATTCTCACCTTGAAAAATAGCACCATCCGCCTTTTTGGAATCAGATTCGTTTTTCTTTTCGGTTTGAATATTAAAAGGTTGTGAAGGAAAAACGGAATAACCCAAAACTTCACCGAAAATATCTTTAATAAATCCTTCTTGGTATTGCTCTTCTTTAGCTACTTTGATATTTGTAATCTTGTTAGCGCTGTAAACTTCTTTAAATCGCACATAGGCTTGTTCAACAACCTCTTGGTCAAGAGTGCCTAAGTGTTTTCTTATAATAGATTCTTGAAATAATGACATCAGTTGTGTTCTTTTAATGTTGTTTTACATGGTCGGTTAACACTTGGTTTATTCTGGTAAAAGTCCTTTTCTAAATTTTAATTTACCGGCGAGATCTTCCTGGTCTTCTTCCAATAACAAATCCATCACCTTGTCATATTGTTCAGTAAAAATCTCAATAAATCCTTTTCCATCAATCAAACGAATAGGTGTTTTTTCAGGATCCTCAGCACTTTCTTTGGCTCTTTTTTGAAAAGTACTCAGAGTAATGAAACATCCTTGGTGTCCTGTTTTTAATGCACCTCTCAGATTTCTGATGTCTCGTTCACCAATAGACGCTTGTTCATATCTTTTAACTTGAACCTGTAATTGAATTTTCGCTACACCCATAACATTCAAGACACCTTCAAAATCTACACCGCCATCACCAGTACCACCTTGTCTTTGTTTGGCTTCAAATCCTAATGATTGAAGAACATAACTTACCAATAGTTCAAATTCATAAGCATCCAATTCTAATAATCGTTCCTTAATCTTCTCAATTAGTTTTTCAACCTCAAATGCACTTGAAACGATTGGTGTATCATCAACCGTTCTTCCAATGGATTTCAATACCTCAGCTTCCTGTTTAATTCTGAAAACCGTCTGCATAGACCTGAGTGTGTTTTGCAGAGGAACGGAATAAGTTGAACGACTAATCTCCATCAACCAATTTACCTTTCTACAATAAGACCATGGAAGTCCATTGGAACTATCGTAATAAACATCGGATAAAACCTCACCAATCAACAGAATGTCATTATCATAAGGACACAGGAGAACATCCCCGATTTTCATTTCAAACATGAAACGGTTGATTTGTCCAATGTTAACCGCCTTCTGCATTTTGGTTTGGTTGGGATAAACCTGATTGTACAGATCGTCAATTTCCTGTTTATTGCTTGGCATGGTTGAATGACCTTCAAACCAACCAATGGCGGCAACACTTTTTTCTTTGAATGTGGCGGTATATCTACCGTAATCCGCGCGTATAATGAATACTGACATAGTTAATCTTTAATCAGGTCTGTTATTTTGACCTTCAGGATAATTGAAATTTGTTTCAGTGTAACTAAACTTGGGTTTGTCTGGTTGTTGCACCAGTAACTCACCGTAACCTTGGATACCCCTAATTGATCAGCCAATTGTTGTTGCTTAACATTTTTAAGTTTCAACACCTCTTTGATTCTGAGCATAAATTATTAATTAAGATAAAGTTAAGGTGAAATTATAACTCGAATATCAAGATTTAAATAAGTGTGCAACAATTACAGAGATTCGTGTAATTCAATCTAAATCACTGGATTCAATTTATTGCAAATCCGGGTCAATCTGGTGAGATTAATATTAAAAAATGATAAGTTACCTTACAAAACGCATAAAATCGACTGGTGCAATTCTAATTGCGTCTGATGATTATTAGTGTGCACAGATATAATTTTCAACTTTTTTCCTCTTCGTTTTTTTTTACCGCTTTTTTTATTTATAATTTATTCAGGTCGAGATTATTTCAAAAAAACAGTAATCAAAACCTATAATAAAAAATTAAAAAAAAACAAAATGAACACGGTACAATTAAGAGAAGAACTTGGTGAATTAATTCACCACTGCACAAATGAAAATTTCGAAAAAGGGTACGATCCTATATGCGACTTGATCGATGATTATGACATTAATAGGGATGATGAGGGAGATGAAATTAATTATTTGGATGAAACATATGAGTATTATGAAAATATATTAACAAACGCAAGTAATAATATTTTTCTACTCGAAAAATGGATGGAAAACCCAACAACCGAAAACATATTCAAATTTAAAATTTGGTTTTACAGTGAATTTAAAAAGATTAACAAAAATATCTTTGTTTTGAATAAACATGATGGTTATGGTTGGAATAAGGAAATTTCATTGTTTGTAATGCAATTGGCTTTAGATCATTTTGAAGATGATTATTCTGTACATAAGTCCGGGGGTTATACGAAATTATTTTTGGGAAGGTATTTTTTCTTGCAGGCCATAGCTAATGCCAACATTTTATAACCACTAAAATTATTTGATAATTCACATAGTAGTTATGAAAATATAGTCATTTTGACTATAGGAAGAGATATGTCAATAAATGAAAAAATGAAAGCACCTATTCCAGCAGCTGTGGATGTTAACAAAATCCTAGCACCTCTAAAACTTACTCAAGCCAAGCATAAAAATTTGAAGAATAAAATCTATTACTTCTTATCACGAATTGTGACGCACAACGAAAATTATCATTTGTATGAATTAACCAATGGGTATGTAAAAATTAGTTCAGTTCACATGAAGTCAATATTGGGCAGCAAATATTATTACCAGATTATTGATTTGTTATCCAACCCCATTGACTCAATTATTGAGAGTGATGACTCATGGTACAACCCAAAATCAAACGATTTGAAAGGGTATTGCAAGGGGTATAGACTGACTGAAAAGTATAACACAGGAGAGGTCGTATTTAAAACTCTCCCAGAAGGATTTGATAAAAAAAATAAAAATAATAATCGAGGTAAAAATATTGAGCCAACCAAATTGGAAGGGTCATTTCATGAAACAGTTGATAAAAGTGAAATTGAGAATCGATATGATTTTCTATACAAACAATTTGAGCGGCACCAAATATCAATTGATTCAAGAGTTTATGATTACATCAGAAAATTTGGAAATCAATTACTGCACCGGGTAAAAGACAACAATCCTTTTCAAATAAAAATCATCTTAAACACAATTGGTCGATGGCTGTACCAAATAGATAAAATCAACAATGGTCAATTATGGTGTCAAGTGTCTGCGGATAACCATAGATTAAACACTAGTATCACTGGACTGAGAAAGGTACTAAGACCATTTATAAAATGTAATGGTAAACCAATGGTTGAAGTAGATATAACTTCTTCTCAACCTTACATATTAAGTTCTATATTGAATGATAAATTCTTTATAGAAAATACAGTTGGGTATAATCTACATACAATATATCCTGAATTATTTAATGAAATAAATAGTAGTAAATCAAACTATACTGATAATACATTTAATTATTTTTCTACTTTATCAGGTAAAACTAATTATTCCTATTCATCAGTTAGTGGTAGTAGTTCATTTATGTGGTGTAAAAAATATACTAATGAAGAACAGAAAAGTATTACACTATACCAACAATCATCTTTTAGTACAGACTTCTATACCGAAACCGTCAAACTATTTTACTTACAAACGGGTGTTGCTATTCCATCTAATCTGTCATTAGCAAGGGAAAGGTTAAAGAAATCAATGATGTTCGTTTTATTTGAGGATAATATTAACCATCGGTATAACAATTCAAATATTCGATTATTCAGTGCTGCATATCCTGGAGTAGATAAATGGATTTGCGAGCTGCACCGAAGAGTCGGTAAAGAAAAATTTGCTTACCTACTTCAACGAACCGAGAGTTATCTTTTACTGAACTCTGTTTGTCGTGAATTTCATTATATTATTCCAGCAGCTCCGATTTTTACGATTCATGATTCCATACTAACGCTCCCCGAATATTCGCCAAACCTCACCAGTTCGATTTTAAAGATACTAGAAGAAATCACAGGGGTAAGTGTTGGTGTGAAAAATAAACTTCACCAGATTGATAAGGAACCAACAATAAAGGATATTGAAGATGAGTGGAATAAAATTGAAAAAATTAATACTCAAACAAAATATGAAAAAAAGTCTGGCGGTGTATTCAGTTCGAATATTGAAAAGGGTTCTGTGTTTTTGAATTTTCTGCCAAAATTTTTTTAAACGCAATTAACCCAAAAAGTCAACTTTTAGTACTTTTTTCCAAAAATTTCAGCAACATCATTCTGCCCTGTATTAGACTGTCAAGAATGGGTGGTATTTGATAGGGGGTACTGCCGCCACCGGGGGGAGGTGCTGAATGGCGGCGGCGAGGAGGTACTATATATATTTAAGTACCACCCTAATTTATACTTTATTTTGAAAGCGGCAGAAAAAATGAATCTATTTCCTATCCGAAATGATCTGGTAATGGAACCTTCAATCCAATCTAAATAACAATCTGTCACAACCTAAGACTTACTGTCACAACAATATGACAGACAAAAAAAATATTTTAAAATCTTAAAAAAATATTTTTTCAATAAAAATCGATGAAACTCTGTATTAACAAGGGTTTTAACAGAAAATATAAAGGTATAGGTGTTATATTCTAAACAGATTTATTTAGAATTTATTAGGTGCGCTATTTGATGACTGTAGAAAATGTAAAAAGTATTTTAAAAAATTAAATTAAAAATTTATGAAAAAAAATGGTTCGCACGCACATTTAAAATTAAAAGTTATTTCAAACATTAATTATGAATTTGATAATGTAATTGAAAATGTAGAAAAGCTGCTAGATTTTCATTTTCCTGAAACAAATATTGAAATCAGGAACGAAGTTCAAAAGTTGTCAACTAAATTCTTACTGAAGATTGATTATGATTATGATAAATTTATGAGAATTGCTAATCATACCAAAGGATTCAATAAATGGAGCGACTTATATCAAAAAATGACTGAAGGATTACCTAGAATTGCATCAGCAGTTCTTGATCTTTATTTTCAAATGAAAATGGTGCCAAGTTACGATGTGTACAATGACACTCTCATCTATGCTTACTTAGAAGATATTCAACCTTTCTTAGATTAAATTATTAAATACCTAAAATTCGATGTTATGGATACAATCTTAATTTTTTTGTAAAGCAGCTCAGTAGTTGTTTAAGATTCTTGATTTTTTATTTATGGTGTAATCATTATAAGAAATTAAAATAGCATTGCTGATAAGTAAGATCTAATACCTTCCAGAAAAATAAAGTTTTTCCATTAATAAATAAACAATTTTTAAATCAAAAATTTATGATTAACGAAAATGATTTGGTTAAGTTTATTACTAACCTAGTTAAAGAATCAGTCCGAGGGGTATTCAAAGAAGAACTACCCCAATTGGAAAACCGACTTATCAAAAAAGGTCGTACACTAACACGGGAAGAGTCCGCCGTTAAACTAGGAGTCTCACCAAACACCATCAGTAGATTTATAAACGATGGTCGTTTATCCAATGTGGGTGTTGGAAGAAAAATCCTCATAAACGAAAGTGAACTCGATGGGTTCAACAAATTTAAAAATTAAAATAATGGGAGTATCATTCTACATCAAACCGTCACAGCAAAAACCTACCGGTTCGGTTCACTGTTCGGTAAAATTTAACGGGGTTGAAAGATTTGTATTTAGAATTCCTGACCTAGCGGTAAACAAAAAGGACTGGGGAAAAGGACGAATGAAATCAGGACGAGGCGTTAATAATTCATCAACAGTACAACGACTGTTAGACAAAATAAAAAACAATATAGAAGAGTTCCAACGAGAATTTTGGATACACAAAAACAGAAGACCTGATAAGGAGGAAATAATGAAATACATTACTTCCAATGTGGAACTTAAAGACTATTTCCCAACCAAAAAAGTCAGTGACATATTGGTACAGATTCAAAAAATCATTGACGACAGAGAGTCAGGTAAGATACTGAATCAAGGTAAGTTGTTTGCAAAGACCACCATTCGTAACTATAGGTCAAACTTGAACAAAATGACGGCGTACTGTAAACACCTCAACCAAAAAACGATTTCATCCAGCGATATAATAAACAAGGAATTCATACTTGGGTTTGAGAATTTTCTGACCATAGAAAAGAAATTGAAATTGAATACAGTTGGTGAAGGGTTGAAGACACTGAAATCTTTTCTCGAGGTATTGTACTTACAGGATGTTATTCCGTACAACCCTTTCTGTAAATTCAAAATTTCACCCGCTAAAGAAGAGACAACCTCCATCGCTCTAGAGGAGGAAGAGTTGGAGGAACTGTACCAATTAGATTTGAGTCACAACCCCACCCTTGAATTGGTTCGTGACCAATTTGTGGTACTGTGTTGGACAGGGTTACGAATTTCAGATTTCAAGGCGTTCAATGACATTCCCAAAGACCAGTTGGTCATCAATATCAACAACAAAAAAACAAATCAAGATTCGGGTGTACCAATATTTCCCATGGCGCAGTCAATCTTACAAAAATATAATGGTCATTTTCCTCGAATGATTTCTGAACAAAAAATGAATGACTATCTAAAAGAAATTGGAAAGATGACCAAGGGATTGAACAGACATATTCAAGAGAGTTATACCAAAGGTGGTGAAAGAGTTAGAAATATTAAAAAACGATATGAATTACTAAGTCTTCATGTTGGAAGAAGAACCTTAATTACCAACTTAGTTACATGGGGATTTTCAGACAGAGACTGTATGTTGGTATCTTCCCACCGCACACAAAAAAACCTGAGTATCTATGTAAAAAATAACAAAAAGAATAGATTGGAGAGTATGATTACCAAAGTGATTGAATTAGAAAAGAATAAGGAAACCCATGATTGACAACCCAAATTCCAGCTACCGTTTTTACTACCACAGAGTTTCTAAAACTACAAAACCCACTACAACAGTGGGTTTTAAGTTATCCAAGTACTCGGGAACGGATTAGAGAAACATATCTTATGTAACACTACCCCACTCGTTTATATACAAAAATCTTGAATAGATTCATTTTGGATGGTTCCGTTCTATTATAAAACCATTAAAAAAATAAACCAGCTACCGTTTCAGCGGAGGGTAGAATAATTTTTTCATGGTTAATACAATTGTCAATTAGTTTAATAAATCACCGTGTTTGACTGACAATTTTTTCGTTTTGATAATTGTCTTGTTTTACTCCCGTTTTGAACAAATGCTTGTCTTCCGACCATTGGAGTTTGTTTATTTAGAAAAAGGGAAATCAAAAAGTTCTGTATGAGAAATTCCTAAACCCTCAGCCAAAATTAGTACTGTTGCTATGGTAGGGTTTATAACACCTCTTTCTATTTTGGATAACTGACTGTATTCCATATCTACATGCAATGCAAACTCCCTCATACCAAATCCTTTTTCAATTCTCAGTTTTCTTAAATGATTGCCAAATGCTATACTAAAATTATTTTGTTGTTTATGAATCACATAAGCAATGTGGTAAAATTAAATTTCTAAAATGGCGTCTTATATGACGCCACATCCTTATATTTGTTTGGCTAAAACATTTTATAAGAAATTACAAATTATAATCCGAATACGGTTTGTTTCCAGAATACCCCATCGGGTTTAATTGATAACGACCCATTAGGATTAAGGGAATAAAATTGAAAAAATATGACTCAATATTCAAAATCTGAATTTGCCGCCATAATCAGAAGAAAATATCCAGGTACATATAAACACATGTCTGACGATAAACTAATTGAACTTTGGATGCAGAATTTTCCTGGTGATAAGGATAAAATATTAAAATACAATTGCGATAAATTCGCAGACAAAGAAGTGATAAAACAAATTTCATCAGATTTATTGAAATGGTTAGGAATTGTAATTTGTGTGTTATGTGTGAAAGTTTTACTGCATTAGTTGATGAATTTTACAATCAAAACGGTGTGCAGGTTTTTAAAAATGGCAATTGTCAAAGTTTATTTGTAAACTATATCAATACTCGCCTTACGAGTAATTATACATATAATCAGCTAGAAGATATTTATAAGTATACTTGCAAAATTGATTGTGGTCTTAATATATGTAGCTTCCCTAATCAGTTTTTATTAGACAAAGTGATGTCTGCATTTTATGCATCTTATCCTCATCCATTAAATTTAACTGATTGCAAAGGTACATTTACATGGTTCTTTTGTAATTATTTTGGAATCCCATATAATCCAAATTCAACGTTGGTTAATTTTGATGTGATTTATAATAATTATTTTTTGTCATTCATAAAACAAGGATGTGTAAGTGATATCACTAATTTGTGTAATCCACCGTATATATGTAAAGATTTACAAAATTTATTAGAAAAGTTTATTTCTATATATGGACCAATCGAAGAATTACCCAACTGTTCACAGGCTTTTGCTGATTATTTTAATAATTCATTGAATACAAGTTATACTTATTTTCAAATATCGGCTATATATCAAAGTATTTGTGGTGTAGCACTATCGGTTTGTCAGAGTCGATTAGATTGTAAGACAATTATAGTTTTTGCAGAAAATAATCCTATTCAAGCTTCCAATGAAGAAGTATGTCATCAACAATTTTTACAGTTATTCAATACAAACTTTGGGTCTAATTACACTAAATGGGATGAGTTATACAAATTATACTACGATTGTGGTTTTGATTTGAACACTATTTGTAAAGGCTGTGTTCTTTTAGCGGACTGTGGGAGCTTGAATATTTTTGTAAAAGATTTTACAACTAATTATCCTGATCCTGCTACTCAATTAGGTTCTAACTGCCAGGAATATTTTGCTGCTCTTTTTAATGAAAAGTTTGGCACAAAATATACTTATGCTCAAATAGAAACATATTATTTGCAAAAATGTGGTACTAATTTAGATGTTTGTAGATCATCTTGTGCAAAACTGACCAACTTCATTTACCATTTTAAATCGAGATACAAAGGTCTAAAATTACCTATATCTGCCACAGAAGATTTATTTGCTTTTGAATACAATAATGCTTTTTTAAATGGAGGTAATGAAGATGCAGTTAAGTCAATACAATCATCAGGTCTTAATCTTATTGTAGTAACAGGTGATAACACAATAGATTCAAAGAGTTTTAATCCATTAGTAAATTACCCAAATATTTATAATCGTGTCGTTGAATGTGGATTTACGGATATTAATATTATTTCTACAGATACAAATAATATCTCAGTTTATGACCCCAAAGTACTACGAAGCCTTAAACAAGTATATTATATTATACATCCCAAAGGGCTGCCCGATAACTGCGAAAAAGATTTTTCTAGTTGGTTTAATGTTGTAATGAAAACACAGTACATGTATAATGAACTGTTTGACTTATATAATACCATTTGTGGAAACAATGCTGGCTATATATGTATGCCTCCAAAAGATGATAATTCAGAAGCAAAGATTTTTGTGGATATTATAGATGTAGATATTCCGACTAACCTTTCACCTATGCTCTGCGGTTTAAATGAGGTTAGCGGAACTGAAGTTGCTATAGATGATAACCCTTGTAAAGACCTACCCAAAATTGCATATCATTTTGCGCAAGAAAAATATGATATGTATGTTGATAGTTTAAGAGATGTTTTTGATTCTGCATATCTCGAAAAATGTATGTCGGTAAAGGATTTAGAAAGTTTTACTGTAAGTTATCAACAAAGCGAATATCATTATACACTTTATTATTATGATCAAGCTGGCAATCTTGTAAAGACAGTACCGCCTGCCGGTGTAAATAAATTAAGCGCATCAGATGTATCGTTAGTAGAACAAATGCGTTTAAACGTTTTAGAGGGTGAAACTGAATCGGGTAATATATTAGTGCCTATTCATAGTTTAATTACGCAATACCGTTACAATACTTTAGGTCAGGTAGTGGCACAAACCACTCCTGATGCAGGATTGAGTGAATTCTATTATGACAGATTAGGTAGATTGGTTGTTAGTCAAAATGCAAAGCAACGAATTTCTAATAATTATAGTTATACATTGTATGATGATTTAGGAAGAATAAAAGAAGTAGGTCAACAACCTAATGGAGCAATTACTCAAGTGATAACTAAAAATGATTCTCAATTGGCAAATTGGTTTGCATCAGGAGGGATTAAAGAGCAAATAACACGAACAGTTTATGATTTAGCCTACACGCCATTACAAACTAGTACATCTGCAAATGAAGGTTTTTATCAAAAAAATCTACGTAATAGATTAAGCTATTCGTATTTAAAAAATAGAGATATAGATGAGCCAAACTATCCATGGAACGCTGCAACCCTTTATAGTTATGACATACATGGTAATGTAGACACTTTGTTACAGGATTATGGTAGTAGTGCAAGCTCACTAAGTAGTAATGTAATGAATACTAATTCTGATGGCAGTGCTAGTGGAAGCCGTTGGAAAAGGATTGTTTATAACTATGATTTAATTAGTGGTAAGGTAAATAGTGTGGCTTATCAACCCAATAAGTCAGATGCATTTTATCACAGGTATAGCTATGATGCAGAAAATCGCTTAATTTTGGTAGAAACCAGCAGTGACAATATGTTTTGGGAAAAAGATGCGAAATACAATTACTACAAACATGGACCATTAGCGAGGGTACTGTTAGGTGAATTACAAGTTCAAGGTATTGATTATGCCTACACACTTCAAGGATGGTTAAAAGGAGTGAATTCAACAGCAATTGGTGATGGTAGTTTTGATATTGGCAAAGATGGAAAAGTAGGAGGGCAAAATAGCCTTGTGGCACGAGATGCATTTGGCTTTAGTTTAAATTATTTTAATGGAGATTATAAACAAATAGAACTAAGTATTGGCAGTTTTACAAGTGGTATGTTTGGTCTAATTAATTCAGACGGTGATAAAGTAGCTAATTCACTTTACAATGGAAACATAGCAGCCATGCTAGTGAATATACCAAAAATAGGCAATGCTAATTTGTACGGGTATAAATATGATCAGTTAAATCGTATTATAAGTATGGATGCATTTAAAGGTATCAATAACACTAATAATACATTTACTCCATTATCTGGCCAAAGTTATAAAGAACGTGTTACTTACGATGCAAATGGCAATATTTTAACTAATAAGCGTAATGGTGATGATGCTAGGTTGAGTATGGATGCAATGAAGTATAGCTACAAACCAAATACAAACCAATTGGATAAAGTAGAGGATTCTGCCATTGATGCTTCAACAGTCGATTATAATAAATATAAAGACATTAAACAGGGACAGCAAGACGGTAATTACCAGTATGATGCCATTGGAAATCTGATTGCAGATGTAAGTGAGGGGATAACAAACATAAATTGGAATGTTTATGGAAAAATACAGGAGATCAATAAAAATGGTAATTTGATCAGTTACACTTACGATGCAAGTGGCAATAGGATAAGTAAAACTGCTGATGGAAAAACAACATGGTATGTAAGAGATGCATCAGGTAATGTGATGAGTGTTTATACAGTAGATGCGGCAGTTAATAATGGGCATTTGACACAAAGCGAAGTGAATTTATATGGTAGCAGTAGGTTGGGTATTTGGAATGCCAATAAGGATATTACCGCTACACCGGATTCGAATTATTTAAGAGGAAGTAAGTCCTATGAGTTGGCGAATCATTTAGGCAATGTTTTGGTTACTATTACGGACAAAAAGCTTCAGCATACTAATGATAATTCAACAATTGACTATTACGAGGCAGATGTTTCTACTGCTTCTGACTACTATCTTGGCGGAATGGAGATGAAGAGTAGAAATTACCAAGCTGGTGCTAGTTCTTACAGATATTCTATTAATGGGCAAGAGGTAGAATCTGATTTAAATAAGAATATTACAACTGCACTTTATTGGGAGTATGATAGTAGGTTATGTAGGAGATATAATATTGACCCATTAGCCCATAAATTCCCTTGGCAATCCTCTTATTGTACATTTGATGACAATCCAATTAGTAAAATAGACCCTGCCGGCAAAAAATCTGAATCTATTCATATTGACCCCAAAGGAAATGTGCTATTAAACAAGAATGACGGAGATAATAGTGTTTTCGTTCATTCAGCTGCCACAAGAAAAAAAGATATAGAGCATGCATATTCAACTTTAGACCATAGTGCAGGAGGAATTAAGATTGGTAAGTTAGGAGGGAATATTAAATCAGGAATAATAAGCCAAATTTTAAAAGAAAATAAGGTTATTGCCAGTTCACTTCCAAATGAATTTGAATGGGTAGCAAGGGTGTTACCAAATAGTGATTGGGATTATAAAAACAATGAGAATACAATTTTTGGTGTTGCATGGGCATTTGATATGGGACAAAAAAGAAATCTGAAAGCTGGGGAGAAAGAAACAAATACTTCATTTACTGATGATGTTTTAAAGGGACATCCAACATGGGCAAGTGCAGCGGATTTTGGTAATTTTAATGCAGGTTACACAGGCATTTATGCAAAAGTTCCTATTTTACACCAATATAAATGGGCAGGTGCCGGAGAGCTAGCAAAAGGACATCTTGACGCAGATAATAGGCTTAACCAATGGATGCAAAACGTAGCTCCGTATGGCGACAATTTAAGGGATTATCATTTCAATAATTTCGGCATGCAGGCTGCATTTAAAGAAATGAGTACAGGATTTTTAAAATTTTAAATATTGTTTAAAATGAAAAAATTCTCAACGCTTGTAATTATGATGTTGTTTTCACTTTTTTTTACAAGTTGTAAAAAATATGAAAGTACCATTGCAATCTGTGATAAAAAACTTTTTGTTGAAATATATAAGAACAAATTTATTGATGTTGCATATGACTATTTAACTGATTCCAGTAATTTTAGAATATATATTGGTAAGTTTGATTACGAGCATGGTTACTATAGATATAATTGTCAAAATGATTCTGTAGAAATTTCTGAAACATTTGAGGGGGAAATAATAAATATCAGGAAATACAGCTTAGTTGATTTGCGTAAGTGAAAAAAAGGTTTTTAAATTTTCCAAAAAAAACACTGAAATAGTTAAGAGTTAATATAACAGAAAAGGATGTTTTTTTTACAATTAATGATTTCGTTTAAATACAATACTGTAAATAATTTTATTGATATCAACTACTATCTTGGCGGAATGGAGATGCCAGAAAGAAAATATTCTTCTACAAGCCATTATAGGTATGGGTTTAATGGGAAGGAGTTAGACAAAGAAGTTTCAGGTACCACTACATACGATTATGGATTTAGGATTTACAGCCCTTCGCTGGGTCGCTTCCTATCTGTTGATCCGTTATTTAAATCGTATCCTTGGAATAGCACCTATGCGTTTGCCGAAAATGACGTAATACGAAGTATTGATTTAGATGGACTTGAAAAATTAATAGTTCATGAAATTTATAATAAATATGGGCAAAGAACGCAAACAGTTTTATCGGGTATAAGAGACAAAGATACAAAGGCTGCGATCAATTTAGATTTAGCTTCAAAAATGGGTATCCCTTTGGCAAAAGATGATGTGTATGTTCTAAGGCATAGGGGGTATGTCAATGGTCAAATATTTTTTGAAGGCAATGCAGGGGCTTTAAATAGTTCAAATATAGCCACAATCAGAAATGCGCCAACCGTTGAGGGAGAAGAAGTAAATGATTTACCACCTGGAACAATGCAGCAGGGAGAAACGACATCAAGAGGCAGATTTTATTTTTCTCCGCCTGTAGATAATAACAATCATGAATTTTTTGAGACTCAATTTAATCAAAGCAATAGCCAACCCATTACAGGAAAGAATAAACTCATGTCAGATTTTGTGAGTGGTACACTAGCAAATGGAAATACTGGTCAAAGTTTTGGTTTGAAAGCAAACGAAACAACATCTCTAATAAGTAGAGACATAGATGGCTACATTTCAGATTTCAAAAAGAACAATGGGGTAAATGTGGCATTTGTTGAAAGCATCAATTTGACAATTCCAAATAATGACAATAGAAAAGAATGGAATACTATAAGCAGAAGTTTGAAAAATAAATATGGTGCGAGTGTTTCAATAAATGTAAATGCCAATATTCAAGAGAGTGATACAGGTGCACAAGGTATGGGAAGAGCAGCAGGAACTTATGGCAGCATACAATATAATGTATCAGGCGTACGAAACGGTAATAAGAATAGAGCTGCACAGGGAGCGCAATAATATAATTTTATGAAAAAAGTAGTTTTTACAATCGCCTTTTTGTTTTTCATGGATGCTGCTTATAACCAATTCAAGGTTATAAAAATCCCTTCAGAAGATATTTACATAAATTATTTCTTTAAGCAAAAACAAACAAAGCGAAATAAAAATGATAGCATTTATTTTATATGTAAAACCGTTTCGCCATCTCAATTTTTTTTAGAGAAATATTTGAATGGACAAAAGGTTTTTCGGAAGAAATATAAAATTGTAATGGCAAAGGATAGTTTAAATTTAAATGAAAGGGTAAGAGATTCTACAGGAGCGACTAAAATAATACAGAAAAAGGCTTTGTATTATAATGCTGTTGAAATGGTAAGAAAAAAGTCATAGTTACATTTTTTTAATCAATACTTCAATTTGTATGTAAAATAAGAAGAAAAAAGAGGCGAAATGTTTCTATAAATAAACAAAAAAGTCATTTTTTACTATAAATGAATTCATTAAGATTCAACACTAACAATAATTTAATCCAAATCGACTACCATCTTGGCGGAATGGAGATGAAGAGTAGAAATTACC
>Ga0304730_1000705_pt1 | contig 27767 bp, 40 predicted proteins | sample M_130628_MF_Meta_FD_190474 | JGI IMG/M metagenome (GOLD analysis project Ga0304730, IMG submission 190474) | Freshwater microbial communities from Lake Montjoie, Canada to study carbon cycling - M_130628_MF_MetaG (v2) (version 2) | ecosystem: Environmental > Aquatic > Freshwater > Lake | place...
TTTCTGCCCAAATACTAAGGTCGGTAATAATAGTATTAATATTAATTTTTTCATTAACAATTTTTACTACTATTTATCAAAATATCTGAATTTATTTAGTCCAGCTCCTAGCCTCTATAGCATCCATTACCTGCTTTGCCGATATTCTCTTGGTGCATTCAAATTGTCTAGATGTTCCTTTATGCTCTGGACACCAGAACCAATCCCCGGAATCAAATGGGAATTTTTCGGGTGAGTTAAAACAGGAATTACAAACGTCTTCCTTGTGGACCCTAATACAATCCTCATCAAACTCATTATCCTTCTTGGTTACCCCTGATATCACGACAACTTTTTTCCCTAGTGCATGTGCCACCCAAGATAATCCACTGGAAAGCCCTACGAAGAATTCGCAATGCTCTATCCAGTGCATCATTTCTGTAAGCTCCATGCCTGTCTTATTCATGCAGTTCTTAGGGATCTCGTTCCAATTTCCTTCTGTACCAAAGCTATAATATCGATCTATACAAACTGGGGTTAGTCCCTTCTTAGTAAGAAGGTCACATAATTTTTCCCAAGAATTGTTATTGTTCCAATGCTTAGCCTGAGCCGTACTATGGCTGGAGAAGCAAACATACTTCTTATTTAAAGGAGAAGGTTTACCAGATGTCTTTAACTGTGGTCTAACTTTGCCCATATCGGCTAATCCTAGCTGTTTAGCGAAGCCTATTTGTAAAGGTAAGTCATAGATATAGTCACAGCATATAATGTCTGTATAAGCGCTTAAATCGCCTGGCATTTGTATCAGATTCACATTGGGATATAGATCTTGATACAGAAACCCAAAATTACCAACAACATCGCATTCAATCCCATGTCTTTTAGCGTACTCGTCTGCATACGGCATGAACGATATGGTATCACCCAATGCAGCTGTTTTTAAAATTATAAGCGGATTATGGGATTTAACGTGATTGGGGCTAAAGTAAGATATTATCTGATCCGTGTTTAGCACTCTATAAAATCCAGACTCGTCATCACCATTATATTTAAAATGTGGTACATAAATGTCTTCAAGGTATTTTGATTTTTCAGATATTGAAGGAATACACTTAGTCGAAGACACAAAGTCCTTGAGTATGTCCTTGATATCGTTTCTTCTTATAGTTCCGTCCTCTATCAACACATGTTGATCTGTTAGATCCATCTTAATTGTTTTTAGAACTTCCACACCATCCTTTATAAAGATCTCCCAGTCAATATACTCGTTTTTATCATCAGGAATTGTTGACCAAGCTCTTCCGTTTTTTGCGGTATTTAAAAATGATTTAATCGATCCAGTTCTGCCATCCCTAAAAAATATTGATTGTCCTACAGCTTCCGGATATGAGCATTTATAAAAATGAGGATGTCTTTTAAACCACGAGTAAAATCCATGATCTTCTCTCTTTTCTATTCTTTTAGGAATTGTCCGATAATCATTAAGTATAAGATCCTTTTGCGATATCTTACCGAATGATGCATAGTCCATGAGCATTCGTGAAACGATAACCTCCCATGATATTAAACTTCTTTCCTCTTTACATTCAAGAACATACTGTGAATATCTTTTCATCACATCAGAAACACCATCAACTAGATCTACTGTGTTTGCGGTATCTATTCTTTTCATCCCCTTTAAATCAGCCTCCATTAAACCGACAACAGGGATACCCATTGCTATGCTTTCAGTAACTGTTAGATTGGGATGCCCGGCCTCAATAGAACCTGGGTTTAAAAAGATGTGGTGCTTTCTCATTTCTGAAAGCGAATCCTCATAATTCAAATCATATATTAAATTAAGTTTTCTGTATGATGCTACCACATTATTCTTCTCAAAAAACTCCTTGTTGTTTTTACTTGGACATATTATAGTTATTGGTAGATCCAGTACTGCAGCACACTCTATTCCAGGAATGAATCCCTTTCTATCGAATAATGGATCTCCTAAAAGACCGTTGTTTGCCATCATTATTAAACTTGGTCCTTTTTCGATAAGGTCTTTTGATCTATCCTCGAAATAGTAATCTTCTAAATTAGCTCCGTGGCTGAGATATCTTAGCTGTGGTAAAGAATCGAAATAATCGACAAGATATTTAGCATGAACAAAAGATAGAACAGATCCCTTTATAGCTTCCAGATTTTGTTTATAAACAGCTGAATCCTTTCCTAAATGATGTGCGTGGTGGTCGTGGTGAGAAAAGACATAAGGAATGCCTCTCTCTTTTAAAATTAAAGCTAGATTAGCCATGTGTACATGAACGATATCCCATTCACCTACCCTGACGTCATCTGTGTAAATTATTTCAACTTCATGACCAAGACCTCTTAATACCTTTGTGTACTCCCAGATTATTTTTTCTACTGCTCCCCATCCGTTAGGGGGTATCTGAATTACTCCTGGTGTGATTTGTGCTATTCTCATTTCTTAATTTTTTCTTTTTGCAAATATTACTCCGTGATCTGCATTGTTATCAACCTCTTTTTGTATTAATTCATCATAAAGCTTAACCGCAAAATCAGCGCTAACTAATTTTTCTATTAACATATTGACCCTTCCGTCGTTATTGTCATGGAATTCTAGAATTATATTTTTAGCTTTAGCTAGAGATGCAATATCAGTATTACTAAGAAGATCATATTCAGCACCCTCTATATCAATCTTTAGAAGATCAACTGAATCATGATCAGACATCAAAGAGTTTAGTGTTTGCGATTTAACCAAAACAGTATTATCACCTATAGTTTTAGCAATGCTTGAAACTAGGCTGTTTCCTGGATCTACACTAAGATTAACATCCTCGCCATCCGCGGTCAAAGCAATCTCACTGAAGATAACATTTGGATTTTCTGAGTGCATTTTTCTGAATTCATTAGCGGCTAGGTGATTTGGTTCTATTGAGATAACTTTTTCAAACCCTACATCTAAACAATACTCTGTGAATAATCCAACATTAGCACCAACGTCAATAGCAACTTTCTTTCGGAATATGCTATCGGTCATAATGTCATATATTCGGTCAGTAAAGAACTCTTCATAGTTTCTAAATATAGGATCTTTTGTATCCAATCTGCAGATCTTCTTTGTTACGTTCCTAAATCTTATTATAGATTCTGAGATCACCTCTTCTCCCTGTTTATATTCAATTAAGAATCCACCAAAATTTGGATTATTTTGGAAATCGTAAATGTGGATGGGCACTGGGATTATCCAATATGATCCACCTAAACTAAAGTTTATAGTGCAATGAAATATATTAGAACCGCTGTCCACATCCTTAACATAAACATCACAATCGAGTTCCTTTATGTTTCTTGAATCCCCTATATAAACTATATCAAGTTTATTATCCCATGGAGAAAATTTATGTATAAACATATCGCTTTTATTATTCATAGCTAATTCTTTTTTAAGTTCTAATATTTCTCCTATCTGGTTTGCTATCCCTGTTTTATCATCACTTATAAAAAACTTTAGAGTGTTTGATTCCTGATACATGTCAACGTAGACAGGGAGATTTCTTAGGAGCAATGGGGCTTTCCAAGATATTGCTTCTTTGATAACAAGAGGGCTTGTTTCTTTATCATTAAATAAAGGTATTGACGGGAATATAACAAGATCCGCTGCCTGATAGAATAGATCTACGTCATCCCTTTCTCCCCATACCTTACAATTGCTGGGAAGATTGCTTGTGATAGGATTCCAATACCATTTAAAATTATCAGCCATTGTACCGATGAAATGAAATTCCACTTCTGGTAGTAGCCTTGCAATCTCTGCTGTTTCCTTTTGATTTTTTCTTGGTGTAAATATACCTATTTGGATTACGTGTTTCTTATTAGGATCCAGCCCTAATTTTGCTCTGCTATCTAAATAATCTCTTACAGGTTTCTTAGCTATCTCGTGCTCGATAACTTCTATGGGTACTTTAAGATCTCTTAACAGATTAACCTGCCAAGGGCTAACGACCACAAATTTATCGGGAAGGTATATTTTTTCTTCAGGTGAAACCGATGAATCGTGCATGGTCTCAAATATTTTATATTCTCTGTCGTCGGAGAATATAATATCCAAAAGATGGTGACTTAAGAATTGCTCGCAGGGTTCTTCGAAATGTATAATATCAGGTTTCATCTCCTTAATCGCCTTGATAAGAATATCCTCAGGCTTTTCCCCCCATGTTATTATTCTCTCCGCACCAAGTATGGATTCTATTCTTTTCCTGATTGTATTATAGGAAAACTCGTGTCTTTTTTCAAAAACCCAAACTTCAGCTTCGTCTTTGATTTTGTCTATTTTATTCTTTAAATATTCCGGCATTCCTCCGGTAGACAGATATGGTACAATATAAAAAACTCTCAATGTTTTGTATTTATAGGTTCTATTGTAAAAGTCAAATAAAATTTCGGGTAAAAGTATTAAAGGGGTGCCTTTGTACGAAATTTATTGATCTAGAGATTCGCCACAGTTAGGGCAAAATTTCCATGTTTTTTTCTTGGATCTTGTTCCACATCCGGTACAATAATCCCTAATCTCAGTAACCTCTACAGGCTTAGCTGATCTCGGAAGAATTTGATACTCCGATGTGTAACCGCAATACCAGGAGTAACTACCTGAATCTTTTCCGAAGTCCTGATCAGATTTTTCCCCCTTTTCTACTCTACCGGTTTCAAGCGAACCTGCAACCGAGCAGTTAACTAGTCCAGATAATCTTTTAGAAGAGTAACCAATCGTACCACTCAATGCTGAAGTGTTGCTAGCGTAATAAACATTGTTGGTCGTAGTTCCTCCGAAAATAATAGGATTCACTGTTCCTGGGTCGTTCGTCCAAGTTTGGTGATAAGGTACATAGGCTGTCCCTGTTGAAAGAGGGCTCCAACTGTAACTCGTGTGTTCCGGATAGAACTCAACCTTTACCTTACCGTTGTTTTTGATTGCCTCTTTAGCCTCTTCTGTGTCATCAACATCGTAAGTCGAGAATAAGAATTTCTTCTTCTCTTCGATGAAACGATCCAAGAAGTATCTCTGCCCGGGTCTAAGTACTAAACCTGAGCTACTGATAATCTTGTCATTGAGATAGATTTTAGCTAAATAGGATGTTGATGTTGGATTATAGAGCTCGATTTGAAACTCTTGTCCATTGTCTAGATAAACTAGATCTTCCTTTGAGCCGTAGATTTTTTGTCTGTTGTTGGATACGGCTATCCAAGCTTGTGGTTTTGGAGTACTGTATACCCCGATCGTGTTGTTTTTCATTTTACCTTTTTCTTTTTTTTAAAATCCCATCGCTGCTATTGCTAACAACTCTAAGGCCATTTTGACCCGGGACACTAAGTACGAAAGGCACCCTTTAATACATTCTATATATAATCACTGGTTATTACCAGAAATCTTCTCCCTCTTGCCCATTTGAGTATTCATTATAACCACCCAATGAATTATCATAGTCATCATCCTCAAATTCTGCATCGCTAAGGAATTCCCTTTCTGATTCAGAAATTCTTTCAAACCAATCCCCGTTGTCTTTATACCAAACGGTGTTTATAGCGGGTGTTCCTGCTGTCCACTCTATTTTTGAATCATTCGATAAACCTCCTGGTATAATTGAATCTAGATCGTTGACTACTTTTTCTAAATCGTTTTGTAGATCTGTGTCTAGTTCTACATCATCAACGTATATTTCTAAATATTCATTAAAGTTAGGTTCCATACAATCAATAAAGATATTATATAAAATAATGAAATCTTCTCTTGATTCCATTAGTAATTTAATATCTAATATTTCGCTAGCTTTAAACTTGTTATTGGTTATTAGCTCTGCATTTAAAATGTAATTCTTCATTATTTTTTTAGTTGTATATACCCATAATGCTTCTCTATTTTATTTGGCTTCCCCTAACTTTTATAGTTTCCTCTGTTATCGGTCGAGAATAAAGACTCATTATTTTAGTTCCCTCTACATTAGTAAAAGTAATTCTACTTTTCTCGTTTGGCCTCAGTGTAATCGTAACATCACCAGGTTCTTCTGAAATGTCACTCCATGCAAAAACAATAGGATTCTCGTTATCAAATTGAAAAACCCATTCGGCATCTTTGAAATTTTCTGGTAATCCTGCTATTGTAGCGGATTCCCCCTTTAGTTCTATGTTATTATCTTCCATGTTATTTTATATAAAGTTTTGACAAAATGTTTTTCTGTGATGTTTGGATAAACCGATTTCTCTTATTGCTGAGATGTGTTCTGGTGTACCGTACCCAACATTCTTTTCCCATAGATAATGTGAAAATTCTGGGCTGATAGATTTCATTAGCCTATCTCTATGAACTTTAGCTAAGATAGATGCTGCAGATATACATTGCACTTTAGAGTCTCCTTTTATCACACACTCATAATCTATTCCCTTATGTCCAGGAAATCTATCGCCGTCAACATAAAGGAAATCCGGAACTACGCTACAAGAATCAATAGCTCTTTTCATAGCTAAAAATGTTGCCTGTAAAATATTGATCTGATCTATTTCCTGTGGCGATGCTGCACCTATTCCCCATGCTATTGCATTTTCTTTTATTAGTGCTTCCACATCTTCTCTTTTTTTTAAGCTCTTTATGGTTTTACTATCTCTAATTCTAGGATCTAAAAAATCATTGGGTAGAATAACTACTGCGGCAACTACTGGGCCAGAAAGACATCCTCTTCCTTCAGCCCACCTCGTCTACACCAGCAATAAATCTTAGCTCGCGTAGAAGAGGCGGATTATTATTTTCTATCATTATTTTTATTATTAATTTATTAAAATCCTCTTTGACAATATGCCATTGCATTTATCTTTTCTTTTTGCAACCACTGTAAATACTTAAATAATCTTTTCATGGACTTTCTATTGGATAATTTTCATATTGAAATATTAAATCTTTAAGTAATTTGTTTTCTTGAATGACTCCTTCACATTTATTACCTTCTTGAAACACGGTCATACCTATAAAAATTCCAATAACAAACCCTATAAGTAATCCTAATCCGGCTGCTCTATATTCGGTTCTTCTATCGGACATTTATTCTTAATTTTTATGGTTTAAGTGTGGTGAATTCGCCTTTAATGAAATTGATGTGCTGAGCTTTACCGTCATGGTGAATTATAACGTGCGATTGAAGCCATCCGCTAGGCCCGATATTATAATTAACCCTTAGCTTAGTTGATGTACCTACTGCAAGTGCTCCGTCTTTTCTACCCGGTGAGTGATAGTGACCGACTACTATTTTAGTATTAAGTTTTCTGAATTGTACTAAGGATCCTCTGGTTCCGCTAGAACCAATATCTCCATGTTGGCCTAATTCCCAGCCATTGATTACCAAGCTATCGCTTCTGCCTAGAGTTTTGTACTTGGGGTATTTAGCGTTTATTAAATAAGGTATAACACCGTTTGGAGCCACACCTTTAAGTAGCAATGCACTGTATTCCATATACTCTATGGAATTTTTCATGGTCGAAGCCTTTCTCCAATCAGTTCCTTTTAGCCATCTATCCAAAAAATCATCATGATTACTTCTAACAATTACCACGTTATATTCTTCAAAGCTTTTTAATCCATCAAGCATGGCATCAACTTCACTCTTAAGAGAATTAGTTCCGTCTAATTCTCTTTGATATTGTATGAAAGGATCTTTTGATTCGTGGTGGTTAATAGAAAGCCCATCAAATACATCATGAAGAACTACGTGTTCCGGTTTTAGATTCTTGAATAGATCAAGTGTTTTTAAAATGACCCTTTCGTCATGCTGGCCGTAGTGAATATCTCCTAATATAGCAGCTGCAATCGAATCAATCTTAGAAACTTCCCCTTCCTCAACTTTATAGTATAAATCGCAGAAATCCCCATCTTCGGTAGCTGTAACCTGTCTGGCAAAGAATGTATTTGCATCTTTAATTTCCACTATAACAAAACCTAATGTGTGATGAAATTCACCCTTCTTTCCTGATTTTGAATCGGTGTAGTTTTTAAGAGTACATGCTCCGGTGGTCATCATCATCTTAGGAAGATTTCCCTCGAGGACAGGAATTGTTTCCATATGAACTCTTGGTGATCCAAAGACGCAAGAATTAATTCCGCTCATACCTTGTAGTCCTGTCATTGGATCTACCGCAGTAGGTTGAATCTTGACATCTGACATGATCCACATATGTTTATGAACCTCATGACGATTGGCATCAAGATATATTGCTATTCTATTTGACCATTCGTCATAACTTCTGTCAGAAAAAACTGAAGTTGGATTTTTATATCTTCCTGCAATGACGTGAATGTCTGCATCTATCTCTTTGGCGTAAGCCTCTATGTTCATTATAAAATCCTCATGAACTGGAGTATCGTTCTGTGCCCAAGTAATTATAAATTTCTTTTTCTTCTTGTCAAATTTTCTTTCCTTAGCCTTTATGTACTGTGGTGACTCTGTTAGTGCTTTTTCTGTTATGCCTAATTTAGAAATCCATTTTTGTATTGTCCTTTCGGATTTTCCTATAAGATCACTTAGGGTTTTCATTCTCTGATCCCATGTTAAATCTCTGTTCCAGTAAATATCCGACATTTTAGATATTTGCTCGTCGTTTAATTCTTCAAACTTCATTAGCAAGTGTTAAGTTTATTATTAGCAAGTGTTAAAGTTACTGGTTATTATATACTTTTTCCAATTAAAGGTTTCAATTATATAAAAACGGATAAGCAGTTAAAAATTATAAGCTTTATCAGAAAATCTTTCTCCTGTAGCTCCTACTATATCATCATATATTTTAGACTCTTCCGCTTCTCTTTCCAGCTCCTCGAAGAACTCTTTTATATAAGTGCATTTTTCAAATTCCTCGGTAGACTCATAGTATACAAGAAGAGATTTTTTGATGCTTTCCCTCTTGGGGTATATTTTTGCTGACAATATGCTACCGACTCCATATTTTTTCATGGTAGCTATTGCATTTTCGAATACCCCTCTATCTATTTTTCTTTCCAATTCTTATTATATTGTTGTTGGATTATCTATCTCTTTTATTATGCTTAAAAGATGATTGCATTTTTCATAGTCCTCAAAATACTCAAGTAATTTTATGCAATCTAATATTTTATCTTTATCCCGGATTCTTTCTCTTACTATCGCAGAATAGATTATTAGATTCTTGTTGTATATTTCCTTCTCATTATCTTTCATGAGATCATCATCCTGATATTATTTAATTTACAAAAATTGTAGTATTTGCGAATAGCTAGGTTCAGCCTTTTATAAACAAAAAACCCTCATGCTATATATTAACATGAGGGGTATTTTAACTAGTTATTGTCTTAAGGAGCTACTCCAAAAATAACTTTTAGTGCAATAGCTAATATAGCTCCAAAAATAATCCAAAGAGCTTTATTAACACCGCTTTGCCATTTCTTAAGAGAATCAACATCGATATTAAATTTCATATAATCTTCATATCTGTTTTCTTCAGCTAATCTAAATTTGGTATTCTCATTAACTTTAACAATAACGCCAGATTCTGGATCAAGAAGCTTTTTCTTCATATCCGAAATATCATCCTTCATAGACCTTTGGTCTTTCTTAAGATCCTCCATTGTTGTTTGCAGGTGTTTTAATTCACCATTCGGCATATTAGCTTTAAGATGATTCAGTTCATCTAAAATCTGCTTCATTAAAAACGTGCTTGTTATATCTTTTTCTTCCATTGTCTTTCGGTTAATTTTGCCCAATTCCCAAAAGATAACTGATTATATATCCTGGAAGGTCTAAGATCTAAATGGTTTTTAAAAATTATCTGAGGGTTTTTCCCTGAGGATATTCAACGGTTATTCCAATTGAGAACTCACTGAATACCTCGAAAGCATCTTCCGATGCTTTTACGTAAAATACACCATAGAAAGGCTCATCTTTTTCGCACACTTTATCCGTTATTATTTCACAATTAAAGTAGTTTATAAGGGAGCAAGCCTCTATATGAGATTTGGGATCGTGGGTTTTTACGTAAAATTCAACCATTATCTTTTCCCAGTTACTATTTCTGATATGATATTACTGTTCATTCTATAGTAATTTTCTTCAGAGTCCTTAACTAACATTAATACCTGATCTATAGTACCCATTAATTTCATGCTCTTTTCCTCGAACACAAATTCAGAACCTAGATGGCTAACCTCTAAAGAGGCTCTACGAATCCATTTGGTTTGGTTCCTTCCGTAAAGATCCGCATAGTGTTTAAGCATTTCCTTACTGGGGGCTTTAAATGGGATTAATTCGGACTTTTTATTTTTATTATCTTCCATAATAGATTGGGTTCTTTGTGAGTTCTTTAATGTCTATGTGTTTATTGTCTTTTAGTGAGCCTGCTATTTTTCTCATTTTATCACCCAATTCCATGTTGTTTGGTGTTTCCTGTGTGATCATGAGAATTAAATCTTTCAAATCCTCGTAGTTTTTTGGTGTTTGTAGTTCATCATTCATTGTGAATTTAGTTATTTTTTACATATTAGACTGCCTCAATATGCCTTTCTCGCTATTAAAGCAATGTAACGAAGTTATGTGCATAACAAAGTAACCAGGGGTAACATCTGACCATCTTTCAGGATCTCTTTGTTTTAAGTTGTCTAACAACCACATAAGTTTTCTGCATGCCATATAAACATCGTCTCTAAAGTGTCTTATATAATCACATGATCTTATGTAATAAGTCATATGAATCCAATTTCCTCTCCTGATAAACTGATATCCCAAGGTGCATGGTACGCGTTCCCCGTGAACTGTTCCTGTATCTTCTGGAAACCAAATAGGTAAAAATGCTTGTCTAGTAAAAGGCTCTCTCTCCATAAGATCTACCACATCGCCAAAATCGCCATATTCATATCTAATACCTTCCATTTTACTATTAGGAACCTCCGAAGCAAATTTAGGCCAAATTCTTTCTGGGTATGTATGTGAGAATTTATCATGTCCTCCGAATTGAGCGTTATTTTTCTGAGCAAAAGGCCATCTAACATGCGATGGGGGAGGATTTAATGGTTGACCCCCTACTCTCTCACCAAAATGCTCATCTGCCCAAGGCAAATTTGGTCTGATCTCCGTTACTAATTCATCTATGGTGTGTGGCATAAAAAACTGGAAAGAATGATTCATACTTTCCCACATATCGTCAGGAGATTCTATCCCCTGCCATCTTTCTGTTTTAACAACATAACCGTGATTAAATAGTTCCTCCTTGGTCCATTTAATTGCTTCGCTTGGTTTGTAAAAAGTTTTTATGCCTGCCATATCCTAGTTTATAGAAGTTTTAGAATAAAGTGAGAAATAAATTTCACTATACATGTAAAATTACTGGTGAATTTTTAACCTCGTAATACAAATCAAGAATACTTGCATTTACGTAGATTACGCCATCCTTTTCAACTACACCATCAGCCTCGTGGATATGGCCAAAAACATGAACCTTTAAATCAGAAAGGTCCTTTATTTTATTGGCTAATTCAGGACATCCAACTCTAAGACCTGATTTAGTAGCATCAAGTGTTAGGTAAGGTGGTCCGTGGGTTATTAAAATATTAGTGTCTACTGGGATAAGATCCCAGTGTTCATTTATTTTCTCCTCGACTCTATTAAATGCCCAATCATGAAACCATGGGGTGACTGGACTACCCCAGAATTTTAAACCTTCCAATTCAACCCCACTGTCATTTAAGTATATTATTCCTGGTCCTATTCTATCCAGTATATCTTTTGCTGCCTCTGGCGAGTCTTCGAATAAAAAATCATGATTACCTGCAATCATGATTTTATGTTTAAATGGTAATCCTGAATACCACTCTGTAAATTCTTCAACCTCCCATTTTCTTCCTCTATATGAAATATCACCCGCATGTACTATAATAGCATCAGGATGGTTCCCGTATATCTCTTTAAGTTGAGCATCTATTTCATAGTGCTTGGTGTGGGTATCTGATATTAAAACTAAAGTTGGCATCTGTTATTATTTTCTTTAATTTTAATTGTTTTAATGATCTGCTTTGCTAGTGTCATTAGGCCCAGCTTCTGCCGGCTTAATATTAACAGAAACGTGTTCTCTGTTACATGCATGAATAACTTTAATTTTAATAGTATCGTGGATGTAAATAACTTCCTGCTTAGGACAAACGTGTGATTCTTTTACCAATTCTTTACTATGTAATCCCAAAGAAGACTTTCTGGTCATAGCAATTATAACCCCGAATAATAACATCATAAATATTAATATTATAACAGAAATTGGGATTATGCCTATCCAGAATACGCCTCTAAAGTTATTTTTGTTTTTCATTTAGTTTTTTTATTATTGATTTAAGACTATGCTGAACGTTATTTTTATATTCATCCTCCATCTGATTCCTTCTTTTTTCTACCTCCTCTATAAAAGTTTCGGTTAGCATCCTTTCTGATTTTTGTGAAAGAGGAACGTTATATCCATATACATGATTTACTATTGATATCTGATTGTGGCCTAGTACTAAAAGCATAGACTTATCTCTAGTTCTTATATAATATTTTCCTGATAAAGGGGAGGTAAGAAGCTCCGACTCAGGATCCTTTAAAAGTTTTCTGAATATAGATGCGGTTTCTCTTTCGCTCTCTTCTATTTTGGAGCAATTTAACGGATTCATTATTCGATAAAATTTAATTCCTATTTTCTGTGTAATTCTTTTTAGCGTGTGAATTCTGTTGTCCATTTTTTTAATTTGTTGATTAGTACTTTTTTTATTTTATGCAAATTTATATAGCGATCCCGAATAAAAAAAATATTTTCACAAAAAAACCTGCTAATTTATGATATTAGCAGGTTTTTTTAATATAGTTTCGTTATACATTAACTTAGAAGCATATCGTTTCCTTTATCCTTTGACTTCCTCTCTTTTTTAACTGCAGTTTCTTTTTTAACTATCTTCGCCTTAACCTTCTTTACCACTTTTTGTTTTGTTGGTTTTTCTTTAACTTCGGTTTTTTCTAATTCTGGTGTAGGTGAAGGCACATTCTCTAATATAACAGGGTATTCATTTTTTGTAACCTCGGGTACTGTTACTTCTGGTTCTGTTACTGTTGATTCTTTTTTTCTGTTAAATAATAAATATCCGATGTAGGAAACTGCCAATAAGATTAATAAGACGATTAAGGTTTGCATAAATTTAGTTTTTTAATTTGGTTATTATATATTGATTACGCTGATTTGTTTCAAAAAAAATCCTTGTCAATTAGATTAACAAGGATTTCGTGTGGATCTGCAGGGAGTCGAACCCTGGTCTCCTTCAGTTAATACTAAGAATTCATTCACAGGCTTAGAAAGTTTTTTATAAACTTACAAACTAATCGGGTTTATGACACCAGCAAACATTTTGCTGTCTTTTAGTGACTTACAGCTTCAGTCAGAGAACTTATACTAACAGCGATCTTAAGGGTATTGATGTTATCTCAGGGTTACTGATCATAAGCTCTACTTTTTTGGTACTGTTAACCCTTTTTCCCAACGTCACATTTTTTTAAACGGAGTAAGTGAGACTCCGGAGGTTATGCAGCGTAAGCGTACTCAACCTCAGTTACAGGAGTACCAAACGAGTTGATAGCGTCCCAAACTGATTTTTTGCCATTTATAGCTTTATATAGGTTATTAAAGTGTTTCCAATACTAACACTGCCTGCATTCAAAGAACTACGCCTGCGGATCAATTCCGGTCAGACCCATTTATTATGTATCTATAGATTAAGATGGATTATTTGTTTCGGTGACATATCGCTCTATAAATAGTCCTTTATATTAGCATAGGTAGCCAAAGCCTTGTACTTTCTCGCATCTTCTGGTGGTAGATTAGTCATTTCTTTATACATTAGCACCCTATCTTCATCTCCCATCTTCGGCCAGCGTTTTTCTAGAGCTTTCTGATAAGCCATTCCGCTTTTCATTAGCGCAAAGATGGCGTCTAAAGTTGTTTCAGAGACTGGATTACCAACACAACTGAAAGCCACATCAACTTTCTGAGGTGCTCCCACCAGGGTGGTGAGCTGATTATTCTTACAACTGAAAGCCCCATCAACGCTCTGAGGTGCTCCCACCAGTGAGGTGAGCTGATTGTCATCACAATAGAAATCCCCACCAACTTTCTGAGGTGCTCCCACTAGTGTGGTGAGATGATTGAGACCACAACTGAAACTCCCACCAACACTCTGAGGTGCTCCCACCAGTGAGGTGAGCTGATTGTCATCACAATAGAAATACCCATTAACGCTCTGAGGTGCTCCCACCAGTGTGGTGAGCCGATTGTCATCACAATCGAAATACTCACCAACGCTCTGAGGTGCTCCATCAAGACTCGTGAGCTGATTATTCTCACAATTGAAATACCCACCAACGCTCTGAGGTGCTCCCTCCAGCGTGGTGAGCTGATTATTCTTACAATAGAAACGCCCACCAACGCTCCGAGGTGCTCCCACCAGTGAGGTGAGCTGATTCCCCTCACAATCGAAATGCCCACTCACTTCCCCGAACTTAACACCTTTAAGATCTGTCAGACCCTGTTCGTCACAATCGAAATCCCCATCCACATCGACAAAACCTGTTTGGGGATTAAGTTTCCATTCACCATCAGCACATTTATCCAGCCACTTGATCTGCTCTTGGGTAAGTGCTGGTGCAGATGCTGATGCACTGGCTTCGAATATCTGATATGGTTTAATGTACTTGATGCTGTATATATCCGGGTCTCAATGTATGTTTTGACATATGCATCTCGTCAAAGATATTAAAAGCATTTACTATTTCTTAATTTTTTATTACTCAGAGTTGCTCGTGAGCCAAAAGGCTAAGATAATGAGAGCTAATACTATAAAAAATTCCATAATTTACTTTATCTAATTTTATAATTATAAACATCAATTGCATATTGATTTACCATTGGCCTACCTGTATTATAAGCGCCGAATACTAATTTCCAATCTCCATAAGTTTCATATAGATGTTTCAGTAATTTCATACTCGTTTCAATATTAAACCTTATGTCTGTTCTAAGATTGTTTCTATCGATGACTTTATCTTTCCACATCATCCTAGCAGTTGCCGGCATTATTTGCATTGGTCCTACTGCTCCGGCACAACTTTCTTGACCCGGATTATATTTCCAATGAAATGGACCTTCATATCTCGTTTCCTTAAATGCTACGCCAAAAGCGTAGTTTCTTGGTATCCCGTACTGTTCGGAATATTTTTCAATGTAATAATACATTTGAAGGCAAGGCGGGGATTGAGAATTTATAGGATTTCCCCTTACCGCTATTTCTGCTTCGTTCTCTATCTCTTTAGTTTCTAAATAAAAGAAAGTCAGAATAGCGAGCATCATTGCACCCAAGAGTGTGTATATGCCTCTGAACATTATTTAGATTTTTGAGCATTATAAATCTGATTAGCACGTAGATTAAAAATAATATCCATTACGTTTTTGTCATAAAGTTGATATGATCCAGATTTAATGTCCATTAGCATTAATTCATTATCTCCGCTCAGATAAACCTTAGTCTCCTCACCTGTTTTTGCAGTTTGCATTTTGTGGGTTTTTAGAGTCGTCTCGTATCTATGATAGATCTCTGATGCTGCATAACCCGAGGCCATTGCAGTAAAAATGATAGCCACTTTGCCTAAATTGTTGAAGAATTTTTTCAGATTCTCAGTAAAGGTCTTGAAGTTAAAATTGTACTTTTCCATGTTTTTCTTTTTTAAAGATTTAAACAAATGTAAGACCAGTACACGGGATAAAAAAATTTTTCAGTGATTATTCACAGCATGGAAAAAAATAGATTTAATACTGAAATCTTTGAACTTGATCTATACCGTTGTAATTAATCTCAGGATTCGGTGACATTATAACAGAAATACCATCGGATAAATCATATATGCTCTCAATATAGCTTTGAACCTCATCCTTCTTTGATTTGTCTATACCTAGTTGATTGAGTGCGTCATTAGTAATCTGATCGACAGAATTCATAAAATTTCCGCTATCATGAAAGTTGAAGTATTTTTCATATTTTTTTAGCCAGTTTCTAATCTCTGCTTGTTGTTCAGGATTAAGATCTAAGTCGTCCATATAGTCGGAGAATTCTAGTATTTTTTTCATACAATATATATCATCTAAATTACATTCAAATGGAAGGCGAAGAACAATTACCAGGAGACGAGATATCTGCGGATAAGTCTCAATTAAATCAAGAAATAGGAAGAGAAGAAGGACAGGGATCTTGGGATCAGTTCGAGACGGAGCCAGAAGAAGATCCCAACACAGAGATTGAGACTGGGCAGGAAGAACCTGAAGTTATTGGAAATGATTCGGAAGAGGAAGAAGATCCAATAGATTCGGAAGAGGAAGAAATAGAGCAAAAAAATACCCTGCAAGGCGAGCCAAACAGAGTATTATCATTTAAGGACTTCTCTAATAAAAATTAATCCTCTGAAGTGCTCTTACCTAGATCTCTTCTAATTAGTCTTCTAACATAGTGAGATATTGATACCGGTGCATCGCCTTTAGCCAATGCGCTTTTAGCGATTTTTCTGCTAAGATCGGTTAAATCCTCTTCAGATAGAAGTACCTGTATCTTTTCTGTTTTTTCTTGTTGATTGCTCATATTGTTTTATTTATTTTCAAAGTAGATTCCTGCATGGGCTTCACCCTTTGCTTTACCCGGACTATATTTATCTTCAGGCTCTTCAGTAACCACGAATGCCTTATTAGGGTTTACTATTAATCCCATTCTTCTCATTAGTGTTCTATTTGCTAAGAATGGTGTGCTTTTATCTGTTCTGCCGACAGGGGAAACTTTAACATTAGGTATTAGGCTTCCGTTAAATTCAAGGTTAATTTCTATGATAGGTCTAGTGTGTGTATCGCTTCCTATTTCAGCATCAGAATATCCAACGATATCATTAACGAACTTTTTATCACCAACTGACCAAATAAGCTTTTTACCATTCTCTTCAATCTCGTCTGCATGAAGAGAGCAGGATTTTGCACCATTTCCTGTGTCAAATTTAGCTACCATGTCACCAATTCCAGGTACAGATACTTTCTCAAGATAACCAATTTCTAAATTAGCATAGCTCCAATTAGCCTTATCTAAGATGTAATCAAGTACATCATTAACAATGGGTTTACCTATAGCCTTGGAAATACCCTCGGTTCCAGGGGATGAATTAACCTCTAAAATATATGGTTTCTTAGTTTTCTTATCTATCATGATATCTACTCCACACCAGTGGCATCCAACTGCGTTAGCTGCTTTGCAAGCTATTTCTACTAAATCCTCTGGAATTTCGTAATTTGATACAGATCCGCCTAAAGAATAATTAGTTCTAAAATCTTTATCTACCGCCTCTCTTTTCATAGACCCTAATATAATACAGTTGTCTGAAGATGGTTTGATTGGATCAAAGTTCTTAATTATAACCTGAATTCTAAGGTCAAAGTTTGAATCGATTTTTTCCTGAACTAATATCTCGCTGTTCTCGTCAAGTTTTCTTATCGTTTGATATACAGACTTTAAAGATGCGTAAGAATCCACAATAGAAACCCCGATACCTTGGGTTCCTGATAAAAGCTTCATGATGATTGGGAATTTGCCACCTATCTTTTCTAGTGCAGAATCAAGAAATTCCTCATTCGGTACTAAAGCATATTTAGGAACGGGTAATCCCGCTTCCTCCATATATTGTGAAGTTATGTACTTATTTTCACAAACCTCAATGGATTCCAGTGTATTCACAGTGAAATATCGGTCAGCTTCTAATTGTGTCAAAATTTGCTTAGTGTAAGAGTTTTCTATCACTCCTCTTCTTGGTATAATCACCGTTGAATTGGGATCAATTAAAATTCCCTCTTTTCCAGTTTTTAATAGATGCCCATTATAAACTTTTTCTATCATCACTTGATTTACGTCAACCACATAGCATTCAACGCCCCTTTTTTCGCATTGTTCTGCGAAAGACTTAGATGTCTTACTTCCCTGCGTATTTCCGGTCAGAACTATAACCTTAGTAGTTTCACCTTTTGCTTCATTCAAAAAAGACCAAAAATCCAATACTTTACCAGCCATTAATATTTTATTATTTTTATAAGCTATATATCACTTATCTGGTCTCTTAAAAAGTGCTTAACCATTATTGCCTTCTTTAATTCGTTCAGCTCCTGTACAATTTCATGTTCTTCCTCTAAATAGAATAGGTCAATCATCTGATCCAGATTAAATAGCTTAGTTATTGAGCCTATAGAATTTGTTTGAATATACCGTTTTTTACCCTTTAGGACTAGTTCGGTCTCTTCTAATATGAATTTACGGTATAAATCATAGTTATCAAGTATGTTCCCCTGTGGCGTGTTTTCTCTCTCCATTGGATTTTATTTTTTCATAAAGCGAATCAAGATAGTCCATAGATTCCTTAGGACCTATTAGGGCATCTGATTTTCCCACAACCGCATCCAGAAATTCCTCGTCCGAATTATAGTCCTTCCTTCTTTCCTTTAGTACCTCTATCTTCTGAATATATCTTTTGTTGAATCCCATAGTGTTAAAATAAAGCGTTTATTAAGAATAAATTTGGACTTATTGTATTATAGCCCATAACCTCAATGAATCTATTAATAGGATCCAGAATTGTTTTGGTAAATTGCATGTCATGGTCTATTGGGGGTGCATATTCATAAGGATAAGTTCCCTGTGCATAAGCAAAAACGTTATTGTCCATAATGGACTTAGTCTTAACAAAATAATAATTGATTTTTTCTCCACTTCTAATTAATGGGTACTTGTCTTTATATTTTGATCTGTTCAGCAGAAGATTATGATAAGCTGCTGCTCTAACTTGAATAGGACATCCCTTTGTGACTTCTAATGCACTTACATCATTAAGGATATACTTTTCATAGTTATTAATTGCTATTGCAGCAGAGATGTTCCTAGGCTCCTGTATTTTAAAGTCCCTTTTAATATCTTTAAGCTCTTTTACAAATTCTCTTATATCGAATGCACGGCCTTTAGAAAAAATGAATTTTGTTAGGTAAATTAGTTTCTCCCTAACAAAAGGTGGGGTTCCGCCTTTGATCATTTCCACTCCTACTGTCTTTATTTGTGAGAGAGGCTCCATATGTAGACCATCTGCATAAACTAGATTGGTAACATATTTTTTCTTACCCAAGAATATTCCATTTATAGCTAAATTTTCCATCTCAAAATCCTGGTAATTTATCGTGCCCCATTTTTTGGAATATTTCTCAAAGCATGCTTTAAGATAATCTTCTAACCTATATTCGTTTATCTTTAAAATAAGATCTTTCGGATCGCCATTCCAATCACATGAATCTACTACCTCCTGGAAGGTGACATAGTTCGAATTATGCACCAATATGTCATTAGCAAAAAAAGTTTGGTTATCATAACCCTCCTCGTCTATTTCTAGATCATATACATACTCGTCCTCAAATTCACCGATTTGTTCACATGATACTATTTTTGAAAATCTGGTTGTTGCTTCTATTTCTTCCCTATACATAATCTAGTAATATTTTTATAAAATTTAGCATTGTTTTTATTTTTGTAATAATCAGATTCCCAAACAACTATAGTTCTTATTCCGTGATGTTTTTCTAATAAATGATATTTCTTTTCATCCTTTTCCCATAAATCTTTTGCTGTTACCCCGCCTTTCTTACATAAATTGAAATGAACATCACATTTGTATTTTTTTGGATTTGCGTGGTAATAGTCACCATTAAATTCTATAGCCAAATTCAGTTCTTCTATATAATAGTCAACCGAGTATGTTTTATTAAATTCTTCTATGTAAAAGATACGTTCGCGATTCTTTCTGGAGTAGCTCGTGTTAAATTTAGTACCGATTAAAATGTCAAGACTATCAAAAAAATCTTGAGATGCTCTAGATACACATCCAGGAGAATTTATTCCTTTAGCTTTATTAATTAACATTAATTTATATACATTATATCCAGATTCATCACCATGTTTCTCTATGAACCATTCCAATGACTTACCGTTGGTTATTTGTTTTTTACAATAATCGCTAAATATTTTTTTACCTTCTTCGTCGCCATGTCTATTTATTAAATTTTCTTCAGTTATAGCCCGGGATTGGTTAAATTCATCAAAATCACTTTGCGTCCATCCATATTTCTCCTTTTTATATTCAAAAGTATTAGTAACAGCCTGGAGATTTCTATATTTCTCCCATCTAATATTACCATCTATTTCTCCATATTTTTTTACTAAATTTTTTAATGTAACCGCTGTTGTTTTAGTAAATTCATTAGCAACATCATCAGGAATATTATATGCATATCTGGTTATTCTGTTCATAATATTGAATACTCTAGATTTATTCATACCCGAATATTCATCAAATTTTTTATCCAGACAAAATGAACATACAGATAAATAATATTTATTACCACCTACATTCTTAAATGATTTTGAACATGGATTATTAGTTTCATATTTTACATTTCCGTCTTTGCCTAAACGAATTAATGAATTTGGATAGAATATAGATTCATTGCAATCCCTACAGTATGATTTATCTTCTATTAGGTTTTCGAGGACCTTCCATAATTCTATTGTTTTATCCTTTCTGTATTTTGTAATTAGCATTTTTATTATTGCTGTCTCCATATATTATATAATTTGTATTATATATCGACAGAAACCTCTAAAACTAGATCGGTATCAATATTAATTTCGCTTGCCTTTATGTGTATCTTAATTCCGTCTCTAAATACAGTAAGAGAATGGTCATTAGTTACTATTACTTCCTTACCAGTTTCAGTAACAAGTTTCCATTTTGCTTTTCTGACTTTATGTCTTATTATTTTTTTGATTGGTGAAAATGTTAGAGATTGGTCTATATAATTTAGCGATGCCAAATTATCTGGTTCTATTATTTCATTACCCTTATAATCGCTAATAAAACCATCAGTTTTAGAAAACATCGAAAAAAGATCACAAATCGTGATTTTACTTGGCTTATTTGCATAATTTATGATCACCTCGCTATTGGAAACTAGGCTGTCAGTGTCACCATATATTACGAGAGGTTTAGAAACCCTCTTAACCGTGGTTAATTCTAACTTTTCGTGGAGTTCCTTATCTACATGCCAATACTCATGGAAATATTTATGTAATATTTTCTCCGAATATTTAATCAAATCCTGGCCCTGAAGTGTAACTGCCTCTGCAACGTCAGTGTTAAAGCAAACAAACCAATTATTTCCAATCGCTCCGTAGATGGAGTTCATCGTTAATTTTACAGCCTGTTCCTCGTTCTTTAACTCGTTCTTTAGTGAGGTAAGTTTTTCTATTCTTTCTTCAATTTCTTTTATTTCTTCCTGATTCATTTATCTTAAATTTGTTGGGTCATTTGATACCCTACCTATATTTTCAGGATTTCTTGGTGATTTTAGATAAACCCAATTGCTTCCATCGAATGTATTCCAGTAAATATAATCACTTGGCCCCTGATTGGTTTCGATGAAATCATAGCCAAAATTTCTTCTGCAGAAATTTAGAAAATTGAATCCCCCTGGATTTTTAACTATTTTACCATTCAAATCATTTATAAGCAATCCTGAGATAGATTGATCGTGTCTGTGTCCAACTTTACCACAGTTTCCGACATCAACTCCGTAAAAATCCCTTACTGGTTCATCCAATGATGATAAACTAGCACACTCATCTATAAGATTCCATTTTAACCACTCAGATACAAAATCTAGGGTTTTCTTTGATTTTTGAAAGACCATCATGCCTGAAGCATGCTGTATGGAATGGCGATACTTTTGCATGTCCATTCTATTCATACAGGACTCTGTGGTAAAGTTCTCATGCGTATGTGGAGCAACTTCGTTATTAACTATCCAAACACTTTCAGTGCTAAGTATACCACCGTTTGAGTTGCACAGTTCTTTTATAACGTCAAGGCTAAACACCGAAGAATCGAACGATAGATTAGTCCAATGCTCGGGGGAAACGTCATTATAGATTAAAAAATCTCCATTCCCTATTGACTTTAAAGCTTCTAGGATAGTGAATGGCTTATAGCATCTACCGTTCATAGCAGGATCATAATTATCTAGCATCTTTTTATTCTCCTTATAGAAATCTGTCGATAGTATATCATTAAATTTCCAAAAGAAAAAATTAGAGAATTCCATATGGGAATTACCTCTAAGAGTTTCTAAAATAAAATCCTGAGTTGATGAATATTTGCCATCCTTACGCCCATATCTGTCATCAGATACGGTTACAAATGAAATGTTGCTTGTGCTCATTAATTATTATTTTTCAACTAATCCTATCGCAATCGAAGTAGACGATTGTTCAGAGCACATGACCAATCTGTTATCGTGTACGTAAACTTGGCAAGTCTCAGCTTCCATGTATGATAATTGTCCTTTGTATATGTTTGAGATAACAGATTCCGACGTGGTTATTTCAGAAGCACCCAAATTAAGTTTGTATCTGAATGAGTCACCAAATGAATGCGCATTTTTTTCGTTTATTTCAAATGCTAATACTTCCTCTGAGTTTGTTTCCAATCCACATAAGGAAAGAATTGTGGTAAAGTCTGATTGGTAGATCTTGAATTGTGCAACTGCATCTTCCTGTGAATGTACCATGCTTAAGATTTTATCTTCGACATAAGATAATAATCCTAGATCTGCACATCTTAATCTGATGTTTAATGAAGCAGAGATAAGTTTAATCTCAGTAGATACGCAATCACCATCTACATTATCAGTAGTAAGTTCTAAGTAAACGTCCTCTTCTGGTCTAAAGTGTTTAAATGCTTCTATTAATCTTGTAGCATCCAAAATACCAATTTTAATCCTATCAGTTTTTAATTTTGTCCAATCAACATCTCCCTCCATAACATCAGATAATAAAATACTAGTGTATTTCATAACCGATTTATCCGCGGTGTGAACTTTTGAGAATAAGCTATCCTTCGTCAATTCAAGGATTACACTTTTTTCTACTGATTTAAGTCTTTTTAAAAAGACTAGAAAATTTTGGATGCTCGTTATTCTTAATTTCATTTTCTTATTATTTAATAGTTCTAGATTTATTTTGCAATTAAATTTCGTTTTCTTCTAAATTTTCATCAGAAATTACCGTATCCTCTTCATCTGGTACCTGATAAACTTCTATTCCCTCTATCTGATTTGTCTCGAATAGATTTATCATGGGTTTGAATGACTTAATTTTACCTAATGCCTGTATTTTCTTAGCCGCTTCTTTGTGTATTTTTTCCTGATCCTTTACAAGCTTTTTAGCTTCAGTTATTTTTTCTTTTAACTCTTTGATATCAATCTCGGTTTGTTTAATATGATCAGAGCTTAGCCTTATTATTTCAATCCTCTGCAATCTCTGGGAGATCCAATTTTCAAATTCTCCCAGAAATGCTATGATCTCATCGTTTGTTCTTTTCTTAGATATCATGAAATTAAGGAACTTTAGTTTTGCTTCCAAAAACTGTAGCTCTCTAGAATAGTCGCTAAGATCCTTTAATAACCTTTTTAGCTTAACCAATTCAAGATGACCCTTGAAATGATCTAAGTACTCTTTGACAGAGGTGAATTCCATAACGCCACCGTCACGAATGAATATAACATCCTCTGTAACTATAATCTTACACATCCTTGATATGATTTCAACAATTTCGGTAAACCTGGTATTATCCATACCCCTTAGTGAAACTATAAGATCGCATTTACTTTGTGACCTGTTCTCTATCCTATACTCACATCCGGAGTTTTCTAATTTAGAATCTAGCTTATTTATAAAGCTATCATATCTCATTACCGGTGGTAAATCGTAGATGTGTATTGTTTTTTTCTTAGCATCAACATCAAATCCACTTTCAAATAACCACGTATTATCCTCGTTTCTAAATTTTGATATCTTACCTGAGAAATCCTTAAAATATGGTTTAAGCAATTTCGGAGATCCATTTAGATATTCTATAATATCTTCTAATTTTCTAGGAAGGATGTTACTTCTGTACCCTACTGCAATACCAACAACGTGAGTTAGTAATCCAACAGGAACTTCAACATGAAGCCAATCGTGGCCACCCTCTTCGTTCTTGTCATTAAGATCATAGTTTTTGAATAGAAAATCTTTGATCTTGCTATTGATTTTAACCGACGTGTATCTGGGAGCAGATGGACTTGGATTGACTGGGGATCCAAAGAATCCGTCACCTTCTAAAACACTGAATGAGCATCCGAAAGGTCTAGCTAATTTAGATATAGCTCCAGAAAGTGAAGAATCCCCATGATGATAAAGCCCGGTTTTGATTACCTCTCCAACCAAGCCAATGGTCTTATTAAATTTTCCAGGGGAGTTCTCTAATATTAATCTCTGAACTGGGGTTAAAGCATCATAGAAATTTGGTATACCTCTGCTTTGTAAAACATATAATGCGTACGTTCTATATTGATGATTTATTTGATCCGATATGCTTAAATTTTGTAACATTATAAATTTTTATTATTAACTGTTTCTTGAGCCCTTAACTAGATAAATTATAAACGATTCGATCAATACTGAAACACCGCTTTGAATTATTGGGTATGCTATGTAGCCAACCCATTTGTATGTTGTTATGTAAGGAACTTCATCTAGTGCTAAAAGTGGAACGAATATAATTATCCCAACCCATAACCCTGTGCATTGTATACAGGAAAGTAGTTTTCCAAAAAATGGATACTTTACAAGAAGGTAATTTCTAAGTGGATCAAATATAGATCCGTTTACTAGGATTGACGTAAGTGACCATCCAAGAAATAAATATAGTGTAATCATAGTTTAAAAATATTCTATTGCTTTCATTTGTTCTTCTGTAAGGAATTCTGGTATTTTAACATTTACCTGGACTAGGATGTCACCAAATCCAAATCCATTAAATTCTGGTAATCCTTTGCCTTTTAATCTAAATATCTTACCTGGTTGTGTTCCAGGGGGAACTTTTATTCTAAAGCTAGATCCGGTTAAGTTGGGAAAATCCATTTCAGTACCTAGACAAATATCTTTGAATGAAATGTATTTCTCGCTTACTAAATTTATGCCATCTCTACGATAAACAGGATGTGCATATTCTTCTATTGCTACAACAAGATCCCCTGGATTTGAAGGTGCCTTTGCCCAATCACCTTTAGCAGCCAAAACGTAAGAAACACCATCTATAGATCCTTTAGGTATATTGAAATCAACCTCTTCCTCTTTTTTAACCGTACCTGTTCCTGAACAGTCATTACATGGCTTTCTAGGTTTAGTCCCATGTCCTCCGCAAGATCTACATGTTTCCTGTGTAACCATTTCTCCGAATTGATATTGAATAGTTTTATTAACCCTACCAATTCCCCCGCATGCAGAACAATTTACAACGTCAGCATTTTCTGCACCGGTACCTTTACATGGATCGCAGTGGACTCTTCTATTAAGTTTGATCCTCTTATTTACCCCCGTCATCATCTCCTCCAAAGTTAAAGCTACGATAGTGTTTATATTTCTACCCTTGTTTACCATTGGCTCTTGAGATCTCTTACCCTGACCATTGAAAAACGATGAGAAGTCTCCGCTTTGAAATGGATTTGTTCCGTTCCAGAACTGTTCAAATGGATTACCCCCACCCGCTCCAGAGAATGGACTTGGGTTATCGTGTTTTGATTTTTTGTTCGGGTCAGATAAATTATCATAAGCCTCAGAAACCTCTTTAAATTTTTTCTCCGCATCGGGATCATTCCCTGTTTTGTCCGGATGATATTTTATAGCTAACTTTCGGTAAGCCTTTTTTATTTCATCTGGTGAAGCTCCTTTATGAACTCCTAATATTTGATAGTAATCTTTCATCTTGTTATTTCTAAGATTTAAAAAGGTTTTTTATTCTAGAAATACTTGGAGATTCCTCTATAAATTCCCTGTTTTTCCATCTTTCTTTAAATTCTTTGCTTAAATCTAGAACTTCCTTGCAAACTTCATAATCTTCTAATCCTTCCCAATAATTGAGAATCCTTTCAGTAAAGCTATCTAGCTGGAACTCGTCATTAAACACATAAAGTAAATCGTTAGTTCTACTTCTCAGCGAATCTATAAAAAGATCCTGAACTGCTCTTTCTATATGCTTCTTTATAACTTCGAACTGCGGATGCCCACCCTCGTTTCTGAAATCATTTATTTGGAAACCCCCGCTGTTCATACTTTATATCGAAAATTCATTTAGTATTCTAGCTACAGTGTTGAAATTATCAATATCATAAAGATCGGTCATTTCCAACCCAGATTCTTTGATACCTAAATCTGTTTTTTCTTTACCGAAACTGTCACAAAGATATTCATACTTTACCAAAGCTTCCGTATTACTATCAACAGTATATTTAATCTCCTCTGTGTTTTCTTTATTAAGAATCATATTCTCAAAGTTCTGTATGTTCTCTCTCATAATTTAATGATTTTTTATTTTCTTCCAAGAATTTCAACAAAGCCAAATCCTTCATTTTTACTTCAAACTCTATATCAAAATTAAGACCATAAGTTTCAACCCTTCCCCACACCCAGTCGGTGTGTGCAACCTCTTTCGATGATTCGTCTTCATAAAGTTTTTTAGAATCCGAATAATGAGTAATAGCTGGGATTTTTTCCGGCCAAGTAGATAGGCATAGAGCTAGTGCTTCTTCCTCTGAATATTGGGAAGGGTTACATCGATTATGCAAATAATCAAAGGTAATTGGAATTCCTAGTGGCTTATATATTAAATGAAATAGATCAACCGATGTATACTGGGATTTCTTATCATCAACCTCAACAACCAGCCTTTTCTTAACCGAATCGGATAGTCTTTGGAAATTTAAACAGAACCTTTCTGCAGCTTCTTCTTTTGATGGCTGTGTAGTATTTACATGTATGTTTATAGGATAAAATAAATTCCTATCGAGACCCATTAGATCAAAGATTTCTCCATGCTGATTTAATTCTTTTATTGCTTTAGTAACTACTGATGGATTCACTGAAGCTAAAACTCCATATGGTGATGGGTGAAATGTTATTCTCTGATCAGTTCTCTTTGCAAAATCTCCACACGATTTCAGTATCTCTAAAATAGCCGGATAATCGGGAAGATCACTTATTTCATATTCAGAGCACCAGGGAAAGATGTCACTGGACATCCTAAACATCCTTATATTATTATCATCATTCCACTCTAGTATATGTCTGAGATCTAATACATTCTTTAATGCAAGTTCAGAGGCATAAGCGATTCCTTTTTCTAAAAAGGTCTTTTTAACCATTCCCCTATTTGTAGAAATCTTTTCCTTAGCTAAACTTAAATTTATACAACAATAACCATATCTTCTTTCCATTCAGTAAATGTATTAAAATATTTCGATATAAAAAAATTAAACAATCGAACTTAACCATTTTTTTCTCTCCATTGCGGACTTACCAAATGCCATATCTAAATGGTACTTAGTTTTCTTGTCTTCAATTAAAACTGTTATTCTTTTATTCTTCATAACATAATCCCAGTCTTCAAGAGATAATGAGCCAAGTCCTTTTAGGTATCTTACGTTTCCTTTATCAGATTTACCCGATCCCTTCTTAAATTCTTCAAGTGAGTAGAAATACTTTTTAGACTTATCGC
>Ga0304730_1000709_pt1 | contig 27665 bp, 20 predicted proteins | sample M_130628_MF_Meta_FD_190474 | JGI IMG/M metagenome (GOLD analysis project Ga0304730, IMG submission 190474) | Freshwater microbial communities from Lake Montjoie, Canada to study carbon cycling - M_130628_MF_MetaG (v2) (version 2) | ecosystem: Environmental > Aquatic > Freshwater > Lake | place...
AGCGACCGGTGATACAGGTTCAACTGGAGCGACCGGTGATACAGGTTCAACTGGAGCGACCGGTGATACAGGTTCAACTGGAGCGACCGGTGATACTGGTGCAACTGGAGCAACCGGTGATACTGGTGCAACTGGAGACACTGGAGCAACCGGTGATACAGGTGCAACTGGAGACACTGGTGCGACAGGTGATACTGGAGACACTGGAGCGACAGGTGATACTGGTGCAACAGGATCAACCGGTGATACAGGTGCAACTGGAGACACTGGTTATACAGGTTATACAGGTTATACAGGTCCAGCAGGTCCTATCGCTGGGTCAAGTGGACAAGTTATTTATAACTATGCAAACGTACCAAATGGAAGTACTGGACTTACATACGACCAAGATACACAAACTTTATTCGCAACTAATATAAGTATAGATTCCAGATTATCAATTGGACCTACTGGAACAGATGATATATTCGTAAACAAGGGTTCAACAGGAATAATATATATTAATTCAGATATCATGCCAACACAACATGCAACATATAGTTTAGGTTATCCAGGAACACCAATACCAGGACCATCTGGTACAACAGGATTTACAGGTGGAATATGGTTCGATTATATATGTGGCGTACACCTTGTTACAAGTGGTCGTTCAATTGTTCTAGTAGACGATGTATCAGGACAGAGATATCCAATTAATGTAATAAACGGAAATATAGACCTTCCAATAGGTAGTACAGTAGGTGGAGTTAATCCAGGAACCATCAAGATTAAAGGAACATTTGGTGATACAGGACCTCTACCGACTGATAATGGAACAACAGGTGCAACTGGATATGTAGAAGGAGGCGCAATAGTTGGAGACGCATATGTAATTGGAGGAAATTTATGGGTTTGTGTCGGATTTGATGTAGTAACCGATCTAGCAATATGGCAAGATGTAGGTCAGTTTCGAGGTCCCAAAGGTGATATTGGTCCAACAGGCTATACAGGTTATACTGGTTTTACAGGTTATACTGGTTATACTGGTTTTACAGGTTATACTGGTTTTACAGGACCTACCGGATATACTGGTTATACTGGTCCTACAGGTGCAACAGGTGCAATAGGTGCAACAGGTTATACTGGTCCAGCAGGTTCCGGTGTTAGTGATGGTATGCTTCGTGCTTTGAATTTAAATTTATTAGTTCCTACAGTAGTAAACACAATTGTATGGAATAATTTATCAGATGCTGATAAACTGGCTTGGAAAGGTGGCGATTCTTCAACCGCTGATCCAATAGCAGGGACAAATAATTCGTGGAATTTTACAAAAACAGGAGCATCAACAACAGGATTGAAAATTAACTGGACTTTACCTATTGATTTAAGTGCATTAACTTTTCAAGATTTACAATCGGTATATGCTATAGTAAGATTTAATACTTCAACAAATATTTCAGTAGAAGGAACACTATGGCTACAAATTCAAACAGGTCCAGCAACTGGATCAAATGCTTTTAGAACAAGATGGAATTATAGCAATTCAGCCACAGCAGTAAATCAATTTCAATATTCGTATAAATTATTTGCGTTAGACACTATAACAACTACTATAAGCGCAAACTTAGGAAAAGGACAAGAGGTAGGACAAACCAAATTCAAAGGTAATCCTTGTGATGTAGAACCAAATTTATGGTCGATTGGTTTAAATAAATTAGTAGGTTCTCCTACAGGGGATACAGGAGCTAATTATACACTAGCACAAATTCAATCGGTAGCACTCAATACCAATTCAGCCACATCAGCATATAATTTTGATGTGATCGCTATTGGTGTCAATAATATTAGATATAATTTATTATTTGCTCCATAGGCTCTACTGCTCAAGCCGTAATACAGGTTCCCGAGGTGATACCGGTCCAATGGCATCTCCATATCCAAATACATTGACAATAAATCATTATTTGTGTGAGAAACTAACAGGAAACACAGCAACATATCAAATAGATGGAGATGCATTTATGGGAATGATATCAACTCAAGGAAATAATGCTGGAAATAGTTGGAGACACACAATATATATGGCAGCTGGAACATATAGTTTGTTATTTTTAACGTCTAATGATGAAACAAATGGTGGAATATGTACTGTAAGTGTAAATAATATAGTGAAAGGTACAGTAGATAGTTCAAGTGGTGACGCTCATACCACATTAACATATATTAATGGTGTAGAATTGAATGAAGGAGTAAATTATATTACAGGAACAATAGATGTTGGTGCTAATAATGGTTTTGATTGGAGATGTTCTGGAATATTAATAAAACCAATGACTTTTTAATTGATAAAAAATAAAAAATCAATAATGAGTAATATAACATTGAATCAATTGAAAAAATCTTTTTGATGATAACAATTATTAAGACGCTAAATGTATATATTTATCTATAAAATTTTATATATAAATATAGATAAAATAAAGAATCAACGAAAAAAATCTTTTAGATGACAATAATTATTAAATATAAATCTTTATTGAAAAACATTATAGTATATTTTATTGTTCAATTATATAAATAAAATAAATTAGAATGCTCATTTTACATGGTGGCGTAATTTTATTAAAAATATTATAATATGAATTAATGGAAAAAATCTTTTAGATTATTTATAATCAGTATAATTTATATTTTATTTATTTTATATATAGCATACCAAATGTAAGTACCATCCATGATAAGACTAATTACAAATTCCATATATCCTCTAAATTATGAAGAACCATGAGTCGCTAATATTATTGTGAAGTATGGCAGCACACATCATTTTACAAATTATAATAATCCATGTGATTGTTATAGTTGTTGCAACGTGTTCAATTTGTACTGTTAAAAAATATTTATTGTGTATATCACAAAGATGTACGTAAAGGTAATACTATATCCTTAATATTCAGTTTCTTAAATTATCGACATTTATAGACCATATTATTTATTATCTATGAAATAAATAATATATAATATGGTCTATGAAGTGTCGATAAGTTAAGAAACTGATTGAAATTGCATAAATAAATACAGATATTTTTAACAGTCTGTAAATTAGATGAATACTATATAAATATATAAGTTTATAATAATAAAACAAAGAATTATAATTAAACACGAATATATACAACACCGCCAAATCTGTGTTCTAAAGCTCTACATTTTATTCCATTGATAAAAAATAATCCATCAGTTAATTTATTTATTACAATTGTATTATTAATTTTTGTAGACGATTGTAAACCACCATACCAATCTACATTGTGAAAATCAATTACATTATTATGTTCATCTACTTTTTCTAATTTACTACACATTTCACAAATTAGATTATCATATCTGTCATTTTTTTGTATATTAATATTACATATTCCGCAATTCTGCATATTTAATTTAATATCACATTTTTCACATATTTGGTCTTCTTCTCTATCATTAAAAAATGATTCATTACTTGTTTTATATCCATTTATATCTTCATTACAATAAATACATGTTAATACAGATGCCATTTATATATATATATATATTATTTATAAATTATGTAGTTATTTATAAATAAAAAATTCAATTTTTTATAACACTATATATATAGAATTTGGAGGTAATCGTGAATAAAATCATATATAAGAGATAGAGACTTCCATATCATGAATCCATTATATAGTTCTTTTATAAAAAATAGATCAATATAATGGATTCACGATATGGATCAGTACAATATTAAATTTTAAACAGTTTGAGAAATCATAGACTATTTATAAAACTATATCGTTCTAAACATTATATGGTGTTAAACAAATGTTTTATAATGGAGCCTACTAATGACCAGTTATTGATGTTAATTATTATAGATATATATAATAATTAAGATTGAAACGCAATGAATGATCCATTATATGGTCTAAACTTGTGTTTTATAATTAAGCCATTATATTAAATAGCATTATATAGATGCAAATAATAACAATAATATAATATTTAAGATTGAATTGCTCAAAAATATATTATCAATCGGCTTCGAGTTTGAAACAAATTTTACAACGTCTCCTTATATTTATGATCCAACAATTAAAATGTATAGAAAATTCTATTCTAAAGATAATATATTGACTTTTCCTTGTAAAGTAATTCCGCCAGAGGCGGCAGTTCCCATTACCCCCGCTGGCATAATACAGCAAATGTCGCCATCTACTATTACCGCTGACAAAAAGCGAAAGTTGCCATCTCACATTGCCTCGATGACTGAGTTGCAATTTACTAGTGTCGCCAAAAAGCCAAAGTCGCCATCTACTGCTGACGATGGATCCGCCAATAATTTTGAATTACAATTTACTCAGGACATTCCTGAAATCCAGATAGATTTTGAACCGGAAAATATTACAATTAAAAAACCGTTCAAACAGCCTGTCAGTCTGATAAATACAGACACATTCACTATTACTAAACATTGTGTATCATCTCTTGAATTTATAGTTACATTCCCTGTGATTGATTCATCTTATAATATTATCGAAGATAAATTTAAATTAGCATGCCAAACAATATATAATTTTATGGAAAATATGATGGTATATCAGGTCGATAATGAACATTATTTATTTTCTAAAAAATATGTTCCGGATGGTAATGGTAACGTGACTCCACAATATATGATTATATCATCATCACAAAAAAATAACATTATGTTTTTTTCACAATGTACTATTAAAATAAATTATGATAATATTATTGGAATTTTTGTATATTTATTGTTAAATAATTCTGAATTTTTTGAGTCTTTGATCACTATTATAAAAAATACAAACTATATAGTACACAAGTTAAAAAATGAGTTAAAGACCAGGTCAGTAATAAATATAAATAACGTCCTACTCAAATTAAAACCATGGATATTCATTTATATATATTATTTAACTGTCTATAATACGTTTAAAAAAAAGAAGACAGATGAAAATGCATATTTTAAAAACGATTTAATAATCACATTAAGACATCCTCTCAACAGTATTTATCCGGTGTTCGAACAAACCCCGAATAGAATAAAAAACTGTCTACAACGCGTTTTAAATAGCGTCGATATGGGCTTATATTTTTATGAATTGTTAAGAAAAGAAAGTAATACTGATAAAGTATACAATTTTGGTGATGGTGAAATTATAAATGAAACAACCTTTTTTCCATATAATAAATCTGAAATTTTATTTGAGTTTAGACTTTTTAGAATGGATCTTAAAGATGTAGTTATAAGGTATACAGATTTAAATAATTATAACAACTTCAAAATCCGGCACGATATTCAGGATATTGAGCAAATTCACCAAAATTTTAGTATGTTTCAAGCACTACACACAGATATTAATATTCCTATCCCAACTCCCATTCCCATCCCCACACATCCTAATATATCTATTGATACTACACAAAATTACGATATACAAATAACTAAGAAGTTAGAGAGGGTATTAATAAACCCTTTAGATAGCCTAAAAAAAATGATGAACCATATAGTTACGTACTACAAAGGATATTATGACATGCTGCTTGTCAAAAAGGAGGATATAATTGATTGGATATACCAAGATATCCAAGTCAAGAAACATACATTTTATAAAAAGTATAAAAAATCTCAACAGATTAAATTACATAATATCGTCTATCCATATGAGGTATTTTGTCTTATTTTAAATGGAATGGCGTATTGGATTCGTGTTCCATTTAAAGATACTCTCCGGAATATTTACAGAAATTATATTGACTCCTCTATAGCAGGTGAAGAGATTGCATCTGATTTAAAAGTATGTTTTAATACTATATGTTTATTATATGATGCAATCGAGAATAGAGATTTTGATTCGAGTTTAAAACTTATGATGTGGATTAATCATGGTTTTTTAATAAAAATAGCAGAAATCATAGAACAACTCGAAAAAAGTAAACAAGGTGGTTATCATAACGAATGGTTTCATCACTGTTATTAAATCGTTAACCGTAAATGATTAATTATGTGGTTGTGCTAAAAATTTTATATATAGAATTTATGGAAAAAATCATATAGATTATAAATAATCTATATGATTAATATTTTATTTAATGATTATTATCATCTAAAAGATTTTTTCCATAAATTCATAATAATCTAATAATTGATTATTATTTAAATATAAATTAATATTTTTATTAAGATGTTAATTTTATGTTGATAGATGTATATTGGAATAATCATCTATCAAAATAAATAAAATATTAATCATATAGATTATTTATAATCTATATGATTTTTTCCATAAATTCAATATTACATGAATTATAAATGAGATCGGTTATTTGAAAACGTCTGGCAACTATGATTGGATTTGTTCCGGAATATTAATTAAACAAATGAGTTCCTAAAATTTTTACATCCGCATATTTATATCCATAATAATAATTTTAATAAATTATTATCATATATAATATTATCAGTCTTATGCCAGAAATTGTTGAAATAAAAAAATATTGTGATTTTATTAATAAAAATATCAAAGGTAATACTTTAATTAATGTTAAGATTCTAAATGGACGCTACAAAAAACATAGTCCTTTCGACGGATACTCTAAATTAAAAAAAAAATTACCTCTCGATTTCATTCTTGTCCAGTCCAAAGGTAAATTTATCTATATGACCTTCAATTCTGACATCTATCTATTAAACACATTAGGTCTATCTGGTGGATGGGTCTTTAAACAACACAATCAAGACTATTTTAAATATCCTAATATGATCGAGTTCTTAAATGCAAAAGATATTGAAAACTATAGAAATAATTCAATGAAACATCTTAATGTTGAATTTCAGTTCGTTAATGGATCCTTGTTTTTCTATGACACCCTCAGTTTTGGAACCATCAAAGTCATATTTGATGTTAATCTATTAAATAAAAAATTATCTAGTATCGGTCCAGATATTATGGATCTTAATACAAATGTCAATATGTTTAAAGATGCTATGGATAAATATCCTGATAAAGAAATTGGTATCAATCTAATGAACCAAAAATTAGTTAGTGGAATTGGAAACTATTTGAGGTCTGATATTCTATGGTTAGCTAAAATTAGTCCTTTCCGTCTTGTAAAAAATATATCTGACAAAGAATTTGATAATATATTTAGATTAGCAAGGTCTATAACGTGGGGTGATTATGATCTAAAAAAAGGTCTCAAAATGAAATTAATAAAAAAAACAGATATTTTACCAAGAAAATATAAAAGAGATTTTTTGGTCTATTATGAGGAAACAGATATATATGGCAATCATGTAATAAAAGAAGAACTATATGAAGGTTCACAAAAAAGATTTATTTATTGGTGTCCAAATATACAAAAATAATTTATTTATTACCACAATAATCAAGCAATCCACATTTTGGACCATGAGGAGAACCAGTACAAGCAATATATAGACAAAAATAATTTGTTTAATTACCACAATAATCAAGCAATCCACATTTTGGACCTTGATGAGACCCAACACAATCAATATATAGACAAAAATAATTTATTTAATTACCACAATAGCCGAGCAATCCACATTTTGGACCATGAGGAGAACCAGCACAAGCACTATCACCCTTGCCTAAACATTCAGGAAGGCGGACATCATTCATCGCTTTAACTGCAGCAGATTTAACATCATCAACACCAAAGTTTTCTTTTTTCTTTCCAAGAGTCACTGCAAAAATAACAGCCAATACAGCCAATAAACCTAACAAGATTTTATCCATTATATTATATGTCCACAAAATATTATTTCTATAATTTAATTTTATTTAATTTTATTTGCATAATTCTGGTTCCTTACAATAAATATTATTATATATCAGCTGTTCCATATATAGAACAAATAATGTCGATCCTAACATATTATGAAAATTTAATGCTAAGTCCAACAAATAATATGTAAATGATTTTATACCTCCATATCTTAATGATAAATATAATGATCTCACTGGACCTATTAATCCTTCCGTAAATATTGGCATGATTGATAATTGTTTAACATTATTTGCATCAATACGATACACAGTGTTTTCCATCATACAAAATGATATCGCATAAATCGCGAATGCTATTAGTAGTTGATAAATCATATATATAACAAAATATTGATTTTTTTATTTAAATCATAATTATTATATTATATTATATCATAATTATGAATAATCTTTTTACTATTCCAAATAATGTCCATCCTGATTGGCATCCTTTGTTTCAAGAAAATTTATCTAACCTACAATCCATTTTTGATTCCACTCTATCTGAACCATTTTATCCTGCATATAATGATGTATTTAATGCATTCACAATCAGTCCTAAAGATATAAAAATTTGTCTCTTGGGTCAAGATCCTTATCAAAATGAAGGTCTTGCTCATGGTTATTCTTTCTCAGTTCCTTTCGGTGTTAAAATACCTCCATCTTTAGTCAACATTTTTAAAGAAATTAATATTGAATATCCAAATAAATATATTTTTACTCACGGTAATCTCGAATTATGGTCTTCAAGAGAAAAAATATTTCTATTAAATGCCGCTTTAACCGTCAAACCAAAAAAATCAAATTCATATGCAGATTTATGGAAACAATTTACTAATAATGTGATTGAATTTTTATCAAATAATGGAAATAATGTCGTGTTCCTATTATTAGGAAAATTCGCCCATTCCAAAGATTTGTTAATAGATGAAAATAAACATAAAATAATCAAAGGTGTTCATCCAAGTCCATTATCTGCACATAACGGCTTTTTTAATTCTAATATATTTATCAAAGTTGATGATGCTCTGATTTCTTTTGACAAAGAAACAATTAATTGGACAAATTAAGTCCTTGTATTATACCTGTTAAATTTGTTATAGACATTTATTTAGAAATGATATCACTTGATCATTGACTTACTGGAAAATAAATAAAAACTGGAAAATAAAACTAAAAAATAAAAACTGGAAAATAAAAACTAAAAAATAAAAACTGGAAAATAAAAACTAAAAAATAAAAACTGGATCATAGCTACGGACCACGTGTGAATCCATATCTGCAAATATATTAATTCCTATTACTATAAAATTGTCTATAAATGTCTATAATTTAGAAAACTGTATTTACACTCACAAATAATTACTTTAGGAAATTTGGAAACACACCATAGCCTTTTTTAAAATATCAATCAAATGCGACGATTTTTGGCTTGGATAAACTCGATAAATTTTGCAGTGCTGATTCTTAAATCTCCATATGCATCCTCGTATATGTTCTTCAAGTATGCATGTTTTAATTCAAGCTCCTCCAATTCTTTGTCTTCATATAAGAGTTTTAAATCTCCTATTATATATTTTTTCGTGTCTTTATCAATTGTTGCTCTAGCAGCATAATACTGTTCCAAACGTTTGTATTCGTCAACCACAATTGCTGCAATAGATTGTTCCAAATGTCCACTCTCAACGGCAATTGCAATTACTGCATAATATTGTTCCGCATTTTCGCAGCAATCACAACTGTCCACGACTGCTGCAAAATATTGTTCGAAACCTCCATCTTTATCTTCTCCTCTGTTATATTTAACAGATAAGGTATTGTTGACGATTGATTTTATCAACTCGTGGTTTCGCTTCAATACTTCTTGGATTTTAGTCCGCAATTCTTCTTTCTTGACAGCATTATTTAGATCCTGTTGGTGTTGAAAATCGCTCATTTATTTGAATCTAATCTTGTTTATTATTTTTGTATATAATGTTGTTATATCTATTGGAACTAATTAAAAAAATAAATATCAATTTTTTTAATATACATCATAGTCGCCATTACTTAAAACCTTCTATTTCTTTTATGCCTTATAAGATAAATATTATACAGCACATCCCAGCTTTTTCAATTCTAATATATTTATCAAAGTAGATTATGCTCTAATTTCTTAATTGGACAAATTAAGTCCATGTAATATAACTCTATTTGGAAAACAATTGTTTTTACAATAACGATTACACATCTCTTTAAGATTACCATAATATGTTGTTTTAACTCCATTTATCGTTTTGCAATTATAACATTTGTATCCATCATAATAATTATCATTATGACTAACATCCGTTTGTGATATTTTATTTATTGTTTCACATTGTGAACAATTATATGTACAATAATCTTTACATACATATTTGAAACAACATACAATCCCATATAAATGATAATCTGGGCACGCTATGACTTCTATTAAATCCGTTTGAGTATTACAGTCAATGCATTTCTCTGTTATATCTATTTTTGGTTTATTTTCACTCATAAAACTCATATAGTACAAAATAGTACTATATGTTTTTATATTGATAATGTTGTTATAAAAAAATTATTAAATTATTAATTAGAATTAGATTTAAATTTAAAAGTCTTACTATGTATCAACTTTATACGTTTATCAGTGCTATTTGTTAGATCTTTTTATATAAATCATCTTAAATATTTCTCTGATATGAAGACAAAGAATTAATAGATGTTAAATTAATTATTTGTCTTCATCTACAATAGCTCTGGAATTATAATATTGTTCCAAACGTCTATATTAATCATAAATTATATAAACGGAAAATTCTTGATTTCCGTCATATTTGAATATCAGATTATGCACAACTATTTAATTCAAATATTTGCACGTATTTGGTCTTCAACAAAATCAATATAATTTATAATTTTTATATAGAATAGTGTTATTTATTCGGTCTTAATGGCAAAAAAATATAAATTTTTAAGTATATAGATTTATCAACATGATGGATACAATTTATTATATGTGGAATTTCAAAACAGATGAAAAACAGAAATGTCCTCCAAATGACATAATTCAATATAACACTAAATTTATCAAAAAAAATACTATCATTCGACCTGATAATGTTACACTTCTTTTAGATATCGTTAAATTTGACAATAATGAAGAAACCTCTTTATTCAATGAGATTAAAGCAATTTGGGAATTAATACCTCACTGGATTATTAAGGCTGATTTAGGGAGATTAATTTATATATATTTCGCTGGTAACATATATTTAGATGTGGATTGTATAATAATAAAAAGTTTTACAGATCAATTAAAAGATGAACAAAATATATTATTATTTACAGAAAAAATATTAACTGATATAAATTTGTTAAGCAAACGAGAATGTAAAAATCCAGAAAATGTTCTACGTGTTGCTAACTATGCATTTGGTGCAAATTGTAGACGCCATCCTTTCCTAATGGCGGTTATTTCTGAATGTTTGATACGATTAAAAGAACTAATTTTTAATCTCAAAATTACTAAACCATCTGATGAAGATATATTATGGACATGCGGACCTGATGTTATTACTTGCACTTACCATAAATATCAACATAAAGAACAAATATGTTTATTAGATGAAACATATCTTGTTCATTATTGTGCTGGATCTTGGAGAGCCTTTATAAAAAATTGATTTTTTTATTCATAAGATAATATATTATAAATAAAATAATCATATATATATCTTAATGTTCTCTATTTCCGATATTTTTTATAAAGATGCATCTATTGAAGCTCTAATAAACCAATTCAATCCACTTAGTATCAAAAGAACATATGATAAAATGGATTTGGATGAGAATAATGATGTTTCTCAAGCTCCAAAAAGAATTAAAACAAAAGATGTAATTATGAAAGAACAAATTGTTCCTCCTAATCCAATATTCGGAATTAATCAAGATAAGACCTTAGCACAAACTGCTAATTGGAATTCTGTTGTAAAACAATACAATGATAAATCTGTTTGGAAATATGGTGATTTTTTTTGCATTTGTGAGCAATATAATGGTCATTATATCGATTTTGTATTAAACAAAAATGGTGTTAAAAAACAAGGACAATTCTGTAATCAATGTGAACATCCGTATGAAGCATCCGTTTATGATTTACAATAAAAATTAATTTATTTATAGTTTAATAATACATCATATTACATCTTTAAAAAATAATATCCCTTCTGCCTATATTAAAAAATTGATATTTTATTTAGATGTTAAATATGTTTATATAATGTCTGGTATACATAATGGGATTTTACAATTTTCTGACGACTGACACTAACGAATATTCTTATAATTTGAATATTTGTATGATTGATAATAAAGGTAATAAATGGATTGAGTATAATTATGAGTGTGATGGTGTTTTTGGTGGTAAAGATATTTTTGTCTTAATCGCTGAAATGAATGGACTATATTCAAGAGAGGACGGTGCCTTATTATATTATAATAAAAAAAATAATACAATCTTCCCGAATCTTGTTAGATATTATGATGAATCAATTCAATGGAATGATATATTATTATGCACAGACCAAAACAATAACAATAATAATTATTTTGATGAATCTGATAATGATAACTAAATTTTATTTTTTTATTATATATTTTTTTTTATTTGTATAAAAAAAGTATCAATAGTAAATTTAGATTTATTCATAAGGTAATCTATATAATGCATCTGCAACTAACTTTATGTCTTGTACATATGTTTGTTTATCGTATTTGAACATATTTTCCATCGCTTCTTCCGCAATTTGTGGTAATTCATACTCTCTACACTTAAATGCAAATGGTCTGTGTATATACATGCTTTCAATGTATTTTCCATCTATAAATTTAAATTCTGTTTTTAATAGGTTTTCATAAAATATGTTCCAGAAATAACTGTCATAGTTCCATCCGTTTGTATCTATTTCTTCATCTAATTTATAGACAAAAACTACCAAATAACTTGCTATTAATTTTAATATATCGTCTGGCATATCTGAAATATTTGTTTTATGTGGTTTATATGGAACCATTTTTGTTTCTATCGGCTCATAATCATATGATTGCTCAATCACATTTTGCACAAATTCACAAGATACTGCTAATACTGGTCCATTTAAATATGTTCTATAATCTGGATATACATATCTAAATGCACGACTATCATTATAAACCGCCATTCTACAAAGTTCAAATGATTTAAATTCTTCTTTTACATACTGTAAATAAGTTCCATCATATTCAACTGCTATATAAGACAATTCTTCCGCATATTTATCGTCCACATATTGTAATGCACTACTATTTTCTTTTACTGCTGAATAACATAATTCATATGTTTGGTTTTCTACATATTTTAATAGGAGTGGATGTTTACTTACTGCTAATTCTAATATTTTATATTTTATTTGCTTTATGACTGGTATCAATAATGCATATGTACAATATGAATTTATATTATTTATCACATATAATAATATATCATCCGATAATACATCCATATATTGTAATATATTAATTTCTTCATCGCAATTTACCATTCTATCAATGTCATAAACATCAAGTTCTTTGATTATATCATCTTCATCACTATCAAAATCATATCTTGACTGTCTTACAAAATATTTATCGAACATATGTTTAAAAAACGAATCAATCGCATATCTACAAATCGGTGGTATATTTTTATATTTTCTATTCTTTTTACATTTACTGTCTACAACTCTATTTCTGATATTTTTATTCTTTACAAATCTTATCGCTGAACTGTTCTTTCTTATTGCCGCTTCACAGTGTTCATATGTTTGTTTTCTTATATATTGTAAAGCCGTATAATCTCTGGATATCGCATATAATCCTATATCAATTATTTGTAAACAATAACTTTCTTTATCATTTGTTAAATAATAATAACGATCAATGGCATCAATCTCAATCATTTGGGTTTGATCTTTTACATATTCTAATTGTTTTACATCTTTCTTTATCGCTAATTTACACATCTGTAGTGTTTGAGTTTTCATATTCTGTAAGTCAGAAATATGTTCATCTGATTGATTTTCTAATTGGTTCATTTGATATTCAAACAGTTCTGTAAATCGACGCATTTATTATAAAATCACTTTATTTACACATACCGTTCAAAATATTTATTTCAATTTTTTTATTGACTCTCTGCTGGTTTATCTAAAAACAATGATGGAACCAATTATTTAAATAATAACCACCTGATAATACTGATGCTGCTGCTGCTGCTTCTGCTTCTGGTAATGGTTTATGGATTATATCTATATAATCATATCGTTCTAGAAAATTTTTAATTTTTTGTTCATTTATTTCTATACCAGATATACTGACATCGTCTGGCATCCATTCCGAATCTGTTTGTTCCTCAAAAACTTGTTGAAAATCTGTTCCAACATCTTGGCTATTTGGTTTAATTGTACTTTGCTGTGGATCAATTAATAGTAAATTACCATCATTGCCTTTCCCAATTAAAAAATAATGTCCATCTGAATCTAAATTATATCCGAAAGCTATATATAATTGAGACGGCTGCAAAGCTTTTATATATTCACTATCCCGTAAAGTAGTTATTGCATCCAATTTAGAATATACGCTAAAATTACTGTTCCGTCCAATCTGATATTGAATATCATCATATATTTTTATCCAATCATTTCCTTTTTCAAAATATCCATTTACGTAAGCAAGTACTCCATCTTTATGCATACCATCTTTTCTAAGTCCCGGTGTAATCGCGTTAACAATTTTTTGAGATAATCCTATATAATTTAATACACCTACACTACAATCTTTTTCATGTGCACCGCAAGGTACACGAGTTGGAAATTTCATTTGTAATTGAACAATATATCCGCCATTTTGCTTTTTCATTTATATATTATATTATAATATATAAATAAATTAATTTTTGTTAATACGCTTTAAATATCTTATTGTCCCATCATTTAGTTCCACTTTTATTTCCATATTATGATACTTATGATAATCCACACATCCTTCATCTTCTAATATCTCTTTCTTAAATTTTATACATAATGTATCCGCATCTATTTGTAATAATTTATCCTTCGTGTCAAATAATTTGTGTAGTTCACAGCATAATATTAATCCATTATTTACATCATACTTTTCCATATCGTTCGCATCTCTAAATGCCACTATATGTGCTACTTCACATATCTTTATTGATTTACCTGTTATAATACACTTTTTATATCTATCTTTTACATCTTTCTTGAACTTATAATCTCTCCTCTTTTCTCTCTCTTCCATCGTCTCTCCATACATATAATTATATTTGTCATAAAAAATTATATCTAATAATGTTCTGTTATACATCTGTTTTAATTTTTTAAACGTTGATTCATACTCTGTCTCTCTTAATCCTCCTATTTTTTTTGATATATCTAATAGAGCCATCTCTTACAATTTATTATATAAAAGTATTAATGTTTATATTATTTTTTAAAAAAATTGATATTTCTTCTCATAGTTATTAGAATGATTAATATAAAATGGTATATAAAATATGACAACACCACTGACAAATTATGAATTCATATTTGAAGACACTATTATTGCATCTGCTGCATCATTCATACTGCAGAAAATAGAAAATCATATATTTCTTAATAAATTAAAATATTTGCTTAACATTCAATGTTGTAATCGTCAGGATCCAAAATTGTCATCAACTGACATATTTAATATACCACATATTACACTAATGGACAAGTTTATGATCCTATTTAAAGATACTGCTCTAAGTGATAAGTACGTTTTTTCATCACACAATAAAATTGTTTTTAAATGGAGCACTAATCATACCAATTATTATGATCAACAATGGAGTTTTATTTACAGTCATTTAATTGATAACTTGAAATCAAATTTATGTGCTTCCAAATTGTATAATGATTGTAATATTAATGAAAATGATATTGTTAAACAACTTATGTCTAAATTCGATACCATTAATAAAAAATACCCTTCCATTTTTTCAGACAGATTTGAAGAAGAAAATCAAAATATTACATCCGCTATATATTTAATTCTTCAAAAAATAAACGAACATCCGTTTTTAAATCAATTAAAATATCTCTTAGATATTAAATATTATTCATACGACATTATTATTATGGACAAAATTATTATTAAATTCGATCCAACAAACCTGTCTATCCATGATATTTATATGACTACAAATGGTCTTTATATTTTCCAATTTGATATTAATGCATTCATTTCGACAAGAGATATTATGTTTGAGGATTTTTGGAGAGTGTTTTATGGTCTATTATTACAAAAAATATTATATAATGTTTCCGTTCGAAAATTATATAATGAATATAGATTATTAAATAGTATCCCGTCTATGTTAGACAGGCTAATTACATTTAACCAAACAAATCGTAAGCTATTAAATGAAATAACACAAATCAATTATGGAATTAGATATTTTGGTATCGAAACGTATGTTATTGATAAGACGCCTGAAGAACAACAAAAAATCAAAAATGTTAGTTCTGATGTTGAAATTAGTGAAAAAATTATTAATGATTTTCGGACATTATTAAATCCATTCTCAAATAACGATTATTTACAACTTTTCAGTTGGAATTATGACATAATGAAATTTGGATATCATAAAGATTCTCCTAAAGATCGTGATTTTGCAAGACATGTTGAAACTTCTAAATTGTTTACAACACTTCGTAATATTTTTAATAACAATACATTTATTAATACTTGTATCGCTGCCACTGGCTGGGAAAATAATAAATATGTTTCTTGGGACGATTTCTTACTATTCGCTTATAATAAATTAATAACTGAAAACGTATCTATCCATATAATATTATCAACTAATTATTCATTTGAAGATCAATCTTTTAATGTATATGATGATTTAGAAAATAAAATGTGTGTTAATTTAATAAAAAGTATTCCAGACGAAGAATTTAAAAAAATAGAAAAATCATTCGATGGTTTGTTTAAAAAAACTCCTAATAAAATTCAACTGATCAAACTTAATATGCTAAAAGATGGCTTTGAACGAATTTAATCAGTCTCACAATCTTGACTTTCTTTTATTACAATATATGATTATATCATCCAAAAAAATTGATATTTCTTCTCATAGTTATTATAATGATTTATATAATGCTATATATATATTATGTCTCAACTAAGTAAACAATCAATCAGTCTCAGATCATATATTAATGGACTAATTCAATTATATAATGATTTAGACGCTATTCGTATCCCAGAAAATATATTAAATCGTGTTATATTAGATGCTAATGAAGATTTGAATAATTTGTTTAAAAAAACTGCAAAAGTTATTAAAGATAATAAACAAGTTCCAGTTCAAAACAATAAACTAAACACTTATGATGAAGCATTAAGAGCTACATTAGTGTTAATTGAACCTAATAAATTTAAATTTATTCATTATTTAAAATCATTTGAACAATTATATGATGAAAAAAAACAAATTAATGTTTTTGTAAATGGTAATACCGAGCAAAATGATACGTTTGAAACAAGTTTAAAATGTGATATTTTATCAAAATGGTCTTCGTCGTCTAAACTTAGAGATTTTTTAACTAATAAACATACAATTACATTAGACGAATTAATATTATTTGTAATAACAGTGCCTGATGATTATACACTTGGTGAAAATGATGAATTCTTTCGAGCTATCTTAGTGTTATTAGGTTCTCGAATAACAAATATTTTGCTACCTGATTATGATAAATTAATAAACAAATCAGACGAACATTCATATAGTGCTCTTTATAAAATAATTGGTCCTCGTTTTGAAACAAAAGTGGCTGCCTATCTCAGGCACAGAATATTTTCACATCCATTTTTTAAATATCTAAAATCATATTTTAAAATCGTTCGTCAGGTCCATATTAAAAATAAAATTTATGATTTTTGCATCTTTATTTGGAACGGTTCTGAATTTGTAAATAGATTAATGATTGAAATTCAAGAAGATGGAGGCAATCACGAATACAGTCCGAATGATATTGATAAAAAAATAATCGCAATCCATAATAAAGTCGAAATTATGTATTTCCGAAAAGCTGAATATAATATTAAAAATAATCAAGGTAATTATTTAAATAATGTTTTTTGGTCCGATTTTGAACCATATTTAATGGCTCTATTATTGAATGCAGATGTGTATTGCCGACGTAAATATTTAGAATTACCATTTATTCGTTCTAAAGCTGAACTCGATAATTTAGAAAATCAATTAGAAATTGAAGAAGATGAAGATAGATGTGAAAAAATAAATGATGCAATTGTAAAATTAAAAATAAAAACATCATCCGAAAATGATATGTTGAAAATATTTGATTGGAAAGAATTGTCTCAAAAAAATAAAAAAGGCGCTGTTATTAATTTAACAGATGTATTACGAATGGCAAATATAAATGATGCACAATCTGTTATTAAAAGATATAAAATAAATAATTTAATTGATTGGAAAGTAATGATGAAAATTTTTTCGTCTTGTGTTAAAATTGATCTCCGAGATAATTTAATTGATTATTTAACAGAGGTTGAAGATAATTATGAAAAAATTATTTATTACAAAGACAAATATCAAGCATTTATTAATGAACTTAACGACTGGTATCGTTCATATCAAGACAAACAACGAGAAAATTTATATAATCGCGAATTGGAAGCGGTTAAACACGATTTACGTATTTCAAATGGTCTTCGTGAAAATACAAATTTACAGTTAAAAGAAGTTGTCCAAAGCAGTCTCGCATATAAAAATATGATTGATACTAAAAATATTCAATATAGTGCAGATGATAATACTATTAAAAATTCACATCATGAGCTTTTACATGACTTGATTTTATTGGATAAAAAGAAGGATAATTATATTAAGAAAAAATATGACCAACCTGTTAAACAATTTATCAGTAAATTTAATACATCTGATGATAAACAACTTATTTTTAAAAATAGACCAGATATCAAAATTATGTATGATGCAAATAATGAAACTAAAACTGTTAAATTTTCAAATATGGTTGCATATTGTCTTGAAAGAGGTGTTCAACCAAGTATTTGTAAGCAATATGCATCCAGTATATTACACGGTATTTCTATTGAAGATGATACTGAAATACCATTTTTAGAATTTGTTGACAACACTATGTCATTTAGTTGATCAATCTAAAGTATAATCCATTTTTTTATAAACTTTTTGTAATCTTTTAATATCTTTTTCAAATTCATCATAATACATTCCAAATATTGAATGCGAAACAGTTTTTTTATTATAAGTCCAATCTATCATTTTATGTAGATTTTTTATTTTAAAGGGATGATTCATAATGTCATTAGGACGATATTTTAAATATAATTGCCAACAATTGCTACCAAAATTATTAATTTCCCCATTACTATCTATATCACATATTCTTATAATAATTGTAAATGCATCTTCATTTTTTTTGAAAGCTTTAAAATCTACATCAAGTGTTATTTCAGCTAAATGACGCCCAGTATATTTTTCAGAATTTTTCTTCATTATTTGTTCCATTTGTGTGCCTGTTTTTTTAATAATTTTAAATGTTTTCAGATCTGGAAAAACACAAAAATTTCTAAGTCCTTTTTCTTTAATTTTTTCATCTAATCTTTCTAAATATTCCTCCATATATAATTATATATTTACATTATAAAATTATATATTTCATTCAAAAAAAATTGATATTTAAATGAGTAGGTTAGCTATACATTATATCATATTATAAATTATGAACGGAGTCCTTAATGAGATCATTCATATTCTGATGTTGACTGATATTGAACAACCATTCGAACATATTAATTATATCCATCCACAATATGATGAAGATATGGTCCTTTTTATTAAATCTAAAAATGAACAATACTTTAATTTTCTGTCTAAAGCGATCGATTATCTTATTTCTCAAAATAATACTATTACTGATATTTCTAATGAATTAAACGCTTTGAAAGACCTTAATAAGTCTCTGAAACATTATATACTTGATTCTATTTCTGAACTTGTTGAAGACGACCGTATTGATAACAGTGGTTATGAAACTGAAATCGATAATGATGAACTATACGCCCTCACTAATAATGAATTTTTTAGACAAAATCAGATTGATGCTATCAATAAAATGAAAGAGCAACAGTTTATATCTGGTATTAATTGCCAGATTATGGGAGCTGGTAAATCCTTTATTATTCTGAATACTATTTGGGAACACTTATTGATTAATCGTTCTAAAAAAATATATATTATTCTTACTGAACGTATTGAAATTCTCAAAAAATGGTTCAAAACACCTGTTTACGACGATGCTGGTAATGTTATTAACTATAAAATGGATACTGACAAGTTCAAAGAATGGAAAAATAATGGTATCATTGATATTGAACAATTCATTTTAGACGAACGTTTCGACTGTAAAAAAGAATTTAATTTTGATTTTACATCCAAACCTACCATTTTTGTCTGTAATAATGCATTTATGAAAGCTCGTAGTCGTTTCCAAAATATTCCAATTAATAAAATAGCTCTTATCCTCGTCGATGAATGTCATTCGGTCCACGATAGAAATCACACTATGTTAATGCATTTTAAATTAAAAGGTATTCATATTATTGGATTCTCTGCGACCCCTGTGCGTCCTGATAATGAATCCAAAGAAAATTTAGTTAAAATTTATTCTAATAATGGAACTGATAAAATTAATCTTATTTCTAATTACACTTTGATAGATGCATTACGAGACAATATTGTGTTGCCCTTTAAACATTATATTCTTAATCCCAAATATGATGACAGCAATAAGAAAATTATTTCTGAACAATTTTTAAAATATATTTATGACAAATATATTAATAACAATCCGGACCTACCATTTAAAAAAGGTGTCGGATGGGTCCGCAATATTAATTGTATTCGAAAAACAATTAATGAAAATTCTTTAATTGATAATCCTGTAAACAATCCTGTTGTAAATAATCACGTTTCAGCTGTTAAACCGAAATCTAAACGACGTAATAAAGCATCCACTGAAAGTATGCCATTGATTGAAGTTCCTAAACCAGTTAAACCTAAAAAAAGAGGTAAATCGTCCATACAACAATTAGAAGAACCATCAAATAGTTCTAATGTATCATCTATTGTTGAACAGACAGAATTGCCTAAACCACCAATAATAGTTGGTTCATTATTTCAGAACATAAATAGATCATTCCAAGGGTTTGACATTATGAGGACATATTCTGGCATCAATGGTATTAATCAGATTGATGATTTTTATAATAAAGAGTCGAATAGTTTACTTCTTTGTGTAAATAGATGTAAGGAAGGGTCTGATATTAAATTTTTAGATTTCGGTATGTTTCTTGACAGTGTCAAGAGCCGTGGTATCAATATTTGGCTACAAATGGCTGGACGTATTATGAGACCTGATAATGAAAATGTTAATCTACGTCGTAAAAAGTATGCCATTATTTTAGAATGTTTAAAATTAGATGAGGATAAAAATATAACTATTGAAAAAATGACTGTTGACAAAATTATTGATTATTACAAGATGATTTTAAATTTGTCATCATATGAAGTAGACGATAATCAACATATGGAACTAATGAATAAATTTAAAAGATTGTATGAAAATACACATATTTGTCAAGAAACAAATCAGATTGAAATTGATTTACTTGGGGATGGTCTTAATAAATGTATTATTCAATTCGATGAAACAATCATAGATTGGTCCAAATTTCAAGATTTCCTTAGAGCTGAAGTTAATTTTAAATTAGGTAGAACACAACAAGATATTTTATTAGAAGAATATAATAATTTTAAGATTGAAAATAATAATGTCTATCATATCAAAACAGATGTTGAATATTTTACAAAAGCTGAACAATTAAGATTGGAACCAGACCCTAAAACAAAATACAGTACCATTTGGAAAAACTGGTATGATTATTTAGGTATTGATGTTAGTGTTTACCCAAAATCAGTAGAAGATTTGAGAGTCAGATGTAAAGAATTAAGGATTCGTAATAAGGAACGATATTTTGAAATATGTAAAACAAGTAATCATATGCTTCCATCAATGCCAAATGAATTATATGGTGATGCATTCAGTTCTATAAATGACGTATTAAAGATGTAATATTTGATATTATATCAAAAAAATTGATTTTTTTATTATTAACTAATATAAGTATACAATATGTCATATATATATATTATGTCATTTCGAGTTATTCAAACTACTGAACAATTAAAAGAGTACATACATAGTATCCATGATTTTATTCGTAATTCAGGTGCTGGTTATGGTATGTCTGCGTTAAAAATATTTAATGTATTTTATTCTTTAAAAATTATTAAAGGTAAATGTCAAGAATTCGGCATTAGAAAGGATCTATTTGATTGGCAATGGTTAGGTACTGATGATAATTGCAATGATGAGTCAATGCGTAATATTGTAAATCTCTTACGAGATTATAATAATACACAAACAAGCACTGATTTTGTTAGATTAGAATTAGAAAATAGTCGTATTAATACATTGTGTGAAAAATTTGAAAAATATATTACTCCGACGCAACTAGAACATTTTAAAAATGAATTAAAAAGAATTAATGATGATTTTGATACATTTATTAAAGATCGTATAGTTCCAGAAAACACTAAAAATATGGCGTTTTATATTTACCATCAAATACCTATTAATCAAGATAAAGAATTTTATCAAACAATTTATAAATTAATAGATGATATACCTTCACAAGTAATTAATTCAAATGATGAATTAACTGATAATACAAATAATTTAGAAAATGTTGCGAATAAGTTTGACATCAAAGGTAAAGTATATGAATATTTTATTGGTAGAGACAAAACTGCTATATCTGAATTAGGAGCATATTTTACTGATCGTTACATTACCAATTTTACATTTGAATTTATTAATTTGGAACTTGATGAAAATGGACGTGTTCAATCTATGATTGATCCTTTTGGAGGTTCTGGTGGATTTACCATTCAATATACAAAAAATATTAATGATAAATTTGAGATTGATTGGTCTGCAAATGATAATTATAAACAAGTTCATCATTTTGATATGGCTGAAGATGTTGTTAAAGTTGCGGGTGTTGAATATTTTTCAATTACAGGACATTTTCCAATTAAAGATACACAATTCAAAAATACAAACACGTTTATACATGAATTCAACAAAAAATTTCAAGTTGTCGTCTCCAATCCTCCATATGGTGGAGATAAAAATAAAAAATCAGTCGATAAAGATAAGAATATCATGATTATAAAACTTAATAAGGAACTTATCAATAAAATTGAAACATTGTTAAAAAATATGGCTTCAAATATATTAACGCCTAAATCGAAGTCAAAAGGTAAATCAAAAATTGGTTATGATTTTGAGTATAAACAATTGATTAATGAAATATGTAAATTAGATAATGAAGATAGTTTCATTCAAGATGTTATTAATCATTATAGCACTTTCTGTGCTAAATATGACATTAATATTAATGATATTGAACCATTCAAACAATGCTTAGTTCACGATCCAAACAGTAAAAATAATTTTGAGTTTGAAGTTGAAATTAATGATTCTAATGATCTTTTTGTTTTCCTAGCAATAATGCATCGACAGATTATAGAGTTAAACAAAGAGAATGATAATGAAGATGAAGAACAATCAGATAAAAAAGTTAATCTTCGTACCTGTTCTGATTTTATTACGAATTATGCAGTTGAAATTGTTAATAATGATGATATTACTTCAAGAAAACTTATTATTGATGCAATTAATAATGAATTATTAAATCAAGACAATAAGTCTAAATTTTTAAATCTTAACAAATCACTAAAATATTATAAATCAAAACCAATTAAATATGTTCTAGATGAAAAATTCAAAGATTCATATTTCAAGGATAAAGAAGCATGTTCCCTTATTCTACTAATGAACTTAGTGGAAGATAATGGTATATGTGTTGGTCTCCTTAAAGAAGGTGTATTTTTTAATTCTAAATATTCTCTTCTCAGAGGATTTCTTATTCATAATTTTAATGTAACTGATATTGTATCTGTCCCTAATAAAGCATTTGAAAATACAACTACAAAAACATCTATGGTTGTTTTCAAGAAGAATGGTTCTACAACTAATATTAATTTTTGGGAACTCGATGTGGAAAAATCAAAAAATATTTTTATTAAATATAATAAGTTAATTGGTAATAAAGTGCAATTTTTAAAAGAACAAATTTTATCAGTAGATAAAAAGTTTTTATGTAAAGCATCTTTCAAACAATTGTGTAAAATCAAAACAACTTATAACAAAAATAATGATCCATCATTTGAATTAGATTATTCATTAGATTACAAAAATTATATGAATTATCAAGTTGTTTGTCCTCCAGGATTTGCACTCAAAAAAATTAAAGATATATCTATATTTGATGGTAAATCAAAAAGATTAGCTGAGTTTGTAGACGAAACTGGTAAATATAGATATTATTCGTCGGGTGGTAAAATTTTAAAATGTAATGAAGCGGATTTTAATGATGAATTAAGCATTATTATTGGTCATTCTGGCAATGGATGTTTGTTTTTGGACGATACATATTCAACATTAGTTACAAATCATGTTTTAAAAATTAATAATAGATTATTGACTTATTATATATATAACTATTTAAAACAGTATTGGTCTAACTTTTTTGATAGAACATACAAAGGTTCAACAGTAAAAAATACTTCAAATGATACTATCGGAGAATATGAAGTCCCAATCCCTTTAGACATTAACTCTCTCAAAACACAACTTGAATCATTATATAATTTACATCTTCAAATTAGTAATATAACACAATCAATTCCAGATAAGGAAAAACATATTTGTGGGCTTATTAAAAGGCTGATAGATGAAGGTAAAAAGGGAGTGGATTATGATGAATATAAATTAGGCGATATTTCTAAATTACAATCTGGAAAATATTACACTAAAGACATGACAAATACTGGTGAATATCCATTTTATAATGCATGTGAAAATAATCCACTTGGAACACATAATGAATATTGTTTTGATGGATCAAAATATATTATAATGTTTATAGGTGGTAATATAAATGCAAATACAATTGGAAATGTATGTTTATGTAGTAATAAAATTGCATCAACTCGTCCAACTGTTATGATATATGAATACAATAAATCTCCATATGATTATTTGTATTATTATTTAAAATTAAATCTACCAGAAACAAAAAAATTAGTTGTTACTACAACTGGTTTAGGATGGTTAAATTTTGAAAAAATATCATCAATACAAATCCGCGTCCTAAAACCTCACATAATGGCACAACACAATATGCAACAATTATTTGACGAGGTGGATAATTTGAAAACAGTGTTAGAGACATCTCAACAAGAACACAAGAAACAGATGAATGAATTATTTAAAGATTTTACTGATGAATATATTGTTACATCATCAAACAATACAAACGATGAATCAAATGAAGCAAATGATGAAGGAGATGATGATAGTATAGTAAGTGTAAGTGTTCCAATTGATGAACCGGTCGTCGCTCCCAAACCTAAAAAACGTGGCAAAGCATCCACCCAATCAATGCTACCTGAAGAAGTATTAGATACTCATTTAGTCCAACAAACTAAACCAAAACGAGGTAAGGCGTCTACTAAACAAATTGTTGAAGCTCCAGTTGAAACAATTATTGAAGCTCCTGTTGAAACAATTGTTGAAGCTCTAACTGAACCAACTGTTGAAGCTCTAACTGAACCTATTGTTGAAGCTCTGACTGAACCTGTTGTAGCTACAAGTGCACTTAAAAAGAAAAAGAAGAAAGCAATTGTAGTTCAACCAACTGTTGAAGCTCTAACTGAACTAACTGTTGAAGCTCAACCTGAACCAACTGTTGAAACTCTAACTGAACCAACTGTTGAAGCTCTAACTGAACCAACTGTTGAAGCTCTAACTGAACCAACTGTTGAAGCTCTAACTGAACCAACTGTTGAAGCTCTAACTGAACCAACTGTTGAAGCTCAACCGGAAATTGTTGTAGCAACAAGTACACTTAAAAAGAAAAAGAAGAAAGCAATTGTTGTTCAACCAACGATTGAAGCTCTGACTGAACCAATTGTTGAAACTCTGACTGAATCAATTGTTGAAACTCTGACTGAATCAATTGTTGAAGCTCTGACTGAACCAATCGTTGAAACTCAGCCTGAAATAGTAGTAGCTACGACTACACTTAAAAAGAAAAAGAAGAAAGCAATTGTATCCGAACTAATTGTTGAAGCTCTATTCGAACCAACCGTTGAACCTATTATACCTTCCGGAAAAAAGAAAGCAGTTATGAAGCAATTGGAATAAATAAAATGTAAACTTTTTTTATAAATAAATAATTATATAATAATCCATTATATGGTCTATTATATGATTCATATATATAATATTGTTAATATAATCATCTATATAATAATAATCAATATAGTTTAATAAAATAAAAATAAAGTTTTTTTAAGCCCATAAAATATTTTTTTTAAAAATATTAGAGAAAAAAATAAATGTACTACACACACGTTTTTCGTGTTTGCGGCGTATGTTGCGGCGTAATTTTTTGCGTTGTTTATTTATTAAGAAGTATTTAAAAATATATATTATATATATAGTTTATTAATGGTCCTCCATACTTGTTCTACTTGTGATAAAGATTTTACACGTAAAAATGATTTAGAAAGACACCAAAACAAAAAAAATAAATGTTTACCTAAAATTAAAGATGTTATACAACATATTAACACCATATCCTCCGATACTCCAATAATTACTCCGAACATCCCAATAACTTGTTTCAATACTCCAAATATTACTCCATTAACTCCAAATATTACGCAAAATAATAAAGATGTAAATGGAATATATAAATGTGTAAATTGTGATAAAACTTTTACACGTTCAGATAATTATAATCGTGATGTATTATTTAGATGTAAACATTATGATGAACCAATTAAAAATGATAGTAATAAAGATGTTATTGAGTTATTATTGAGAATGGATGAAAAACACACACAAGAAATATCAAAATTACAAAATACTATAAATGAACTTCAATCCAAAATTAAAACTGAAACTACAAATATAACTAATAACAATACCATCAATAATAATAATAACACTATAACTAATAATAATAATATTGTTTTCAAGTTTGGCTCCAAAATAGATCATAATTTAATTACAACTGAAAAATTAGTTCATTTTTTAAATCAAGGAGTAAACAAGACGATACCTCTGATGGTCGAAGAAATTCATTGCAATATCAATCATCCTCAGTATCACAATATTTATATTGCGGATAAGAGATCTAAGGATGCAATTATTTATGATGGTAATCAATACAAAACTGTTTACCTCAATGAGACTATTGAAGAATTAGACTCAAACATGAAAACTCATATTACTGATAGATTTTATAGGATTGAAGGATTGAAAATAGATCAAGAAAGGTTCAATCGAAATTTTACTGAAGATGAGAAAAACAATATTGTGAAACGATTAAAAAAGTTAAATGATGTAGATGAAGATTCTGCAGATTATAAAAGGAGCAACCAATTAATAAAATATATATTATGTGATTATAGAGAGACAATAAAAGATACGA
>Ga0304730_1000710_pt1 | contig 27632 bp, 25 predicted proteins | sample M_130628_MF_Meta_FD_190474 | JGI IMG/M metagenome (GOLD analysis project Ga0304730, IMG submission 190474) | Freshwater microbial communities from Lake Montjoie, Canada to study carbon cycling - M_130628_MF_MetaG (v2) (version 2) | ecosystem: Environmental > Aquatic > Freshwater > Lake | place...
CTGCCCGGCAGTGCCGCCTGGTCGCTGCACGCCTACGGCCGCGCCATCGATATCAACCCACTCGTCAACCCCTACATCGACGCCGCCGGCGACCTGCAGCCGAAGACCGCTCAGCGCTACCTCGACCGCACTCGTGACGATCTGGGACTGCTGCACGCCGGTGATGCGGCGGTGCGGGTATTCATTGACCGAGGCTGGCGCTGGGGCGGGAACTGGAGAAACCCCATCGACTACCAGCACTTCGAACGGCCCTGACGTCTACCCTGGACAGGTGTCCACCCCGCCACTCTCGATGACCCCGACGGGCTGGTTTCAGGTCGCCTGGTCAGACGATATCGAGGTCGGCGCCGTGCATCGGATGAGCTATTTCGGCCATGACATGGTGGCCTGGCGCGCGCAATCAGGCCGGCTCACCGTCATGGACGCCTACTGCGAACACCTCGGCGCTCACCTCGGGTACGGCGGCCACGTCGAGGGAGAGGTCATCCAATGCCCGTTTCACGGCTGGCAGTGGGACACGCACGGCCGCAACGTTTGCATCCCGTATGAGCCACGACCCAACAGGGGCCGCCGGATGCGCACCTATCCGGTGACCGAGTGCAATGACGCGGTGTACATCTGGCACGACGTCGACGGCGGCGCCCCTTCCTTCGAGGTGCCCGACGTGTTCGCCGGATTCACCGACGGCAGTAGCCCGGCCGACTACTACCCGCGGATGACGCTGTACCGGACTCGGGTGACACTGCACCCGCAGTATGTACTCGAAAACGGTGTTGACTTCGCGCATTTCAAGTTCGTGCACAAGACCCCGATTGTTCCGCTGTTCACCCGCCACGACTTCGACGGCCCGGTGTCCTACGTGGACTTCACCATCACCTTCGAAGGCGATAACGGCCAAATCATCGATGACGTCAACAGTGGTGTTCAGGCGATCAACGGCGGACTTGGAGTTGCGGTCACCAAGAGTTGGGGCATGGTGGACAACCGGACCATCTCGGCCATCACCCCGGTCGACGAGACCACCTGCGATATCCGCTTCACGGTCTACATCGGCCGCCGCCCCGGCGACGACTCGCCGAAAGCCTGTGAGCGGGCGCGGATCTTCGGCCAGAGCATCATCGAACAGTTCCAGGCCGATATCGAGATCTGGTCACACCAGCGCTACCGCGAGACACCCGCACTGGCGCCCTCGGAGGCCGACAGCTTCGCGACGTTCCGTACGTGGGCGTCCCAGTTCTATCCCGAAAGGTCCGCCCTGTGAAACCCAGCCGTAAGAAGCCAATCCGCGTGTTCCAGGTCGCCACCGGCAATGTCGGCACGGAGATGATCAAGCGCATCAGCCACCACCCTGATCTGCAACTGATCGGATTGCACTGCTACACGCCGGAGAAGATCGGCCGCGACGCCGGCGAGATCGCCGGCCTGGACCCCCTCGGTGTCATCGCCACCGGCACCGTCGAGGAAATCATCGCCGCCAAACCCGACGTGCTGACATTCCACGGAGTGTTCCCCGACGAGGATCTCTACGTGACTGTGCTCGAAGCCGGCATCAACATCGTCACCACCGCCGACTGGATCACCGGGTGGCACCGCGACACCAACCACCCGCATCCCTCCGGTAGGCCGGTGTCGCAGGTACTGGCCGAGGCCTGCGAGAAGGGCGGTTCGACGTTCTACGGCACCGGAATGAACCCGGGCGTCAATCAGATCCTCGGGGTGGTGTGTTCGATCGACGTCGCCGAGATCGAGAACGTCACCACCATCGAGTCCGTCGACGTCTCCTGTCATCACTCCGCCGACACCTGGAAGGAGGTCGGCTACGGCCTGTCCGTGGAGCACCCGGACCTGCCGGCGATGCTCGAGAAATACACCCGCGTCTTCGCCGACAGTGTGTTGCTGATGGCGGACTGCTTCGATCTCACTCTGGATGAGGTCACGTTCAGCTATGAACTCGGCGCCTGCACCGAAGACGTCGACCTCGGCTGGTACCAGCTCCCCAAGGGATCACTGGGCGCCAGCTATATCAAATATCAGGGCATGGTCGACGGTGTGCCGAAGATCGAAACGCACCTGGAGTGGCAGATGACGCCGCACACCGACCCGCACTGGAATATCAAGGGCTGCTACATCACTCAGATCATCGGCGACCCGTATGTCTATAACAAGCACATGATCTTCCCGAAGCCTGGCGTCGACTTGGCCGACCCCGCGTCGTTCGCTTCGATCGGCATGACGGTGACCGGGATGCCCGCCCTCAACGCGATCCGATCCGTCGTGGCGGCACCGCCGGGACTGCTCACCAGTGCGGATCTTTCGCTGCGAGGGTTCGCCGGCCGCTTCGCATAGCTTTACTCGATGCGTCGCGCTGTGACCTCTGGGAGGTAACGAGCGGCGAGTTCGTAGTCGAGGTCATCATGGAGAACGACGAGGCCCTTGGCCGCTGCGATTCCGCAGACCAACAGATCGACGACCGACAGGGCGCGCACCGCACCCGTGCCTGCGAGCCGGTGCTGGGCCGAATCGATCCACCGCCAGACGGATTTCGGCACCGCCACGTCGGGGTAAACGTCGCGGAACATGTGGTTCATCTGATCGAACTCACGCGCGTTGCGCGCTGATCGACGAAATTCGGCGCGCTGCGGTTCGCACGATCCGACGGCTCCGCTGAGAAGCGAAGAGTTCCATGCCTGGGTGATCTCCGGCTGTCGTTGAATCCGCCAGACGGCAGAGGAGTCGACAAGGAAATGAATCAAGCCCCCGCAGCCTTTTCCTCGGCGCGCGCGGCGAGCCACCCCTCGTAGTCCCAGTCCTTCGCCTGCTCCCGCGACCGAGCCAACGCTTCGATCCGTCGGAACCGTTCGACATAGTCGCGCATCGCCAGGTTCACGGCCTCCTTCTTGGTGTGCACCCCGGCTATCCGCATGACCTCGGCGAGTGCTTCGTCGTCAAGATCGATCTGCGTCACTGACACGACAGCCTCCCTATGTTGGTGATGTACAGCCAAAGCATATATCGCCAACATGGCGGCGCGCCGTCGGCATGACCGTCACCGGGACCACCGATCGGATCGCGTTAAGAGCGGGCGGTGGCGGCGCCGCCAGGACTGCTCACCAGTGCCGATCTCCCCGTGCGCGGGTTCGCCGGCCGCTTCACGTAGCTACCGGCCCCTCGGTGAGTGAGGAATCACGCAGGGGTTTCTTCGCACTTTGTCTGCGTGATTCCTCACCCACCGCGGTCAGTTAGGGAGTTGGTTTACGGAACAGCCGCGGCAGGAAGCCCAGCAGGCCCAGCACCGCGAGGATCGGCAGCGCCCACCACCACCTGAAGCCCGTCTTGTTCTGCATTTCTGGCGCCGCAGACGTCGTCGTATCCGATGTCACGCCCGGCTGGACCGTGTTGGCCGCCGTCGGTGCCAGGAACTTGATGGGTTCTGCGGGCTTGAGTGCGTTATCGATATTGCCGATGATCGAGTAGTTCTCCTCGACCGCCACCGCGCGTACGCCCGATCCAGGTCTGAAGTTGATGTTGTTGAGATTCACCCAGACGATGTTCGGGCTCAGCGCCGACTCAAAGTAGTAGATCTTGTTGGTGGAGTCGGCTACTGAACGCCAGTAGGTGGGGGAGAGGTTGGGGTGTTCCGGATCGCCCACGCCCCACGGCACCGAGACGTTGCGCATGACACTGAACACCCCGGCAACCGCTTGGCGCTCATCAGTGGTCTGCGGCAGCTTGCTCAGGTAGTACGACGCGCGTACGAACCGGTCCTGGGATTGGATCGAGCCGGGCAGATCCTTGTTCTTGTCGACGTCATTCCACTTGGCATTCAGTTGCAACTGCTGGTCGTAGGTGGGGCTGTTGGTCATCACCTGAAATTGGCGGCCATGGTGGATCACCGGCTTGCCGTCGAGGTATTCGATGATCGCCGAGTCACCCGAGGTGTCAGTCACCGACAGGTGCACGGTGGGGTGCGCTGCGTTACCGGGGCCGAAGTTGATCGGGACGATGTAGATCGCCGGGTTGGTGAACGCGTCGACGACCTCGTTAACGCTAGAGAAGGTGGTGAGCACGTAGTCCACCCAGCCGGCGAAGGACAGTCGCGGCCGGTTGTCGGTCGGGGCCGGTCCGAAGTCCGACTCACCGAGATACAGCAGGTTGGCCACCAACCCCTTCTCGTTCATGCCGTCGAACACGCCATCGATCGGGCCGGCGGGATCAGTGGTTCCCGCCACTTCGATGGCACCGTACTTGCGGGTCCAGGTCAGCGAATTGACCCCGCCCGCTCCGTCCTGGGTGCTGCCCGCCGGAACGGCATACAGATGGGAGTGGAACGAGTACGGCCAGTCCATCGACCGGCCGGTGATGACAGTGCCGTTCGGACCCAGCCAGGTCACTCGACTACACGCGTCGGCGGCTGGCGCGGAGATCAGTGCCATCAGCGCCGCCAGGATGACGACGATTGCCCGACTGGTTGCTCTTTTCGCCATGGTTGTCCCTTCTACTGGTAAGCCCATGATTGCAAACTTCAATCGCCACTAAACCCAGATTTGCTACCCGTGGTCCCTCGATCCACCACAATGAGGGCAAACCGGGGCCCACTGGAGAGGTGGCGATGAAACAACGACGCCGACTCGGGGTTCAGGACGCCCTGTGGCTGGAGATGGACCGACCGAACAACCTCATGGTGGTCGACTCGGTGATCTGGACGGCCGAACCCCTGGACTTCGCCAAGGTGCGGGCCGTGGTTGAGGAACGCCTGCTGAAGCGCTACCCGGTTTTCCGCAGTCGCGCGGTCCAGGACGACGACGGCTCCTGGTGGTGGGAGCCTGACGAGAAGTTCGATATCGACAACCACGTGGCGTTGATATCGCTGACGAATCCCGGCGATCCCAGCGCGCTGCAAGACCTCGTCGCAGCCCACCGATCCGAGATGCTCGACCGCGATCGCCCACTGTGGCAGGCAATCTGGATCAAGAACTACCTCGAGGGTTCTGCCATGATCCTGCGCAGCCACCACGCGATCGCCGACGGTGTGCGGATGATGCAGCTGGCCATGAGTCTGTTCGACGAATCCCCGCGCGGCACTCCGATCATGGCCCCGGCAATCCTCAAGCAGGTCGCCCACCCGCACCCACCCGGGCAGCCGTTGGCCCTGCGGGTGCGGTCCAGTGCTGCGGGCGCGGTAAAAGCGGCCGGCGGTGTGCTCTCCGGCGTGGTCGACGCCGTCGCCGATTCGCCCAGTCTGATCGGTCGGGCCGGCCGCCTGGGCCGGTTCGCCCTGCGCAACCCGCTGGGTGCGGGCAACACCGTCGTGACCGCGGCGCAGGCGACAGGTGCGGATATCGCACACACGCTGAACATGGTCCTGCCCGGCGGAGGGTCACTGGTTGACATCTTCTCTGCTGCGCCCGGCGATTTGGACACGGTGCGAAAGTTGCTGCTGGGCACTCGCAATGATTCGACGATCTGGACTGGGACCGCCGGCGGCGATAAGAGCATCGCGTGGTCGGAGCCGTTGTCATTGCCTGCGGTCAAGGCGGTGGCGCGGGCCAATCGCTGCACCGTCAACGACGTGCTGGTGGCGTGTGTGGCCGGAGCGCTGGGCGACTATCTCAAGGCCCACCATGCCCGCTGCTCATCGGTGACGTTCATGGTGCCGGTGAACCTCAAACCCCTCGACCGCACGTTGCCCGACACCCTGGGCAACGAATTCGCGCTGGTGCAACTGGAACTGCCGACCGACGAACCTGATCCGCTCAAGGTGCTCGCCGCGGCCAAGCGCCGGATGGATCGGATCAAGCACGGCCACGAAGCCGCGGTGGCGTTCCGATTCCAGGAGACCATCGCCGGTCTGAGCCGCGGCATGTACGAGGCGGCCGTGGACATGTTCGCCAACCGCACGCTCGGAACCCTGACCAATATCCAGGGTCCGCCGGATGCGGTCTATCTGGCCGGCTCACTGGTGGACGGCATGGTCGGCTGGGCGCCGATCTCCGGGGACCAGCCGATGAGCTTCACCATTTCCAGCTACGACGGTGAGGTGATCGTCGGAATCGCCTGCGACACAAAGCTTGTACCCGATCACGAGATGATCGTCGACGGCTTTGCGCTCGCCTTCACCAGACTCTTCGAAGAGACGCCAGGCGCGGAACTGATGCCGATCAGGTGGGCGAGGGACGCGCGAGATCGTCGCCGAAGGCGATGAGTGCGCGCCGGCCGATGGCGAGGACCTCCTCGTCGAAGTCGGTGTTGTCGCGGAACGAGAGTTCCAGAATGCGATCGGCCATCTCGACGGCGACCAGGATCGCCCGGGGGTCGGTGTCGGCCGGAATCAGTTGTCGTGTCACCAGGATCGCGTGAATACGGTCGGCCAGGTTCTGCATGCGGGCCCGGACGTGCCTGGTGACGGTGGGGGAGGTGCGGCCGGCCATCCACAGTCGCGCGGCGGCCGGAAACCTGCGGTAGTCGGCGACGTGTAGGTCGAGTTCGTTGTTGAGCAACTCGGCCACCGAGGTGACATTCCAGGTCTGCTCGGCGGCCACGCACCGGGCATCGAGTTCGGCGCAGTGCCGTTCGAGTAATTCGTCGAGGATCGCATCACGGTCGGCGAAGAACCGGTACAACGATGGGTAGGACACTCCGGCGCGGTCGGCTATCGCCCGCGTCGTGGTGGCGTCGACGCCGTGTTCATCAGCGATCGCGGCGGCGGCGTCGAGGATTCGGGTCACCGTCAGCCGACTGCGGGCCTGCCTCGGCTCGCGACGCTGAACTCCCGCGAGGGTCATCGGCGTCCTCTCCAGTAGGCGATCGCTACCGAAGACCTTGACAGCGACCGTGCAAAATATAACACTATTCTCGTTACTGTTACTAGACCCGACCCGGGAGTGCCCATGTCCGTCATCTCGCTCGACCAGGCCCGGCCCACAGCGCCGCTGACCGGACACGTCGACGTACTGATCGTCGGCGCCGGGATCTCCGGTATCGGCCTGGGTCACTACCTGGTTACCAAACAACCGGGCCGAAGCTTCGCCATGGTTGACGGCCGCGAAGCGATCGGCGGAACGTGGGACCTGTTCCGCTATCCGGGCATCCGGTCGGACTCCGACCTGCACACCTTCGGCTACGCATTCAAACCGTGGACTTCTGATAACGCCATCGCCGACGCGCACGAAATCCTGGACTACCTGCGGGAGGTCGTCCGTGATGATGATCTGGCGCGGCGAATCCACTTCCGGCACAAGGTGTTACGTGCCGACTTCTCCAACCGAACCGCACGGTGGACGGTGACGCTGGAGTCCGACGGCTGGCAGTGGGATGTCACCTGCGATGTGCTGTTCTCGGCCTGCGGCTACTACGACTACGCCGGTGGCTACACCCCGCACTTCGACGGCCAGCAGGACTTCGAGGGCACGATCGTGCACCCGCAGGCCTGGCCGGAGGATCTCGACTACGCCGGCAAGAAGGTCGTCGTGATCGGCAGTGGCGCCACCGCGGTCACGCTGATTCCGGCGATGGCCCCGACCGCCGAACACATCACCATGCTGCAGCGCTCCCCGTCGTACGTGATGCCGTTGCCGCGCAAAGATCCGATCGCCAACGGGCTGCGCAAGGTGCTGCCAGACGAAGCTGCCTACCGGGTCACCCGCAAGCTGAACATCGGCAGGCAGCGCCTCATCTACGGCGCGAGCCGGCGCTATCCCAACCAGATCCGCCGACTGATCCGCAAGTTCAACGTCAGTGCGCTGCCCGAGGGCTACGACGTCGACACCCACTTCAACCCCACCTACAATCCATGGGACCAGCGGATGTGCGCGGTGCCGGACGCCGACCTGTTCCGGGCCATCTCCAAGGGCAAGGCGTCGGTGGTAACCGACAAGATCGTGCGGTTCACCAAAACCGGGATTCTGCTGGAGTCCGGTCGCGAACTCGACGCCGACGTCATCGTCACCGCCACCGGCCTGAACCTGCAGGCCTTCGGCGGCATCACATTGACGGTCGATGGCCAGCAGGTCGACCTGCACGAGTGCCTGGCCTACAAGTCGATGATGCTCTCGGGCGTCCCGAACTTCGCATTCGCGATCGGCTACACCAACTCGTCGTGGACGCTGAAGGTCGACCTGGTGTGCGAGCACCTGATGCGGATGCTGGCCTACATGGATCAGCACGGCTACACCACGGTGGTGGCGGTGGCCGACGATCCGACCATCGCACGCCGGCCACTGCTGGATTTCTCCGCCGGCTACGTGCTGCGCTCGCTGGACAGTTTCCCGCAGCAGGGCGATAGCGGACCGTGGGCGGTGGCGATGGATTACAAATCCGATCGCGAGCGGCTGATCAACGGACCGGTTTCCGATGCCGCGCTGCGGTTCAGCACCGCCGACCGTGCCGCCGTCGGCTCGGGGGCGGCCAGGGCATGAGCCGGCCCGTCTTCGTCGATGTGGGCGGACGTCGCGTCCGGGTCCGGGTCGACGGCGACGCCGCCAATCCGCCGGTGCTGCTGTTGCACGGCATCGGCCGGAGCCTGGAGGACTGGGCTCCCCAGCAGCAGCGGCTTTCCGTCGCGCACCGGGTGATCGCCGTCGACGTACCGGGCTTCGGGTTCTCCGATCGGCCCGAGGGCCCAATCACGTTGTCCGCGTTCGCCAAAGGTGTACTGGGCGCGGTGGATGCGCTTGGCGAGACCCGTCCGCTGAACGTCGTCGGCAACTCCCTCGGCGGCGCGATCGCCATGCAACTGCTTGCCTATCGCCCGGAGCGGGTGGCCAGTCTGGCTCTGATCAACAGCGCGGGCTTCGGCAGCGAGGTGACGGCGCTGCTGCGGATACTGGCCGTGCCGGTGATCGGACCGCTGAGCACCCGCCGGCCCACGCGGGCCAGTGCGCGTCTGCTGGAGCGAACCATCTACGCCGACCCTTCGCTGGCGACCAGGGAACGTATCGACCACGCCCTCGCCGTCGGGAACCAGCCGAACGCTGGCGCGGTGCTGCGCGAGACCGCCCTCGCACTGGGCACCGCGCGCGGCGTCAAGCCGGGCTGGCGTCGGCAGTTGGCCGCCTTCGCCGCACTGCACCCCCGGCCCACCCTCATCATGTGGGGTGAGCGCGATCGGGTGCTGCCGGCGCACCACATCCGGGAGGCGCGCCGGGTCTTCCCGCACGCGCAGGCCCATCTGCTTCCCGATATCGGGCACATGCCGCAGATCGAGTGCCCCGAGGAGTTCGCCGGCCTGGTACTGCCATTCCTGGCGCGCGTCGCCGACGAACAGCGGACATCGGGCACCGGGTAGTGCTTGACTGGCAGGTATGACGACGTCACCTTCGGGTCGCGCACAGCCGCACGCATCGGCAGGCATCGGTCGGGTGGGCGCGCTGGCCGTGGCCCTCGGCATCGGTGCCGCCATCGGCACCGGCGTGGCCGCACCCGCCTCCGCCGACACCACCGGATCCACTGATTCGGCCACCGCAGCATCGACTCGAACGTCGCCCGGTCCGCGTACTCGCAGGGCTGCGCCGACGATTACTTCGTTGCCCAAGGCGGTCGCTGCAGCCACGTCCAGTAAGCCGGCCCGGCCCGCGGCCATGCGGTCTGCGACCGTCCGACGCGCAGCACCGGCAAGCCGTCCGACGCCCTCGGCTCCGGTCGGTGCGCCCACCGCGCTGGATCTTCTGGCGGCGGCGGGACGGGAGTTGGAGCGCACGTTCCGCAACCAGTACCCGACGACCAACCCCACGATTACCACCCAGACCGCCGACGGCGTGGTGACCGGCAGCCTGGGCGCGGCGGACCCCGAGGGCGACCGCCTGGTCTACACCGTCGTCGGCACGCCGAGCCTGGGCCGGGTCACCATCGACCAGGCCACCGGCGACTTCACCTATATCCCGGTGGTTGACGTCGCCTCCTACGGCGGCACCGACGCATTCACCGTCTCGATCAGCGATGAGACCAACGTCCACATCCACGGCCTACAGGGTGTGCTGGACGCACCGATCCGGTTGCTGCGCGCCATTCCGTTCGTCGGATCCCTGCTGTCGGACTACCTGCCGTCCACGAACACGACCGCGACGGTCAAGCTGACCTTCGACGGGGACGGAACTGTTGCGGCCCTGGCCTTCCCCGAGGGCTTCCACTGGGGTGTCTCCACCGCGGGTTTCCAATCGGAGATGGGCGCCGGCGCACCCCTGGACGTCAACTCCGACTGGTGGCAGTGGCTGCACGATCCGATCAACAAGCTGTTGCTCGGCTGGAAGGGCGGGGTGCCGGAGAACGGTCCTGGTGCGTACACCCAGTACGTCACCGACGCCCGGTTGGCTCGTGAGGGTGTGGGTGCCGATACCTTCCGGATGAGTATCGAGTGGAGTCGGATCTTCCCCAATTCGACTGAATCGGTGGATATTTCGAACGGCGTCACCCCGGAGGTGCTGGCGCAGCTCGACGCACTGGCCAATGCCGACGAGGTCGCGCATTACGCCGACCAACTGGCCGCGATGCACGCTGCCGGACTTGATCCGATGGTCACCATCAACCACTTCACCCTGCCGCTGTGGGTGCACAACCCCGCCCAGGCCCGCGTCAAGGAACTCCTCGGCCTGACGCCACAAACCGCCGGCGGATGGGTCTCGTCGTCGACGGTGACCGAGTTCGAAAAGTACTCGGCATACCTGGCCTGGAAGTACGGCGACCAGGTCACCAACTGGGTGGTGCTCAACGAACCCGTCAACTCCATGCTGACGTCGTACTACGCCATTCCGTTCGCCACGAACTTCCCGCCCGCGCTGGTTCGGACCGACCTGGTGGCGGTCGGCCTGCGCAATGAGGCGGCCGCCTACTCGGCGTCCTATGACGTCATTCACGAACTCGACCCGAACGCTCAGGTCGGTTTCGCGCTGAACATGTACACCTGGCGCGGGGGAGATCCGACCAATCCCAGGGACCAGCAGGCGGCCGCGCAGTTCAGCGACTTCTACAACAGGTGGTTCCCCGACGCGGTACTGCGCGGCGAGGTCGACGCCAACTTCGACGGTGTTATCACGCCGGACGAGATCCACCCGGATCTGGCCGGCAAGGCCGACTACTTCGGCGTCAACTACTACAGCCAGGGCATCGTGATCGGCTACGGCGGACTGTCGGTGCCCAGCCTGCCGATCGTCAAGGGCTACCCCGAATTCTCCCCGCTGCTCAACGTGGTCCTCGGCGGCTGCCTCCCTGGCACCGAATGCAGCGACACCGCGCAGATCATCAATCCGGCCGGCTTGCGCGACGTCCTCGACATCGCCGACTCGTATGGAATCCCGCTGTGGGTCACCGAGAGTGGACTCGCCGACGCCGCCGATGCCAACCGTGCCTCCTACACCGTCCGCCACCTCGCGGTGATCAACAAGGCGATCGCCGACGGAATGGACATCCGCGGCTACACCGCATGGTCATTGACCGACAACTTGGAATGGGTGCTGGGCTACGAACCGAGGTACGGGCTCTACTCCTATGACCCGGTCACCCTGGAACGCACGCCGCGACCGAGCGTCAGCCTCATTCACGACATCTTCTCCGGCAATGCGATCTCCGCGGATGCGTTCCGGACTTACGTGAAGGACTTTCGGGTATGAGGCGTCGCAGGACCCGATCAGACAGTGACGTCGCCCGCGAGTTGCGGGAAGCTCTCGCCGCGGGCAAACGAAGTGGTGCCTCGACACCATTCGACTTCGGTACCTTCCTTGCTCGCAAGCGGGCAGAGGTTTCGCACGATCAGTGAGCGTTTATCTCCTTTCACCTGCCGCGCAAGCGGACATCGATCAGATCTGGGATTACACCTATCACCGTTGGGATCCCGGTCAGGCCGATGAGTATCTGCGCGAACTTCAACGCGCCGAGAAAACCTGACGAGCTCTTAGTTGACCGGCACGTCGAGGATCGCGCGCTCGACGCCCGCACCTGGCCCGTCGAAATGCCACCATTCACCCGAGTACACGGCCAGCCCGCCGGCGGCCATCGCGGTGCGCAACCGCGCACGGTTCGCCTGTGCCACCGCACTGACGCCGTCGGTCGCGTACGCCGTTGCGCGCGAGGAGAAGTCGTCGAACCCGGTTCCCATATCCACCGGGCGGCCGCCCTCGGCCAGCGTTACGTCCACTGACCGCCCGGTCTCGTGGCTTCGCGAATACGGGCCGGGCTTGGCCACCCAGGCCGGGTTGGGCACCACGTCAAACATCCGCACCTGCACCGCATGCGGCCGGTAGCAGTCCCAGAACACCAGCGTTGATCCCTGCGCCCGCAGTGCGGCGGCCGCGGTGGCAAGCCCCGGCGCCAGCGACTCGTGCACCAGGCAGCGGGCATCGGCCGGATACAGCTGCACTCCCACGAAGTTGTCGGCGGTGGCATAACGCAGATCCACGATCGCGTCCGGCACCACGGTGCGGATGTCGACGAAACCCGCGGCGGCGGCCTGCGGACTCACCGGGGGTACGCCGGCGTCTGGAGCGGCATAGACCGTCGCAGCTGACGTGACGACGCCGATGATCGCCGCCGCCCCGAGAAGCAGTCGCATACCTGCATTGTCCCTGCTGGCGAGAAGGCCTGCGAACGGGCTCTCGGGCGTAGTCTGAGAAGGTTGAAAGGGGCTGGCATGCGAGCAGATCAGCGCCCCCGCGTCCGCTACGGCTGGTTGAGTGCCGGCGCCCTCACCGTCGGGCTCGGCGCAGCACTGGCCAGCGGTTCAGGTGTAGCGCACGCCGACGCCCCCGATAGCGGCAGTGCTACTTCGGCCCGGTCCGTGAGTGCCCCTCAGGCTCCGGCCCCCGCGCGAACCCGACGCGGCGCCGCGTCGGCGACGGTGCAACGCAACGGCAGTGTCGCCAAGCGGACCCTGCTGCCGGCCGCGGCGCTCACCAACCCCGTCTCGCGCGCCATAGCGGGCACGCCCATCGCAGCCACTCCGGCACCGACCACCTACACCGCCGGCTCCAAGCTCCCGCCACGAATCCAGTGGGACGCGAACTACGGCTACTGCGGCGAGACCGCGTTCATCAGCGCCGGGCTGAACTACGGCCAGTACATCTCGCAGTACGACGCGCGCGCCCTCGCGAGCAAGAATGCCCGGCAGGGTTTGGAAAGTTCACAACTCCTGCTCGGTGTCAACGATGTCGCTGCAGCCAAGGCGATGCACCTGACCGCGACGGCATTCAACACGGCCCAGCAGCCAACTGCGCCAGCATTTCTCACCTGGGTCAAGTCCAATGTGACTGCCGGCTACCCGGTGGTGATCGGCGTGTTCGTGAATCAATCCCGGTTCTACGGAACGACGAATCTCAACGCCGGAGACGCCGAGTACGACCACATCGTGGCCGTCACCGGAATCACGTCGACGCATCCGCTGACGGGACCGACGACCTATTACGCCGATGACGTTCTTACCTTCAATGACAACGGGGAATGGACCGGCACCAACGGACAACCCCAGAACGTGTTCAACTATTCGTTCGGCACCTTCGCCACGACCCGTCAGAGGGCCAACGCGAAGTCCGCGGCGGTGTATTCGCTCAAGAGCGGAGCGGACTACGGAATCGCCATCACCGGCATTATTGACCTGAGCCGTGAGACGGTGCCCGTGCGGTTGACGACGAGCACTAACGCTGAAATACCTGCGATGGTCGACGGTTCCAACACCCGGCCCGCGGCCAAGCCGGTGACGCTCACCATCACCGTGTCGAACCTCAAACCCGGCACCACCTACACCCTCTACCGCTACAACACGATGGCGAACGTGCCGGACTCCAATATCAATGCCAATGCCGCCAAGGCCGCTCAGAAGTGGACGATCAAGGTCGCAGCGGGCACGACTTACACGATGACCCAGACCATCAACTCCAATGAGACCGCCGTCTATCGCGCGGTCCCGGTCGGCGCGCCGTGATGTAACGAATCCGACGCCGCATCGGATTGGCCTGTAGAGACCTACAGCTGGATGGGGGGACTATATGGCCAACGGCATACGGATGGGCTGGCGAGCACTAGCGGGCCTCGGCACGTTGGGTATCTCGCTGGCCGTGCTGGTCGCCCCCGCCGCGGCCGCCGACCCGGTGGATTCCGCTGAACTTGAACCGCAGGTTGTCGTCGGCGTCGCACCGGCGCCCCTGTCGGCGCCCACCGTCGCGCCGGTGTCCTTGGGGGCGCCGACCGTCGCGCCCGTGTCAACCGCCCCGGCGGACGGGGTGCCGCATCTGCCCAGTCCGGACAACCTGCCGCCTGGCACCACCCAGGCCGCCCCGGAGGGTCCGAACATGAGCTACCTGCGTTACCTGTGGCAGGCGGTACATACCCCCGGCGTTACCATGAGCGACGCGCTGATCCTGATCGCTCAGCGCCCATTGGATGCCAAGGCACCGACGCAATCGGCAACCCCGGCACCGGCCGACTTTCCGCCGGAGCCCGCGAGCCCCTAGTCGGCGTGCTCAGTCAAGGAACCCGAACATCAGCGATTCGCTCGGGACTTGACCCGGTTCGCCTATTGTTGGCGCGATGCAGTGGTGGTTCCGGTGCAGCAATGTGGGAAGGATCGGCGATGCCCGGGAAGGCACTCGGAGACTGGCTCGACGAAGCCGGTGGTAGTCCTGCTGTCCGTTCGACCATTCTTGCGCTGGCCCGTGCGGCGGTGAGCGTGAGCGGCGAACTCCAATCGGGCGCCCTCAGCCTGGCCCCCTCGGATCTGAGGGGTGTACGCCCCGCAGTCGACGATGAGCGCAAGACCCTTGAGCGGTACGGCAATGAGTGTTTTCTCGAGGAGGCCAGAGGCGCCCCGGTGGCACTGTTCGCATCCGGGGAACACCAACACCCGGAAATGCTCGACCCGACTGCGCCATTGGCGGTTGCCATGGATTCTCTCGATGGCTCCACCAACATCGACACCAACATGCCGGTCGGTACCGTCTTCGCCATCCTTCCGGTCGCAGGTGATGTCGGCGTTGATCCGCTACCGAGCCTCCTGCAACCCGGCGCCAATCAGGTCGCCGCCGGCTTCTTCTGTTACGGCCCGCGCCTGGCCCTGGCGATCACCCTGGGCCAGGGCACCCACGTGTTCATCTACGGCCCTCGGGTTGGGGCATTCCTGCGCTCCCATGTCCAGGTCCAGATACCGCCCAAGACGGACGAGTTCGCGGTGGACATCTCCAACCAGCGGCACTGGGACAGCGCGATCCGGCACTACGTCGACGATTGCATCCACGGCAGCGAAGGCCCGCACGGACGGGATTTCACGATGCGCTGGACCGCATCCCTGGTCGCTGACGCCTACCGGATCCTCGTCCGCGGTGGGGTCTTCCTATACCCAGGTGATCGACGCGAGGCCCGGGGTCACGACCGGCCGCGGCTGGTTTATCAAGCCAATCCGATCGCGTTCCTTGTCGAGCAGGCAGCCGGCCTTGCGACCGACGGCGTGAATCCGATCCTCACCCAGATACCCCGCTCACTGCACCAGACGACGCCACTGGTGTTCGGCTCCAGCGCCGAGGTGAGCCAGGTCGTTCGCTACCACGGCGAGATTGATCACGCGGGTATCCACTCGCCGCTGTTCAGCTCGCGTGGACTGTTCCGGAAGTAGGGGAAGGTAGGTCTCATGTCGGCCCAGCATCCGATCATCTCCATCACCGGCTCCTCTGGTGCCGGCACGACGTCCGTCAAAGCCATCTTCGAGCTGATTTTCCGGCGCGAGAACATCGTGGCCGCCTACGTCGAGGGCGACGCTTTCCACCGTTACGACCGCACGGAGATGAAAGCGCGCATCGCCGAGGAAGAAGTCAAGTACAACAACCACTTCAGCCACTTCAATCCGGAAGCCAACGAACTCGACATCCTTGCCGAGGTATTCGAGGAGTACGGTCGCACCGGACGTGGACGTACCCGAACCTATCTGCACGACGATCAGGAGGCGGCGCCCTTCGGCCAGCCCGCCGGCACGTTCAGCCCGTGGCGCGACTTCGAACCCAGCGACCTGTTGTTCTACGAGGGGCTGCACGGCTGCGCGGTGACCGAGACCGCGAACCTCGCCAAGCTTGCCGATCTCAAGATCGGAGTTGTGCCGGTCATCAACCTCGAGTGGATCCAGAAGATTCACCGTGACCGGGCCAGCCGGGGTTATTCGACCGAAGCGGTGATGGATACGATCCTGCGTCGCATGCCCGACTACGTTCGCTACATCACGCCTCAGTTCTCTGAAACCCATATCAACTTCCAGCGGGTGCCTGTCGTCGACACCTCGAACCCGTTCGTCGCACGCTGGATTCCGACGCCGGACGAGTCGATGCTGGTGATCCGATTCGCCGACCCGCGGGGTATTGATTTCCCCTACCTGCTGTCGATGATCGGGGACTCGTTCATGTCCCGCGCCAACACCATCGTCATGCCCGGAAACAAACTCGACCTGGCCATGCAACTGATCCTGACGCCGCTGATCCTGCAACTGGTCGAGCGCAAGCGTCGCGGCTCCTGGAAGGATGGCTGAATGGGCCCCCGGCGACAATTCAGATTCCGCCCCGGCACCACCCCGTGCCGCTACACTGCGGCACTTAAGCAGGAAGTCGGTTCAGGGCGAACCGGTCCTTCTCCCGTGTGCCCTCAACCCGTCTGATTCGAAAGGAACTACCACCATGGATGCCACGCCCAGTGAAATCAGGGGTAAGGAACGCTACAAAGCCGGCGTGCTTAAGTACTCCCAGATGGGTTACTGGGACGGCGACTACGAGCCCAAAGACACTGACATCCTCGCGCTGTTCCGGATCACTCCCCAGGAAGGCGTCGACCCGATCGAAGCCGCCGCGGCCGTGGCCGGGGAGAGCTCGACGGCCACGTGGACGGTGGTGTGGACGGATCGGCTGACCGCCGCGGACCAGTACCGGGCCAAGGCCTACAAGATCGAACCGGTGCCCAACATCCCGGGTCAGTACTTCTGCTACATCGCCTACGACCTGATCCTGTTTGAGGAGGGCTCGATCGCCAACCTCACCGCCTCGATCATCGGCAACGTGTTCGGGTTCAAGCCGCTCAAGGCCGCGCGTCTGGAGGACATGCGGCTGCCGGTCGCCTATGTGAAGACCTACAAGGGCCCGCCCACCGGGATCGTCATCGAGCGTGAGCGACTCGACAAGTTTGGCCGGCCCCTGTTGGGCGCCACCACCAAGCCCAAGCTTGGATTGTCGGCGAAGAACTACGGCCGCGTCGTCTACGAGGGCCTCAAGGGCGGCCTGGACTTCATGAAGGACGACGAGAACATCAACAGCCAGCCGTTCATGCACTGGCGAGACCGGTACCTCTACTGCATGGAGGCGGTGAGCAGGGCCGCGGCCGAGACCGGCGAAGTCAAGGGCCACTATCTCAACGTCACCGCCGGCACGATGGAGGAGATGTACCGTCGCGCCGAATTCGCCAAGGAGATCGGTTCCGCCATCATCATGATCGATCTGGTGATCGGCTACACCGCGATCCAGTCGATGTCGGAGTGGTCTCGGCAGAACGACATGATCCTGCACCTGCACCGCGCCGGTCATGGCACCTACACGCGGCAGAAGAACCATGGCATCTCCTTCCGAGTGATCGCGAAGTGGATGCGACTGGCCGGCGTCGACCACATCCATGCCGGCACTGCTGTCGGCAAACTCGAGGGCGATCCGATGACCGTGCAGGGCTACTACAACGTCTGCCGCGAGTTGAAGAATGAGGTCGACCTTCAGCGCGGTATCTACTTCGAGCAGGACTGGGCAGACCTACGCAAGGTCATGCCGGTCGCCTCCGGCGGCATCCACGCCGGCCAGATGCATCAGCTGCTGGACCTGTTCGGCGATGACGTCGTCCTCCAATTCGGCGGCGGAACGATCGGACATCCGATGGGTATCCAGGCGGGCGCCACGGCCAACCGGGTCGCACTCGAAGCCATGGTCCAGGCCCGAAACGAGGGACGCGACATCCTTAATGAAGGCCCGGAAATTCTTCGTTCCGTCGCCAAGTGGTGCAAGCCGGTGGAAGCTGCGCTGGACATCTGGGGCAACATTTCCTTCAACTACGAATCCACCGACACCTCGGACTACGCTCCGCAGGTTTCGACGTCCTTCTAAGTCAGGGAGCACACGATATGCGTATCACCCAGGGTGCCTTTTCATTCCTGCCCGACCTCGACGACGTCCAGATCGCGGCTCAGGTCGAATACTGCTTGAGAAATGAGTGGGCGGTCGGCATTGAGTACACCGACGACCCGCACCCCCGCAACACCTACTGGGAGATGTGGGGCAACCCGATGTTCGACCTGCGGGACGCGGCCGGTGTGATGATGGAACTCAAGGCTTGCCGGGACGCCTTCCCGGATTCCTACATCCGCATCAACGCGTTCGACTCGACACGCGGATTCGAAACGGTCCGGCTCAGCTTTATCGTCAACCGTCCCGCCGTGGAACCGACCTTCAAGATGACTCGCACTGAGGTTCGCGGTCGGACGGTGAATGTCACCATGACCACCGAATACTGATGGCTGAAGGCGAGACAGAAGCGTCGCCGTCGACGGCCGTCGACCTCGCGGGTGATTTCCGTGACTCCGGAGTCGCTGAGGTGCTCGACCAACTCGACCGGGAACTGATCGGGCTCAAGCCGGTCAAGCAACGTATCCGCGAGACGGCGGCGCTGTTGATCGTGGACCGGGCGCGGCAGCGACTCGGCTTGTCGCAGACCACACCCACACTGCACATGAGCTTCACCGGCAATCCCGGTACCGGCAAGACCACCGTCGCCATGCGGATGGCCGACATCCTGTACCGGCTGGGTTATGTCCGCAAAGGTCACCTGATCTCGGTGACGCGGGATGATCTGGTAGGCCAGTACATCGGGCACACCGCACCCAAGACGAAGGAGATCCTCAAGAAGGCGATGGGCGGGGTGCTGTTCATCGACGAGGCCTACTACCTGTATCGCCCGGACAACGAGCGCGACTACGGCCAGGAGGCCATCGAGATCCTGCTGCAGGTGATGGAAAATCAACGCGATGACCTGGTGGTGATCCTCGCCGGTTACGCCGACCGGATGGACAAGTTTTTCCAATCCAACCCAGGTTTCCGCTCGCGGATCGCCCACCACATCGACTTTCCGGATTACGAGGACGCCGAGTTACTGTCGATCGCGGAATCGATGCTGGCCGAACAGAATTACCATTTCGACGCCGACGCGCGTGCCGCGATGAATGAGTACATCGCCCTGCGACGCGCACAGCCGCATTTCGCCAATGCTCGGTCGATCCGCAATGCGCTCGACAGGGCCCGGATGCGCCAGGCCAACCGGTTGTTCAGTGACACGCATGCGCCGATCGGCGTCGACGAACTGTCCACCATCACCGGTGCCGACCTCCGCAGCAGTCGGGTGTTCTCCGGTGGCCTTGATTCCGAGAAGGGTCGCCCCGAGTGACCCGGGTGATCGTCATCGCGCCCGCGGCCTGACCGTGAGTCAGGTCTGGCCCAGGGTCGCTTTATTCGATCTGGATGGCACGCTAATCGACTCGGTACCCGACATCACGCTTGCGGTGGCTGAGTTGATGAGCACCGAGGACCTCGCGCCCTTTGAGGAAGCCGATGTCCGTGCGATGGTCGGACACGGCTTGCGAGTGCTGGTGCGCCGGGCACTGGCGGCCAGGGGCAGGACGCCGGCGCCGGCGGAGTTCGAGGCCATCATCGACCGCATGCTGGAGATCTATCCCCGTCATCTGACGGCGCGAACCACATTGCTTCCCGGCGTGGTGGAGTGCCTGGACACCCTCGCCGCCGCGGACTGTGCTGTGGCGTTGGTGACCAACAAACTGCAGTCCGCCGCCACCACCGTGCTGGACCACTTCGGATTGTCCGACCGCTTCACGATCATTCTCGGAGATCAGGAGGGACTGTCCGATCTGGCGCCCAAGCCCGAGCCTGACATGCTGCTGCATGCGCTGTCCCACGTCGGAGTCGAACCTGCCCACGCGGTGATGGTGGGCGATAGCGAGTCCGATATCGCCTCGGCGCGCGCCGCCGGGGTGTTCTCTGTCGCGGTACGCGGTGGCTATTGCGATGGACCTCTCGAAGAACTCAATCCCGACATCGTGATCGACAGCCTCTATGGCTTCGATGAGGCGATCGAGGCGTGGCGCCGCCATGGCTGAAACCGGTGCAGTGGACGCACTGATCTTCGACGTCGACGGCACCCTGGCCGAAACCGAGGAACTGCACCGTGAGGCCTTCAACCGGGCGTTTGCCGACGAGGGCCTGCCGTACCGCTGGGACCAGGCGCGCTACCGCAGTCTGCTGCTGGTCACCGGCGGGCGGCAGCGGCTTGAGCATTTTTTCGCCGAGTCCACCGGCCTGACACCTGTGCAGATCGCCGAGCTGGCGCCGCGCCTGCACCGGGCGAAGAACGGCCACTACGCCGAGGTGATGGCGGATTTCCCGATCGAGCTGAGGCCGGGCGTCGCCGACCTGTTGCGCCAGGCGCGGGCCGCACGACTGAAACTCGCGATCGCCACCACGACGAGTCGGGTCAACCTGGAGGGTCTTGCGCGACGTTTTCCCGGCGACATTGATCTGGACGGCTTCGATGCCGTGGTCTGCGGCGAGGATGTCACCGCGCTGAAACCCGACCCCGAGGTCTATCGGACCGCGCTCGATCGGCTCGGCCTGCCCGCTGAGCAGTGCCTGGCCTTCGAGGACACGCGCAATGGCGTTGACTCCGCGGTCGGCGCGGGCCTGCGGGTGGTGGTCACGCCGAGCCTCTACTCCGACGGCCAGGATTTCTCGGCAGCAACCATGGTGCTGGAGGACCTCAGCCACTTCAGGCTATCGCCGGCCGTCAGACCCTAGCCGACCTTTCCGAGACGCACGGCCACCTCGTTGCGGCGTCGGAATGGCAGCGTCCACGGCGGGTCATAGAACCAGGAAAACGGCTCGCCGTCGGTGGTAAATCCGTTGTCGCGCAGGGTGGTCAGCAATTCGTCGGTGTGCGACGCGATCGACTCGAGGCTTGCGACGCCGGAGTACCGCAACACCGCGACCGTCTCGGCCGGGACGGTCACCAGGTGCACCCGCTCGTCGTTGGGCACCGGCAGCGACTCCAGCGAATGCTCGGCCGGCATGAAGAACCGGATCACCCACTCTCCGGCGGCCCCGCGTTGGGTGGCCACCGGGGCGGTCATGGCGATCTTCTCGCTCTGCTGCTGGGCCACCGGAGCGGTCATCGCGATCTTGGACTTGGCGGTGTTGCCGCCGAATATGTAGCGGGCCAGCCGGCGGAACCCCTCACTACGCGCGGCCTCCTCCTCGGCGGCGACAGTGGTCTCCGCGGCGATCCGCGGTCCGTAGCGGCGGATTTCGACGCCGACGACGCGACGCTCGACGGTGAAGTCCGGTTCGGCGGTTCCGTGCCGGATCCCGACGATCGACCCCCCGGCATCGACGACCTGGCCGAGAACACCAACGATTTTGTTCAGCATGATGCTTCCTCTCTTTGCCCCTTAACGTGAAGCGGCGACGCATTGTTCCTGCCTGCAGCTTTCCCGCGTGCTATCCGACAGCCGCAGGCCGCGTCAGCTTCGCGTAGCGCGCCCGGTGGTAGTCGGTAGAACCGAACTCGTACTGAATTGCGGTGAGCCGCTTGAAGTAGTGGCCGATCGCGAGCTCCTCGGTCATCCCCATGCCGCCGTGCAACTGCACCGCGTTCTGTCCGATGAACCGTGCTGCGCGCCCGACAGTCGCTTTAGCTGCCGAGACCGCCCGGGCCCGAGTGGTCGGTTCCGCATCAAGATTCAGCACGGCTAGATAGACCGCAGACGCCGCCTGCTCGAGTTCCATGTACATGTCCACCATCCGGTGCTGCAGCACCTGAAAGCCCGCGATCGGCTGGCCAAACTGCTGGCGTTGCTTGCTGTAGTCGACGGTGTCGGCCAGCACTTTGCGCATCGCACCGACGGCCTCGGCGCACACCGCGGCCGCGCCCTCGTCCCGGGCCAGGGCCAGCGACGGCCACGCATCAGCTTCTAGCAGTGCAGCCGCAGGTAACCGGAGTTCGTGCACGATCAGATCAGCGGCGCGACGGTCGTCGATGGTGCGGTAGCCATGCATGGTGACACCGGCCGGGGGAGCAGCGGGGTTGAACTCTGTCAGGAACAGCGAAATCGCCTGCTGCCCTTCGGAATCACCGGTTCGGGCGACGATCAGCAGGTGGGTGGCCAACGGGGCATTCATCACCACGGCCTTGCTGCCGCCCAGCACCCAGTATTCGCCATCGCGCACCGCGGTGGTGGAGATGTCTTCCCAGTGATCACCCGATCCGGGTTCGCCCGCCGCCAGGGCGACGACGGCGGATCCCGCAGCCACGTGCTCGAGAACCGCCGCAGCCGCCTCGCTGCCTGCCCGAGCCAGCAGGCCACCGGCCACGATCACCGTGTCGACGAACGGTTCGATCACGAGCGCGCGGCCGAGTTCCTCGGCGATCACCATGGCCTCGGCCGGTCCGCCGCCACTGCCCCCGACAGCTTCCGGCAATGTGGCGCCGAGGATGCCGAGTTCCTCGGCGAATCCGCGCCAGATTTCGGGTTGCCAGCCGGGGCCGGTCTTAGCGGCGGCGCGGCTCTTCTCCAGTTCGTAGCGTGCGGTGAGGAACTTGTTCAGGCCATCGCGCAGGAGGGTCTGTTCCTTACTGAGGGCGAAGTCCATGGTTTACAGCCCCAGGGTTGCTTTGGCGAGGATGTTGCGCTGAATCTCGTTGCTGCCCGCGTAAATTGAGCCGGCGCGATCGTTGAAGTAGTGCAGTGGCGCGACCGCCTGCCACGGCTCGCCGCTGACGTAGTCATCAGTCGGCGGAATGAATTCTGACACCGGCCCGCCCGGCAGGGTGGCGTGCGGTTGGTAGACCCTTCCCCGTGGACCGGCCGCTTCCAGTGCCAGTTCGGTGATGTCCTGGCTCAGTTCGGTGGCAAGGATCTTCAGCATCGAGGAGTCTGCCCCCGGGTTCCCGCCGTCGGCCACCACCGCCAGTACCCGGTATTCCAGAATCTCCAGCACATCGGCGCGGATCCGCACGTCGGCGAGTTTGACGGCGAACGCGGCATCGTCGATAAGCGCCCCACCGGCCGGCCCTGGCTGATGTGCGGCCGCCTCGGCGATTGACTCCGCCATCACCTGCAGGGCCGGTGCCGCCGCGCCGCCGCCGCGCTCGAACTCCAGCAGGTACTTCGCCACCGTCCAGCCGTCGTCGATCGCGCCGATCACATTTGCCTTGGGCACCCGGACGGCGTCGAAGAAGATCTGGTTTTGGATCTGCTCCCCGGAGGTCATCACCAGCGGCCGAATCTCGATACCCGGGGTGGCCATGTCGATGAGCACGAACGTGATGCCGTGCTGTTTCTTCGCCGATCGGGTGGTGCGCACCAGGGCGAAGATCCAATTCGCTTCTCCGGCATGGGTTGTCCAGATCTTGCTGCCGGTGCACACGAGGTCGTCGCCGTCGTCGACGGCGGCCATGGACAGCGCCGCCAGATCGGATCCGGCTTCCGGTTCGGAGTAGCCCTGGCAGAAGAACACCTCGCCGGTCAGGATGCGCGGCAGGAAGTAGTCCTTCTGCTCGCGCGTGCCGAAAGCGACGATCGCATGGGCGACCATCTTGATTCCCATCGGCGAGAGCGCGGGCGCATCGGCCAGGGTGGACTCCCGGTTGAAGATGTAGTGCTGGGTCAGCGTCCAGTCGCAGCCGCCGTATTCGACCGGCCAGGCAGGCGCTGCCCAGCCGCGCTCATACAGGATCGCCTGCCAGGCCATGCTCGCCTCGTGATCGGCGTAGACACTCGTCATGAGCCGGCCGGCCCGGCGCAATTCCGGCGTGAGCTTCGCATTCAGGAAGGCCCGAACCTCATCGCGGAATTCGACATCCTTCGCCGACCACGCCAGATCCATCGCGTCCCCTCTCAGGACAGTTCCTACATCTGCTTTTCCTGCACGCTAACCCGCGCAGGGGGCTGACCCGGAGGCGGGTCTGGGCGGTCGAGACTGCGTCCAGATCGAGATATTGTGCCGGAAGATGATCTGAGCGCAGAGTCGATGCGCGCGGTGGTATGTCAGTGGCATCCCCCGGCGACATACCCGATCGGGGGATGCGCCTGAGGCTGTGCCCGGCAGGCTCTATCGATACCCCGAGGAGGTGGGCAATGCCGGCGTGGCGCCTGCGCGATTACCACGAAGCCGACCTGGACCAAGCCATCCAGATCTGGGATCAGAGCCGTGGACCCGGCTCGGCGGAGCCGGTGTTCAGCGTCGCCGAGGTCATGGCGGCCGCCCGCGGCGGACAGCCCGCGGTGGTGGCCGAGGTGGGCGACGAGGTAGTCGGCATGGCGGTAGCGCAGGTTCAGGGCGAGCGGGCGTGGATCATGCTGGTGGCCATCGGTTCGCGGTGGCGGGACCGCGGTGTGGGTAGCGCTTTGTTGTCCGACCTAGAGCGCCGGCTGCGCTCGCAGGGCGTGCGCCGGATCAGCGCTGCACTGCCGGAGAGCGCGACCGGGGCGACAGCGCTGCAGAACTCCGGCTACGCGCGTCGTGACGGTCTCGTCTACTACGAGATGATCGAGCACCTCGGCCCCGACCAGGCGAACCTGCTCGACGAACTCGGCGGGCTGATCCTGCCGCCCGGGTTGTGGGGCGACCTGGCGGGGATGGAATACGAGAAGCAGATCATCGAACGACGCATCGTCGACCCGCTTGCCCACCCGGATGTCGCCGAACGCTACGGGGTGAGCCCGCCCAAGGCGGTGATCCTGTTCGGCCCGCCCGGAACCGGGAAAACCAGCTTCGCCAAAGCGATTTCGTCACGGCTCGGGTGGCCGTTCGTTGAGCTGTTCCCGTCCCGGATGGCGGCCACCGGTACCGGCGGATTGGCGGCCTCGCTTCGGGAGGCCTTCGCCGAGATGGCCGAACTCGACGAACTTGTGCTGTTCATCGACGAGGTGGAGGAGATCGCCACCGCACGCACCGGAGCCTCCACCGCCGAGTTGGGCGTGACCAACGAACTGCTCAAACTGATCCCCGCGTTCCGCCAGCACGACAGCCGACTGCTGGTCTGCGCGACCAACGCGGTGCACTCGCTCGACTCGGCGTTCCTGCGACCGGGTCGCTTCGACTACGTCATCCCGGTCGGACCGCCGGACCCGCCTGCCCGCAATGCAGTGTGGCGACGCTATCTGCGTTCGGTCAATGGCGGCATCGACGTCGACCGGTTGGTGACCGCTTCGGAGTACTTCACCCCCGCCGATATCGAGTTCGCCGCGCGCAAAGGGGCGCAGGCTGCATTCGAGCGCGAGATGCTCGACGGGGGCGGCCGTCCTGCCACCACCGATGACTACCTCAAGGCGATCAGCGAGGTCAGGCCGACGCTGACCGCCGACATGCTGGCCGAGTTTGAGCGCGGGAAGGCAGACTTCGCGCGGCTGTAGAAGGCCGGCCTACTTCACGTCGAAAGAAACTGTGTGCCAACCGGTTGCGCCGTCGGGGATCACACCCATCTGATCACCGGTCTGCACCGCGCCGGTGTTGTCGGTGGCGCGGACGGCGGCGGTGTGCGCGCCGGGTGTGGCATTCCACGGGAAGCTCCACAACCGCCAGGTGTCGTTGGAGTACGACGCACCCAATTGAGCTTGCTGCCACGGTCCGTCGTCGATGCGGACCTCGACGGCTTTGATGCCGCGGTGCTGCGCCCAGGCGACGCCGCCGAAGGTCGTCGGGCCGGCGTCGATCTTTTGACCGTTGCGGGGGACGTCGACGCGGGACTGGGTCTTGATGGGTCCCTTGGCCGACCAACCCAGCTTGGTCCAGTAGGCCTCGGTCTTGTCGAAGCGGGTCAACTCGAGGTCTGTCACCCACTTGGTCGCCGAGACGTACCCGTACAGGCCGGGCACCACGAGTCGCGCGGGGTAACCGTGCTCGACGGGCAGTGGCACCCCGTTCATTCCGATCGCCAGCAGTGCATCCCGGTCATCGGTCAGTGCCTGCACCGGGGTGCCAGCGTTCCAGCCGTCAATCGAGGAGGAGAGCACCATATCGGCGTCGGAGGCAATACCGGCCTCGCGCAACAGATCTCGCACCCGATATCCGACCCAGGTGGCGTTCGAGATGAGCTCGCCACCGACCGGATTGGACACACACGTCAGCGTCACTGTCTTCTCGACCGGCTCGAAGCGCTGCAGATCCTGAAAGCTGAAGGTCACCTCTTTATCGACCATGCCGTGGATGCGCAGCCGCCAATCGGCGCGCGACACCTGGGGCACGCTCAGCGCGGTGTCGATCCGGTAGAAGTCGGAGTTGGACGTGATGAAACTCGGCAGCGCAACGCCTTTCGGCGTGACGTCGGCCGGTGGTGGGGCAGGGACGGCAGAGGGCGTGGGCAGCGCCAGCGCATCGCGATCACCCGAGACCGACCTCACTTTGCGGTTGAGCAGCACGCCGCCGACACCGCTTGCCACGCCGGCGGCGGTGAGGCCGAGGGTCACCAGGGATAGTCGCCTGCCCCCGTCGACTGTGTCGACGGCATCGGCACCGTCGACTCGGCCGACGGCATCGGCGCGGTCGACTCCGTCGACTGTTTCAACACCGTCAGCTCCGTCGACCCGCGATCCGCGGTCGCTGAACCGGCCCGAGGTCAACACCCGCAGCACCGCGATGGCGCTCCCGACGGCGGCCAGGGTCGGGATCAGATCGGCCAATCCAGCCCCGGGCCGCGCGAGCACCGCCGCGCCGCCCGCCGCACCGCCGGCCAGGATCGCCAGACTGCCCAATGGAATGCGGGAGCGTTCCCAGCGCGCAGTCAGCGCTGCGACCGCGGCGATGACCACCAGCACCATCACCGAGAGGAACAACTTGTCGGCGGTGCCGAAGGTCTGGATCGCCCATTCCTTGACCGGCCCGGGTGTCAGGTTCACCACCGCGGTGCCCACCGATGTGCGGACGTCGGCCGCGGGGGAGAAGAAGGTGGCCAGTAGTTGCGCCACACCAAGACCGACGGCGGCAGCCGCGATGCCCGCCCCGGCCCGCGATCCTGTCGATACGTCAGCCATGACACCGAATTTACCGCCGCGACAGACCGCACCTGCCCGCGGCGATCATGAACAGTCCATGACAGGCGTCAACCCGATGTCAGCGGCCCGGAACGGGGCGGTAACGTGCCGGTGGGACCGGCAGCAGGAGGTTGGGCATGGAGATCGCGGGCAAGAAGGTCGTCATCGTCGGTGGCGCATCCGGGTTCGGCCGGGCCAGCGCGGAACTGCTGGCCTCTCGCGGGGCTGAGGTGGCGATCCTCGACCGGGAAGGTTCCGACGGTAAGGCCGTTGCCGCGGGCCTGGGTGGCCCATTTTTCGCCGTCGACGTCACCAACTTCGCCGAGACCGAAGAGGCATTGAATGCCGCGGTCGAGGCCCTCGGTGGTCTGCACGTCGTGCTCACCACGGCCGGCGGCGCGGTCGCCGAGCGCACGCTGGGCAAGACCGGCCCGCACAGCCTGGACAGTTTCCGATCCATCATCGACCTGAACCTGGTGGCGTCCTTCAACATCAGCCGCCTTGCCGCCGCCCACATGAGCACCAACGACCCCGAAGACGAGGAACGCGGCGT
>Ga0304730_1000711_pt1 | contig 27596 bp, 33 predicted proteins | sample M_130628_MF_Meta_FD_190474 | JGI IMG/M metagenome (GOLD analysis project Ga0304730, IMG submission 190474) | Freshwater microbial communities from Lake Montjoie, Canada to study carbon cycling - M_130628_MF_MetaG (v2) (version 2) | ecosystem: Environmental > Aquatic > Freshwater > Lake | place...
AAGAGAAGCACCGGAGGGCGAACCAATGATCGGGGTTAGTTTCAACAACCGCCAGAAAAAGTGGCGGGCCAGCTACAAGGATGTCCACCTTGGCAGCTTCACATCGCAGAGGGCCGCAGAACTTGCCCGCAGGGCCTACATGACCGAGCATGGCATCAAGCCAGTCGACCAGATCAACAGGAACTTCTTCTCGATCACAGCGTCGAACAGCATCTGGACGATGTGCCGGTTCCCATCAGTCAAGGGAGGCAGGTTAGGGAAACCACCTACGAAATAGTTTAAGACAGTGGTTGTAGAGTCTAATTTGCCCTTACAATAACTTCACTGCGCTACAGCAGCAACTCTGAAAGACAGCGATGGAATACGGCGAAATCTTCATAAACTTCATTGGGACTGGCGTGCTGGACACTAAGGGCCGCGAAATTGGTTTTGCGGTAGTGTTCCGCGACAACGGCACGGACTTCCGCGCTTATGTGCAGAACACCCGCAGGGTAAACGGCGAGTGGTCAGAGTTCGGCGTTAAGCAGCGCAGCCGGTCTTTCCCATCGCAGGCGTTTGCAACTTCGTGGGCATATGCAACTGCATCAGTTCGCCGCCACAAAGTACGCAAGGCCTAAGCAAAACCGGGGGCTTCGGCCCCCACTTACAGCGAGAATGACATGACCAACGATGAATTCGAAGCGCTGGTTAGCAGCGACCTTGCAATGCTGGTCGCAGCAGCGCAGGCAAAGCAGCGTGCTGCTGAACTGGCCCGTATCACCGAACTGGTAGCCGAGGGCATGAGCCTTGAGCAGGCTGTGCAAATGTTCGAAGGGGAACAAGAATGAACGACGACGAAGAGACGTTGATGGACAAACTGATCGTTGTTATAATATTCACAGCGTTCATTGCTGGTCTGGTTATGTTGCCGGACTTAATGCGTTGAACAGTTCCCCGCACTTGGCGGGGCCATAAGTCTAGGCATTGGCAGGACGAGGCCGGTCATGGCGAATGTAGTCGCGCTCTGGGTTGCAAACCATCGTGTACGGCGCTTCATCCCGGTGCTCTGTGCGACTAGCTATCGCAACGGTGTCTAGACTTATAGCGAACCAGCAGCGAAGAGAAACCCACTCGGTTTCGACCGGCACACGAGGCCGGGGAACCAAACAAAACGCCGGAGCCGCAATGACAGCTAAGAAGATACCCGCCAAGGCCATCAGAAGCCCCGCTACGCCTGTGAAGGCCACAGCTAAGGGTAAGGTAGCTGCATCGCCCGCAAAGAGAACTGGAAGGCCATCAGGCTCTGGCTCTACCTACACAGACAGCATCGCATCCAGTATCTGCGGACTGGTACTCAACGGGGTGCCACTGCGTCAAGTGTGCAGAATGCCGGGTATGCCAGCGTGGCGAACTGTTTACGATTGGTGCGACGATCACCCGCTCTTCGCCGCACGCCTCGCGCAAGCCAGAGACCTTGGGTTCGATGCGCTGGCTGAAGAGGCGCTGGAGATTGCTGACACGCCGGTGATGGGTCACAAGCAGGTGATGGGTGACGACAAGACAACGACGACCGTCGAGGATATGCTGGGTCACCGCAAGTTGCAGATCGAGACGAGGTTGAAACTGCTGGCCTGCTGGAACCCGAAGAAGTACGGGAACAAGGTGGCACTCGGCGGTGACGCAGGTAACCCGATCCAGATCGAGGCATCGACGGAGGCGCAGAGCCTGCTGGATGCCTTGCTGAAGCACGCAGAGCTAACGCAGCAGACCAAAGCCAGTGAGTGACCTTGCGACCGTACTGAGAGACCCAGAGGTTCAGAAGAGCCTCGCGTTAGTCAGTCCGGAGGCCCGCCTTGCATGGGCGTGGCGCATGACGTGGATACAGAAAGCCCACAAGCATCAGGCATTGCCTCCCGGTGATTGGTGGTCGATCTGGCTGATGCTTGCTGGCCGTGGTGCTGGCAAGACGCGCACTGCCGCAGAACAGATAGCTTGGTGGGCGTACAGTGAACCCGGCACCCGCTGGCTTGTTGCCGCCCCGACTAGTGCTGACGTCAGGGCAACCTGCTTCGAAGGCGACTCAGGCCTGCTCACTATCGTCCCCAAGGGGCTGGTGGCGGACTACAACAAGACCTCGCACGAACTCAGGTTGATCAACGGTTCCCTGATCAAGGGCATCCCGGCATCCGAGCCTGAGCGGTTCCGTGGGCCGCAGTTCCACGGGGCGTGGCTCGACGAGCTTGCGGCGTGGGACTACCTACAGGAGGCTTGGGATCAGATTCAGTTCGGCGTCCGACTGGGGACACGCACCCGCATCATTGCGACGACTACGCCAAAGCCGAAGGATCTGATTGTTGAGTTGATGGGCCGCGAGGGTGATGACGTTGTGCTGACGACCGCCTCGACCTACGCCAACCTCGACAACCTATCGGCGAATTTCCGCAAGCAGATCCTGAGCTACGAGGGTACGACGATAGGTCGGCAGGAGATCTACGCCGAGATCATCGACCCTGAAGAGAACGGCATCGTCAAGCGGGAGATGTTCCGGCTCTGGCCTGCCGGTAAGCCATTCCCGCCTTTCGAGTACATCATCCAGTCCTATGACGTAGCGACCAGCGAGAAGAGCCAGAACGATCCGACCGCCTGTATAACCTTTGGCGTCTTCAAGCCCTTGGACGGGCCTATGAGCGCGATGGTGATCGACTGCTGGCAGGACAGGCTCCAGTACCCTGACCTGCGCCCCAAGGTGATCGAGGAGTATGAGGCGGTCTACGGCGAAGGTAAAGAAAAGAAGCGGGTCGACCTGCTCCTGATCGAGGACAAGTCCGCAGGGATCAGCCTCATCCAAGACCTCCAACGCGCCCACCTCCCTGTCCGGGCCTACAACCCCGGCAGGGCCGACAAGGTGCAGCGGTTGAACATCGTCAGCGCCATCATCGCCCGTGGCCGGGTGTGGATCCCTGAGAGCGACCGCAGGAAGGGGTTCGTCAAGGATTGGGCCGAGCAGTTCGTCAGCCAGATATGTGCGTTCCCCGACACGACTCATGACGACCTCGTTGACGCCTGTACGCAGGCCCTTCGGTACTTGAGGGACGGCGGCTGGCTGGAGGTGGACGCCCCGCCGAGGGACGACTACGACGACGAGGACTGGGTCGATAGCGGCAAGTCAAAGAAAGGCAACCCGTATGCGCAATGAAAATCAAAACGCCACCACCTACAAGGAGAGACCATGACCCGAGATCAAATCAGAGACCAGATGTACGAAGAGTTTATTGGCCGCGAAGCGTATGAGGAAGATGAGGGTTGGAGCAAGGAAGTCTGGGATTGTGCATGGGATGCCTCATGGAAGTTAAGAATTGATGAGGCAATTGCAGAGTGGAGGAACCGGGAATGAAGTGCGAGATACAGATTACTGGCGTGGACACAGACCGTCCAGAGATTAAGCTGACCCTATGCAAGGGCCGGTTTGAGATCGTGGCAACGGAGGGAACTGCGGGTTTCCTGACGAACCCTACGATGATGGACAACGGCAGGACGGTCGGGTCGAACAACACCGACTGGCTGCACGGTGCCTTGGACTGTTGGCTGACGACATACCTCAGTGGACTTGACAAGGTCTGATTGTTATGATCCGGGAAACTTGAGGCCCATACTATGCTGCACGAACCTGTCAAGGCTTTGAAGCCACTGCCCATGCTGGAACTGCCAAAGATACCCGGAAAGGGTAGGGAGCAGACCTTGCAGGAGTGGCACGCTGCTGGTGGCAGTGTTCCGGTGCAGTACAAGAGCAGGCCTCATGTCTGGCACGCCAAGGTCAAGCAGTACGCTGACGGTGGCTCGGTAGGTGGTGAGGCTTACGGCAACGCCCCTGACAGCAGCGATAGCGGGGTAGTGCAGGACGCCCAGCACTTTGCTGATGGCGGCGTTATTCACATGGCTGGTGGCGGTAGGCTTGGCTCTGCCCCTAGTGGCCGTGGCCCAATGACCGCAGGACAGCCCAAGAGGCGCGAGGCCAGCATTACTGAGGCAGTGACGCAAGGTCTTCTTCCAATGCTGTACGGGGCCGCTAAAGGCTCCGCATCCCATGTTGGTGGCGTGGCGGGTGATCTTGAAAGCCTTGCACGAGAGGGCTTAAATTTTTCATTTGGCCCCGGTGGCGTTAATCTTAGCGAGGAGACATTCCTTCCTACGTCAGAAGATGTGCGTGGATACCTACCTTCTTTGAAACGGTTTGGCCCAACGGTTGCAGGCGTTGAAGATATTGGTGCTGACCTTGGGCAAAACCTTGTTGGAATGATGTTTGACCCGGCTGCGTTTAGGGCGGCTACCAAAGGCGCGAAGGCTGTTGGGCGTGGAGCGCTTGACCTAGCGAAGTCTGATGCTGCTCATCGCGTAGTGCAGAAGGCCCTGTCGTCCCCGCTGATGGCCCCATCGCATCAGATGAGCGTAGTGAAGCAGCCCGGTGGAAACTGGCTGACGGGCAAGGTTGAGCATGATGTCAAGCACTTGAAGACCCCTCATGGTACGGACTATCTTGAAGCAGATTTGCGTGATCTTCGGTCGCGGTTTGGTGATTTGCCAGCTTATGAAACGGCAGATAAAGAAATCCAAGCGTCAAAGGCGGCTGACAAGTGGGTTGATAGTAACCTGACCAAATACATCAAGAACGAGATGGGGTCACCCAAAGACCCGGTGCGTCAGTTGTTTGACCAGAAGGCGCTTGATATTGAGGCAAAGTACGCCAAAGACATAGAGCGTGCAGACCGTGTTGCCCAGCGTGCGGCTGATGAGCCTGATCCACAACGCAAAGCTAACCTTGAGCGTGAGTCTAGACGCCTTAGCAGTAAAGCATTGGCTGATGCTGAGTTGGCTGAACAACACATTACGCATCAAAAAGGTATTGAAGAAGACCAAGATTACTTTTCCTCTTCGCTTCAAGATCGGCGATTGAGGGAAGGATTCCCGCCATCCGGACTAGCTACGTCGAGGTCAGGCCAAGCATGGGAGCAAGTCTCTGACCAAGGTATTGAAGCAAGCCGTGCTGGCAATATTCAAAAGGCAGTGCAAGACGAAGATACGGTTAAAAGGGTAACACGAGCTTGGCTTGCAAAGCGTGATGCTTTGAATAATAATTTTGACGAGTTTCTTCGTGCTAGACCAAATTTAAATGAATCAGATATATATTCATTAAATAGAAGAACTACGCTTGATGACAAAGCAAGAATGACTGGAGATACAGAGTATCAAAAATCAGCCAGCGAATATTATGACGCTCAACATGGGTGGTCAAGTGACGATGCACGACTTGGTAAAGAAAACCCTTGGATTAGCAAAGTTGATCCAGACAGTTCGGTGTATTCTTCTTTTACAAACCACCTCGGCTTTCACCATATCGTTGATGTACTGAAAGCAGACATGGCGGCAGGCCGCATTCGCCCTGAGCAACTGAACAAGATGAGCATGGAGCAAGCGGTTAGGCGTACTGCTGAGTATGACCTAGACGCTGCAAAGGCGGCGGCAGCAGCCCGAGCCAAGAGCTTGGAAAATATGCCCGTCCTCAAAGAATACCCAGAGGGCTACAAGTGGGTGCAGCTAACCGAGCCGGGGCAGTTCGCTCAAGAGTCTAACGTGATGGGCCACTCGGTACGTGGCTACGAACCGCCAAGAGGCCACCCTGAACACATCCCAGAGTCCGGGACTGAAGGAAGCGACTACTACGGTCACGGCGGATGGGACGCCATTAAGTCGGGTAAGGCAAAGATTTATTCTTTGCGTGATCCAGAGGGAATGTCCCATGCAACGGTTGAGACAAGCAACAAACCAGATTACGACAAAGCCGCAAGAATTATGGGTATTGACGACCCAACGCAAGCTGATATAGCCAGCCTTATAGCAGAAGGAAAACTGCCAAATTCAGAGCGCATTACCCAAATCAAAGGCAAGCGCAACGAAAAACCAAATGAACAGTATCAACCTTATGTTAGTGATTTTGTAAAATCAAACAACTGGGCTGATGTTGGTGATTTGGAAAATACTAATTTGGCAAAACTTGGCAAAAATTATGTAACACTTGATGAATTAAATGAAGCAAAAAAACCAGCACAAAAGTTTTTAGCTGAACATCCGGGTTTTGAAAAATTCCGTAACGCGCATGAAAAATTGTTTACTGAAGGGTATGGTAGTCCAGAATATCAAGCAAACGAAAAGATTCGTGGGCAACCAGTACACAAAGATATTCCGTACACATACTCTGATTTAAAAGCCGTATTGGAAAATCCTGAAGATTGGGCAGACAAAACAGTTGGGGCTGGTGAGATTCTGTCCAAACATTTGGAACTAATAGATAAGGTTCGTCGGCTATATGGCGACTTGCCAGCAGAAAAAGTATCTGGTATGAAAGCTGGCGGTGAAGTCCATATGGCTGACGGCGGTGCAGCCTTTGGCAAGTACCCTGCGATGAAGGCCAGTACGTCTAAGGGCAAGAAGGAGGCACAGTACCGCCTGCCGCTTGATGTGGCCCGTGGCGCTGTTGCTGGTGTGCTTGGTATGCCCGGTGACCTTGAGACCCTTGGGCGGCTTGGCTTGAACTTTGCGTTCGGCCCCGGTGGTGTTGATGTCAGCAACAAATCATTCCTGCCAACGTCAGAGGACATTGAGAAGCGCATCCCGTTCCGTGGTGAGGAGCCTGTCAACAAGCTAGGTGCTGGCTTTGGTTCGCTGATTGGTGGACTTTCCCCTGCCCCAGCCAATGCAGCTATTAAAGGCGCCAAGGCTGTTGGACAAGGTGCCGCTAAGGCAGCAAAGTCTGAAACTGTCCGCAATTTAGTTGAAAAGGCACTTGAGTCACCCATGCTGGCCCCAGCAAGGCCCATGTACGCTGCGCCCAAAGCACCAAAAGGTGTTGAGCCTATCGTGGTTCGCACGCCTGAAGAGCGGGCTGTAATCGACAAGTTCGGCCAGAAGCAAGAGCAGGAAGCTGCCCGTAAAAAGAAGGTTGAGAAGGCAGCGTTATCTGAACCCGATGAATCATCTGCCCCGCCAAAATCAAAAGGAAAACGTACTGCGGATTCTGCTGACGTTTACCGCAGGATGGCCGAGACGGAGGGCGATGAAGCCGTGCTAAAGGCTGCAAAAGCCGGTGAGCATCTGAAGCCTACCGCTAGTGGCTATGTTGGCGCACCGCGCACTGTGACCAGCCCACAAGGCCTTGGCGCAATGCGTAAAGCAATGGACAAAGACTTTGTTGATTCGGTTGAGGCTGTGCGCCTTGCTGATGCAGACCGACTTGGCACATGGTACGACCGTGCCAAACAGGGAATTGCCGAAAGCACTGAACCTTACCAACTTCCTCGCACTCTTGAGCAGCATGGCGTTTACTCCGCAGGCGTAAGCCCAGAGTCAGAGTTGACCTTTGCGTTGAAGCATTTAAACAGCCGGGTAGCGGGTGAGCCGGGTATGGCTTATCGCGGCGCTGGGATGAGGAACCTTGACGAAGCCGTAGCTGAAAACCGTCCAGCCAATATGGGGTTCAAGATTGGTGAGTACGCTAACAAGAATGACCCGCGCCTTCCAAACACTGGATTGTTCGGCGTGAATGACTTCCGCAGGGCGCAAGGCATGGGCTATACCGATCCACAAGGTATGCCGTGGAAGGCGGGCGTATCTGCAACTATGCACCCGTTTATGGACGCTGAGACGGCCTTACAAGTTAATCGCGCCAACACCGCAAGGACTGGTGGGCGTACTGACTGGGCTGGCCCGCACATCCAAGAAGTTCCTTGGGTTTATGGAAAAGCACAAGATTTGCACAGCCGAGGTGTAAAGGGCCGGTACAAGGGCGATGAGCTTGAAGGCATCAAGGGCGCTTTGCAAGACGCCAATAACACTGCCCGTGATTATTTCTACAAGCAAACTGGGTCGGCTACACACGAAGCCATTCCGGGGGCAAACACTGGTCATGTCCCGCAGATGATTGACGCCCCCTATGCTGAGAAGGTGGCATACGGGAACACTGGCCGGTGGGACGTACCAGCCCCAGAATACGCAATGAGCGACATGGGGACGGTTGGTGCTGGTAACCGGGATGCAATCTATAGTGCTTTGGGTTATCGGCAACTTCCAACGATTGAGGCTTCGGGGGCTTATTTCCCAGAAGGGTCAAAAATTGCAGAACACCAACCGGTAAAAATTGCTCGTCCATTGTTGGATTTTCCAACAGGCGGAGAAGGTTTGATAGCCGACCCAACACGGCAAACATTAGAGTTTGGTGAACGATTCCGCGCATTAAATGATGCACAAGAAGCGTTTGGGTTTAATTTGCCAAACACCATGAATGCCGTAAAAGGAAAAAATTCGTTGGTGCTTGATACCAGACGTTCCAATCCAAAAAACTTAGACGAGCCGCACACGGGGGTGATGCCCTCTGACCAGCAAATGGGTGCGTTGACGCAAGCATTGGGTGATGTCGGCTATGGTGTTGCCCCAACTAGCCGAGGGGCAACCGTGTTCCCATTTGATTCCAAAGCAACAGCCAAAGATGCTAGGAAACTGATGAAGAAAAAAGGTGCAGAGCTTCAAAAGATTTATCCTTCTGAAATGGAGCCTTCGTTAAATTCATCTGGATACGGGCCGGGTGTTGGGATGTACACACCGGAAGGTTTCAGGGGTACTGAACCATTCAGCGGGCAGGCAACAATGGGACTTCTAAAAGAAGCCTCATACTTGCCACCTGAAGTAGCTCTTAATTTAGGAGAGTCTGAAAGTGTAAGAAATGCCATTCGCGGGAAAAGAACTCGCGATGCTGGTCTACCCGGTGCGCGGGCCGACATACAAGAAACCCGCCGGTTCTTTAGCGAAGCTGATTGGCCTAAAGCTGTTGCACTAATTCGTCAAGGCTTTACGCCTGCGGCGGCTTTGGCTGCTCTTGGCTACTCGGCATCCAGTATGGCTAAAGATCGTTGACCGTTGCGCCTGTACCATGCTTCCGCGCCAAATGATTGCTTTCCCCGACCAGACACCAAAACCTTGGGTAAAGTTTTGGGTTGGTGAGCAAGAGCTAAAAGCTCTTCCATCAACTCGGCGCACTCATCGAAATAGCTACCCGGCTCGACTTGTTTCAAAAACTCAATTGCTTCATCAAATTTGTTCATTCGCTGTCTCAGTGTGTAACGTGGACTTAAATGGTAGCACAAGGAAAACCACATGGCAACCCAATTTCCAATAGACCCAGAGTTCGACCGTCACGTTCAGGGCCAGCAGCAGGACGAGGAAGGCACTGAGGTCGATATGCCGGAGATGGATGAGTCCGAGCTTGAGGAGCTTCCTGACGGGTCTGTGATCGTTCATATGCCGGGTAAAGGCCCGATGGATGACGAGGACTTCTACGAGAACTTGGCCGACTCTGACGCCATTCACCCGCTGGACATCAGCGGTCTTGCGCTTCGTTACATCGAACTGGTGGAGAAGGACAAGGAAGCCCGCAAGCAGCGTGACCGCCAGTACGAAGACGGCATCAAGCGTACCGGCATGGGCAATGACGCTCCCGGTGGTGCTAACTTCAATGGCGCATCGAAGGTTGTTCACCCGGTGATGGCCGAGGCTTGCATTGACTTTGCTTCGCGTGCAATCAAGGAGATGTTCCCGCCTGACGGCCCGACAAGAACAAAGATTCTGGGTGACGTCACCGAGATGAAGACCGACATTGCAGAGCGCAAGCGGGACTACATGAACTGGCAGTTGACGGAACAGATTGAAGAGTTCCGCGACGAGCAAGAACAACTGCTGACCCAGCTTCCTTTGGGTGGTTCGCAGTACATGAAGCTGTGGTACGACGAGAAGAAGAAGCGTCCGTGCGCTCAGTTCTTGCCTATCGACAACGTCCTGCTGCCGTATTCCGCAGCCAACTTCTACACCGCAGAGCGTGTGACCGAGGTTGATGACGTATCCGAGTGGGACTACAAGCGCCGGGTCAGGTCTGGTCTGTACCGCGACACCGCAATGTCCCGTGCAACTATGGATCCAGAATTGACGCTGGCCCAGAAGGCGACAAACAAGATTGAAGGCAAGTCATCCAACGACAACGATGACGGTCTGCGCCGGGTTTATCACATCTACACATGGCTGGAGCTTGAAGACGACAAGCTGACCGATGGCGAGATGGCTCCTTACATCCTGATCATTGACGACCTGTCGACGGAAGTGATTGGCCTGTATCGGAATTGGGAAGAAGGCGACGAAACAATGACCAAGCTGGACTGGGTCATTGAGTTCAAGTTCATTCCTTGGCGTGGTGCTTACGCAGTTGGTCTACCACAGCTCATTGGCGGCCTCTCAGCGGCCCTTACAGGCTCTCTGAGGGCCTTGCTGGACTCTGCCCACATCAACAACGCTGCAACGCTCCTGAAGCTCAAGGGCGGCAAAATTTCTGGACAGTCCCAAGAGATCGAAGTCACGCAGGTTGTGGAGATTGAGGGCGCTCCGGGTGTTGATGACGTCCGCAAGATGGCTATGCCTATGCCGTTTAACCCACCAAGCCCGGTGTTGTTTGAGCTTTTGGGCTTTTTGACGACTGCTGCCAAGGGTGTTGTGACTACGGCGGAGGAAAAGATTGCCAACGTCAACTCAAACACCCCTGTTGGCACGACTCAAGCTCTTATTGAGCAAGGCGCGGTGGTATTTTCGGCAATTCACTCGCGTTTGCATGAGTCCCAAGGCCGGGTGCTGAAGGTTTTGAGCAGAATCAACCGCTGGTATCTGGACGATATGCGCCGGGGCGAGATTGTTGAGGATTTGGACATCAAGCGTGAGGACTTTGCCAAGGTTACTGACGTAATTCCGGTTTCTGACCCGCACATCTTCAGCGAAACGCAACGGATGGCCCAGACCCAAGCGGTTATGGCTATCATGGACAAAAATCCCGATCTTTTTAACAAGAAGGCGGTGATTCAGCGGTTCCTTAAGCAGATCAAGGTTCCGGGCGTCAACGAATTGATGATTGACACGCCGCCACCTGTCAAAATGGACGCAGCCAATGAGAATGTGGCTATGGCTATCGGTCAAGCAGCCTTTGCATACCCAGAACAAGACCATTTGGGCCATATTCAAGTGATTTTGGACTTTGCAAAGAACCCCGCACTGGGTGCAAACCCCGTTATTGCTCCTGCATACCTTCCAAAAGCCGTAGAACACATCAAACAGCACTTAGTTCTGTGGTATTTGAACCGCATGAACGGGTATGTTGAGAAGTCTTTGGGCAAGAAGATGGATCATTACGAGCTAGAAAGCGACCCGAAATCGGTTGATAAGCTATTCGCTTTGGCTTCGCAACACGTTGAAATGGACTCTGAGCAGACTATCAAGGGCATCATGCCGGTGATTACGCAGATGATGCAGCAACTCCAGCAGAGCAAGCCACAGCCGCCAATGACGCCTGACGTCAAGGTTCTGCTTGATACCAGCATGGCTGAGACCCAGCGCAGGGCCAAGCGTGACGAGGCTGAGATGGGTCTGAAGGACAAGGAGCTTGCAGCCAAGATTCAGAACGACATGGCTGAATTGCAGCAACGCCAGCAGATTGACATGGAAGAGATGCAGTTGAGGTTGGCGATTGCCAATGACGACCGCGACATGAAGGAACGCATCGAAACGGCCCGCTTAACACGGGATGCTGCAAAGCTCAATTTTGAGCAAGTCAAAGCCGTGCCAACCCAAGGAGCTTTCAATGGCAACCAGTGATCAGGAACAAAAGAGCGTGTTGGTTCCCCAACACAAGCGCATGGCTATGGGCGAGAAGATCGACGGCCAGTCAATGAAGGGCGCACCTAGCGCACCGAAACAAACTGGAGGTCTGTCACAAGCAAAGAAAAAGTGAAAACCCTTGGTGACTTAATTGGTGGTGTGAAGACTAAGCAAGCTGAAATAGCTGCTTCCCTCGTTGCTGGAAATGCGACGAACTGGGAGTCTTACATCCGCTTAGTGGGGCATAACGCAGGGCTGCAAGAAGCCCTCGACATCCTCGACAGTTTAATGAAGGAAGACAATGACAACTAATACCGTAGCTTCTAACGAAGCTGAGATAGCTTGGGCATTTCCGAGCGTTGATCCCGGTGCAAAGCCTTTGGGCGGACGAGTTTTGGTTCAACTCCGTAGGTCAAGGAAGAAAACAAAATCAGGCTTGATATTGCCTCATGAGACCAAGGAAACAGAGAAGTGGCAAAACATGGTGGCACGGGTTGTCGCTATTGGGCCACTTGCGTTTAAACACCGCGACACGATGCAGTCTTGGCCCGAAGGGTCTTGGTGCGAAGTTGGCGATTACTTGCGAGTTCCTAAGTGGGGCGGCGACCGTTGGGAAGTACCAGTCCCCGGTGAAGATGACATTGAAGAGCCAGCGCTGTTCATGATCATCAACGACCATGAGGTTATCGCAAAGTTGACCGGTGATCCACTTGCCATGAGGGCCTTCCTATGAGTACAGAAAAAGACGATGACATCCTAGACATGGATGTTGTAGAGGAGAAGGACGGGTCTGCCACGGTAGACCTTCCCGATCACATTGAGGCCCCTAGTGCGTCTGACGACGACCGGGATCAGCCTAACGACACAGATGCAATCCGCGAAGCTCGACGCAATCGCCGTCACGCCAAAAAGGACTACATCAAGCGCACCAACGAGGAGAAAGACCAACGTCTGAGCCTCTTGCAGCGCCGTAATCAAGAGCTTGAAGAGCGCCTGTCGGTTGTTGAGCGCAAGACCCACGGTGCCGATCTGGCCCGTTACGACAAGGCGATTGACGACGAAGAGCTTCGCCTGAACTACGCGATTGCCAAAATGCGAGAGGCTACCGATAACTCGGACGGTACGGCATTCACGAAGGCTCAGGAGATGTGGTACGACAGCCGCCGCAAAGTAGAGGCCATGAAGGACTACAAGCAGCGTGCTACCCAGAACACCTCGCAAGAGACTGGGGCGGTCAATCCTAAGCTGATGAAGCTGGCGAATAACTGGATGGAGAAGAACGACTGGTACAGCCCGGACTCAAATGATGAGGACACGGCTATTGCCAAAGTCATTGATAACAGGCTGGTGGCTGAAGGCTGGAATCCCGAAAATCAAGATTATTGGGACGAACTTGACACCCGCTTGCAAAAACGTCTGCCACACCGCTATACTCAAAGTAACGACGAATACTCCAGAAGGAGACCCAAGAGCGTAGTGACGGGGTCGGGGCGTGAGTCAGTGAGCCGAGGCGGCAATTCCTTTGTACTTGAACCAGAACAGGTTCGGGCTATGAAGGATGCCGGTTTCTGGGAAGACACTGAAAAACGTAACCGAATGATCAAGCGGTATGCCGCTGACGCACGTAACTCAAGGAGCTAAACATTATGGATTCTCGTCTGAAAAAAACTCTCAACGCTGGTGGCCGCGAAACCCGATCTTCACAAGATTTGTCGCGTGCTGCTCCTGAAGAGAAGTTCATGACCGCGCAGGAACGTCGAAAGATGTGGAGCGAAGAATGGACACAAAGTGCACTGCCAAAGGTTCCGGAAATTCCGGGATGGCACCTTTGTTGGTTATCGACTACCAACGGATACGACAGCATTGATAAGCGGATGCGACTGGGCTATGTTCCTGTTAGGTCAGATGAATTGCCCGGATTCGAAAATTATCGCGTAAAGGCTGGCGAAGACGTAGGGTTTATCGCGTGTAACGAGATGCGACTGTACAAACTCCCTATGGAGATGTATCAGGACATCATGGTACAGATGCACCATGAAATGCCGCTAGAGGAGGCCGATAAGGTTCGACTCCAAGTGGAAAACCTCCAAGGTGCGCGTGATAGTCAGGGCAAGAGCCTTGGCAAAGTCGAAGGCGAAGGCTTTGGCGAATTTGACCGAACTGTAAAGACACCTGTATTCCACGGGTGATTTAACTTAACTAGGAGTTTCATATGTCTTCGACTAATGCTCCGTTCGGCTTGGTGCCTTCGTTCCACCCCTCGGGTCTGGATCGTGCGGTCGCCTTGACTGACGGTATTGCTTCAGGTTATGGCTCTGCCATTCTGAAGGGACAACCTGTCCAACTGGATACAAGCGGCAATATCATCATTGCAACCACAAGTAGCTCTTTGCAAGGGGCCTTCGCAGGCTTCTCGTGGACTGATACGACTGGGCGTTTCCGTGTTTCGAACTACTACCCTGCCTCTACGTCTTACGTGGCTGGTTCGTCTACGGCTTACTACTACAGTGATCCCAACATTGTCTACATCATTCAAGCTGACGGGTCACTGGCCCAAACCTCACTTGGTGATCAGGCAAACTTCAGCAACATCGCTGCTGGCTCGACCGTTACTGGTCTGTCGCAGTGCACGTTGAGTAACTCGCTTGCTGGTGCTTCCAGCACGGCGCAGATGAAGATTGTTGGTCTTTATGGTGGTATAGATAACGCTTGGGGCGATGCCTATACTGTTGTGCAAGTTCAGATCAACAAGTCGCAGTTCCAAGCGTCTGTTGTCGCAATCTAAAGGAGGCTAAAAAATGGCTGCTCCAATGCGTAGTACGGACTTTCGTTCGATTGTTGAACCAATCCTGAACGAATGTTTCGACGGTGTTTACGACCAACGTACCGATGAATGGTCGCGGATTTTCCGTGAGCAAGAAGGTATTCCCCGCAACTATCACGAAGAACCAGTCCTGTACGGATTTGGTGCCGCGCCTCAACTGCCAGACGGAACTCCGGTTTCGTACCAGCAGGGTGGTGTTCTCTTCCTCCAGCGCTATGTTTACAACGTGTATGGCCTTGCCTTCGCGTTGACCAAAGTTCTGGTTGAAGACGGCGACCATATCCGTATCGGTCAGGTCTATGCTCGTCACCTCGCTCAGTCACTGATCGAAACGAAGGAAACGCTGTCGGCTAACGTGCTGAACCGCGCTTTCAACGCTTCGTATCCCGGTGGCGATGGCGTGTCTCTGATTAGCACGGCACACCCAATCGTGAACGGTACTTTCAGCAATCAGTTGTCGACCGCCGCCAACCTGAGCCAAACATCGCTTGAGCAGATGTTGATTCAGATTCGTCAAGCAGTGGACAACAACGGCAAGAAGATTCGTCTGGTTCCTAAGCAACTCGCTGTGGCTCCGGGCAACGTCTTCCAAGCTGAAGTTCTGCTGAAGTCGGTTCTGCGTGCTGGCAACGCCAACAACGACATCAACCCAATCAAGTCTATCGGCTTGCTTGATGATGGTGCTGCTGTTCTGTCGCGTTTGACCTCCGCAACGGCTTGGTGGGTTCAGACCGATGCACCAGAGGGCATGAAGCTCCTGATGCGCCGGAAGCTGGAAAAGACGATGGAAGGTGACTTTGAAACCGACTCCATGCGCTACAAGGCTACCGAACGTTACCAAGTGGGTTTCACTGACCCCCGCGCAATGTACGGTACACCCGGCGTGTAAGTAACAGGGCGGGCTTAAAAACCCCGCCCTTTTTTGTTTAACTGGTCAAACTTTTCAAGGAGCAGACCATGCCTCAATTTTCAGATGATCTCTTTCTGGGTTCCGCCCTTACCGTTCAAGGTATGGATCAGTACCCTGCTGTTTCAACTTTCACTGGCTCAATCGCTACCACCACATTGACCGTCACCGCCTTGCTTTCTGGTGACCCAATTGCTGTGGGTATGTTTATTGACAGCTCAACGTCCCTTACCAATGGAACTTACATTACCGCTTTTGGTACAGGTTCTGGCGGCACAGGTACTTACACCGTAAGCGCCTCACAAACTGTAGCAAGCGCAACCATCATTGGTTCTGGTAATGCTTTGTTGCAAAACCCATCCCCAATGAGCGTAGGTGTTGGCCCTCTGGGTCGCATTTATGTTTGGGACGCTGTACCACAAGCCAAGCTGACAAACAACATTGTTGCCGCTGTCATCACAACTGCCACCACGCTCACGCTGGCCGCAGGTGCTGGTGTTACCTCCGCTACGATTACAGGCGGCGCAACAGGCTTGCAGCTTGACTGCCCTCGCGGTGTTTCTACAACGACAGGCGCTGGTACTCCGACTTCTGTCAACATTACTGTTTCTGGCTACGACTACTACGGTCAAGCCATGAGCGAAGTAATTGCAACAGGAACAGTGGCATCAACAACTGTCAGCGGTAAAAAAGCCTTCTACCAAATTGCCAGCGTTACTTCTTCTGGCGCAAGCGTGGTGACCGTCGCGGTGGGTACAACCGACATCTTGGGTGCGCCACTGCGCATCACGGACAGAGGTTATGTCACTCGCGCAGGCTGGGACAACACCTTGGCTGAAGATGCTGGAACTATGACCCCTGCCGCCACGTTGACGGCTACCACCACAACCGGTGATGTGCGCGGAACCTACCTACCATCCTCGGCGGCTGACGGTATCAAGCGCCTTGTGATGGGAATCGCCCTGCCAGCAATTGCAGCAGGCCCGAATGCAACCCGCATTGGCGCGTTTGGCGTTACGCAAGCCTAAAGGAGAACGACATGGGTCAATTCAAACCAATGGTCAAGATGATGACCACCGAGCCAACCGTTGAGCTAAAGCTCAAAAAAGGTGGCAAGGTTCAGAAGAAGGCTGACGGCGGCATGATGATGCCTCCTCCTCCTCCTGCTGCACCGCCTCCTAGCGCTATGCCAAGCCCAATGCCTGCGCGTGGCGCTCCTCCAATGGGTGCTGCCCCGATGAAGCCTTCGTTGGCTATGCGTCGACGCGCCATGAAGGTTCCTGCCGGTGCTGGCCCTGCTGCTCCTGTCGGGCCTATGTCCGCCATGATGAAGAAGGGCGGATCAGCAAAGCATGATGATGCTGCTGAAGACCGGGCAATGATCAAGAAGGCAATGGCTGGCAAGAAGTTTGCTACCGGTGGTGTCGTAAAGGGCAACGGCGGTGGTTATGCGACTGGTGGCGTTGTCGACGGTCAAGGTGGCTACGCTACTGGCGGTGTCGTCAATGGTCAGGGCGGCTACAAGAAGGGTGGTTCAGCAAAAAAAGCCTACGCGGCGGGGGGAACTGTTGATTCAGGTGCCCCTGTCGCAATGAAGCAAGGCAACAAGCCTGTTCCAAAGCCAATCAGCATTACGGCCCTCACCGGGACGTACAAGAGTGGTGGCCGGGTAGCTCCGGGGAATCGTCAGTTGCAAGGTATGTCCGCCAATGAAAATGCTCCGGCAATGCGGGCAGCAAAAGCTGACAGCAACCTGAAGTATGGTCGTAAGATGAAAGATGGCGGTGAAATTGATCTTTCAAATGGCGAATACGACAGGGTGGTGAACGCTCCTCCAGTTGGAATGAGCTTTGCCAAGAAGGCGCACAGCTTCATTGACAACCTGTTTGCTCCCAAGAAGGAAGCAGGCGCAGGGCGTGGATTTATCAATCCTCCTGCTGGTAGCGTCACGAAGTCGAAGGAAGCCGTTACGGTTGTTCCTAAGAAGCGTGGCGGGGCGTGCTGAAGTAAAGTGGGGGCTTAGGCCCCTGCTTTTTATTGGAGAGAACATGACTATTACTGCTACATCCCAAACATTGTTTGATGGCGAACGAATTGCCATCATGAAGTTCTATGCGTCGATGAGTACGACTGAAAATGAATCTGCTGTTGCAAAAGTAACGCCTGCTTCGCTTACTCCGTCAGCGGCTGGTGGTGCTTGCGATGCTGTAAGCATTTTGAAGTGCACAGCAATGACGCATGGATTAGAAGTGCAAATGAACTGGAAAGCAAATACGCCAGTAGTCATTGAAATTATTCCGCCAAACACAAATTACACGCAAGATTACTCAAAATTCGGCGGGTTGTGGAACGACGCTGGAACCGGTAAGGATGGCGTAATCACGTTCACAACGTTCGATGGCAGTGCTGGTGACGCATACACCGTAATTCTTGAAATGCAAAAGCACTACGTTAACCCCGTGACCTGATCATGCCAAGCAAGTCACCTTCCCAACATCGCTTGATGGAGGCAGTTGCTCACAGCCCTTCTTTCGCCAAGAAAGTGGGCATCCCAACAAAAGTTGGAAAAGACTTTGCCAAGGCTGATGAAGGCAGGAAGTTCAAAGGAGGCGGGCCAAGCCTTGCTGTTGGCCGAGGAGAAAAGCTACCAGTTAGTCAAGGCGCAGGACTTACCCAGAAGGGCCGCGAGAAGTACAATCGTGAGACCGGATCGCACCTGAAGGCACCCCAGCCACAGGGCGGTTCACGCAAGGATTCTTTCTGCGCTCGGATGTCTGGCGTAGTCAAACATTCAAAGGGTGATGCTCCACGGGCTAAGGCATCGCTGAAGCGCTGGAACTGCCCCGGTTGGTGATAGAGTAATTTGTTAAACAAAAGGAACAATCATGGCAATGACAGGTAACCCAATTTTAGACACAATAAAAGGTATTGACCCCGGTATGCCAAAGGAGCTGGGCGGCGGCGGCGGCGGCGGCCGTGGCGGCGGCGGCGGCTTTGGTGGCGGCGGCGGCGGCTTTGGCGGCGGCGGCGGCGGCGGCCGTGGCGGCGGTGCTTACGGTGGCTTGGAAACAGTCAATCAAGGCTCAAGCCAAATTGGCAAATCGCTAGGGGAAGTCGGAAATAGCCTTGATCAAAGCAACATGGCTTTGGCACAGGGCCGACAAGCCCTTGGTGGTGGTACACAACAATTTGGCGGCGGTGGTGGTGGGTTTAACCCAATGCAGCCACTAGCCGTAGATGAGCTGATGCCAATGTACAAAAAGGGTGGTTCTGTCAGTTACACAGGAAAATCTGGCCGTTTGAACCTTGGGTCGGGTCGGGTCTCTACCGCGACAAAAAACAAGTCCAATTCTCGTTGGTAAGAAAATGGCGTACTCAGGAACGACAGGTACGACTGTAACGACAGTTCAGACGCTGATTGATCATGGCGCACGCCGCTGTGGGAAGATGGCTGAAGAATTGACGTCTGAGCAAGTCCTGTCGGCCCGTGAGTCGCTGTACTTCTTGTTGTCGAACCTGATCAATATTGGCATCCAGTATTGGGCCATCAGCAAGAAGGTCTACGGCTTCAAAGCTGACCAGTACATCTATGACCTTCCTCTTGGTGGAAATGACGTTCTGAACGTCCTGTACCGCTGGATGAACCGTCCAAATGGTTCCTACACCTCGTCTGCTGGTGGTGTTGTTGCTAACGTATATGACGGCAATGTCGATACTATCTGCACCCAGACGTCCGCAAATGGCAACATTTCGGTGGACTATGGTACGGCAAATCCAATCTACATTGGCTCTATTGGGTTTCTTCCCGCAGCTACCGGGTCTTGGTCGATCATCCTTGAAAGTTCAGTTGACAACACGACTTGGACGACCTTATCTGACCTTGGCACCATTCCAGTAGTCAACGGCGAGTGGGTTTGGACTGACATTGAAGCCGGTCAGACAACAGAGTTCTACCGAATCCGGGCGTATAGCGGCACCACGTTGTCGCTGCGTGAACTGTATTTCGGCAACAACTCAACAGAAATTACAATGTCCCGTCTGAACCGGGACGACTATACGAACCTTCCAAACAAGAACTTTACGGCCAATCAGCCGTTCCAGTTCTGGTTCAATCGCACCATCCCGCAATCAAAAATCTATCTGTGGCCTGTTCCGCAGAATGCTTTCTATCAGATGACGGTGTGGTACTCGCGCCAGATCATGGACGTTGGTGACCTATACGGTGAGCTTGAGATACCGCAGCGCTGGTACATGGCTGTAGTCAGTATGCTGGCTCACCAGATGAGCTTGGAGCTTCCGGGTGTCGAAATGACCCGGATTCAGTACCTTGAAGGCCAAGGAAGCAAGTACCTTTCAATGGCTGAAGAGGAAGAACGCGACCGGTCACCAATCTACTTCGCCCCGAATATTTCAGTTTATACGAGGTAACCATGCCGGTCTTCCTTGACACTCTTGGATATTCCGACATTGCCATCGCAATTTGCGATAGGTGCAAGATGAAGTATCCGCACGCTGTCATGAGGAATGACCCCAACTTTCCGGGTCTGCGGGTATGTAATACTGGGTGCGCTGATCAGCTTGATCCATACCGTTTACCTGCTCGTAAAACCGAAAGAATAACGATTCGGTTTCCAAGGCCAGATGCAAACATAGCTGCTTCTGACGACTTCCTTATGACTGGAGGAACCAGCGAGTTCCAAATTTCGACGGAGCAGAACACGCAGACGCCGACACAGACGGGGAACAAAGACCAGATCGCGCCAAGCCCTCCAACTAACGATCAGGGTCAATAATGTCCGCACAAGTAACAATCAGTCAACTCCCCACCGCTGGTGCAATTACTGGTAGTGAGCTTGTTCCTGTCGTCCAGAATGGCGTAACGGTACAGACTACAACTGGTGCTATCTCCGCATCCCCATCGCAGACCCAGACGTTCCTGACGGTAAACAACGAGCCTACGCTACCCAATAGCCGGTACGTTGGTGTGACCAACGGTTTGGTCTTGACGGATGGCGGCGCTCAAGGGCTGTTCAACATCTCGACCACTGGGGCGTTGCTTTCGCTGAATAGCTCATCGACGGGCTTTCAAGTAAAGACTAATGGGTCAACCGTTGTTGGTAGGTCTATCACATCGTCTGGCGCTGGAGTTGGAATTACTAACGGTTCTGGTGTTGCTGGTAACCCGGTAATTGCTTTGACGGGCCAAATTGCTTCTTTGGCAAATTTGAGTGTTAATGGCATTCTTACTTTGGATACATCTGGAACCTTTGCGGCAACCCAGATTCAAGGTACGGCAAACGAAATTGATGTTGCTAATGGAACGGCAATCAGCGGCTATCCAACAATTGGCCTTGCTGACAATCCGGTAATTCCCGGAACCGGGTCGATGAAAGTTCCTGTTGGGTCAACGGTTCTTCAGCCAATTGGATCACTTGGGGAGATGCGTTTCGATAGCACTACCGGCAACTTTGTTGGGTATACAAGCCTTGGCTGGCAACCATTTGCCGCTGGAAGTGGCGTAACGTCCATCAGCACGGGGCTAGGGCTTACCGGAGGGACTATAACGTCCACTGGCACTATTTCGATGCTCAGTACCGACATTACGCTAGGTACTACCGTTGCATCGCTTGGAGCGACTGTTACGACCCTTGGTGGGCTTACGTCTGTTGCTGTAACGCAGAATCCTACCAGCGCGTTGCAACTTGCAACCAAGCAGTACGTTGATGGGCTGCTTGTTTCGTACACCGCCGGGACAGGACTTACTCTTGTTGGGTCGCAGTTTAGCCTTACAAGTCCTGTTCTGGCTTCGCTTGGTGGGACTGGGCAGACGGCGTATACGGTGGGCGACATACTGTACGCCAGCACAGTTACTGACCTAGCTAAGTTGGCCGATGTCGCTGTCGGTAATGCGTTGATTTCTGGCGGCGTTGGGGTTGCCCCAAGCTATGGGAAGATTGGCCTTACAACACACGTATCTGGCACCCTTCCAATTGCCAGCGGCGGTACAAATGGCACGGCTTCGCCAACAGCAGGCGGGGCAATTTATGGAACCGGCACAGCATACGCAGTCACTGCGGCTGGAACGGCTGGGTATGTTTTAACATCAGCAGGGGCCAGCGCACCAACGTGGTCTGGCATCTCCGGAGGAACTTTCTAATGTCTCAAGCAGGCTACACCCCAATTTCGTTGTACTACAGCGCAACGACCACAAACGTTCCGCTTGCAGCCGACCTTGCTGCTGGCGAGTTGGCGCTCAATACCGCTGATGGCAAGCTGTTTTATAAGAACAGCAGCAACGTAGTGACGGTGCTGGCTACTGCTGCAAATGCAGTTAGTCCATTGGCTGTCCTCAACGGCGGAACTGGTGTCACGACAAGCACGGGTACGACCAATGTTGTCTTGAGCAACTCGCCTACGTTGGTGACTCCTGCCCTTGGGACTCCATCTGCTTTGGTCGGTACGAACATCACCGGCACGGCGGCGGGCCTGACTGCCGGTAACGTGACCACCAATGCCAACCTGACCGGTGCCGTCACATCGGTTGGCAATGCAACGTCACTTGGTTCATTTAGCTCGGCCAATTTACTTGCTGCGTTAACTGACGAAACCGGAACTGGAGTTGCTGTTTTTGCCACAAGCCCTACGCTTGTCACTCCTCTGTTGGGAACACCAACATCTGGTGTTGCTACTAATTTGACGGGCTTGCCGTTGACAACAGGCGTTACCGGCATCCTACCTATAGGTAACGGCGGCACGGGTGCTGCAACGCTTGCTGGCGCGTCTATTCCCACCTATTCCAGCACCGATACATTTACGAACAAGCGGATCACTCCACGGGTTCTGGCAAGTACGGCGAATTCAGCAACGCCTACGCTGAACACCGATAGCTACGACATGATGGTTATCACTGCACAGTCTGCTGCGATTACTTCGTTTACGACCAACCTAACGGGTACGCCCACCAACGGCCAGAAGTTGTGGATTGCAATCACCGGCACTGGAGCCATTGCCATCACTTGGGGCGCGTCATTCTCAGCATCGACGGTTTCTTTGCCAACGACTACGGTGACCACGGCTCGACTTGACATTGGATTCGTGTGGAACGTGGCTACGTCCACATGGCGCTGCGTTGCTGTTGCCTAAAGGAAAGACGATGTATATCGACTTTGAGTTCCAAACTACCTACGGTAAGTTTTCAGACGCTTTGTGGTTCCCTGAAGGCGAAGAGTTGCCAAGTGACACTGAAATTGAAGCCATGAAACAGCAGCGTCTAAATGACTGGATAGCCGCTATTACGACACCGCAGGAGTAAACAATGGCTAACCGATACTGGGTAGGTGGTACAGGAACGTGGAACACTAGCTCTACAACCAACTGGTCTACAGCAAGTGGCCTGTCGTTTACGGCCTCTTGCACTGCCACAGCACTGACCACTACAGGCTCACCAGCTTTGGTCGCTGGCATGACGGTGTACTCAAGCACGTTTGTTAGCCTTGGGACAATCGTAAGCGGGTCAGGTAATAACTGGGTAGTTTCTGTTGGTGGCACTTACGGATCGCAAACAATGACTGCTGGGACTGTTGGTGCATCTGTGCCGACCGCCTCTGACTCTGTGTTCTTCGACTCAGCGCCAACCTACACCGTAACTTGTACCGGCGCTTTGACTTGCCTAGACCTTACCGTCTCAGCCGGTACGGTGACGTTTGCTAATGGCACTAGCCCAACATTTGCCATTAGTGGTTCAATGTCTTTAGTGGCTGCAACCGTATGGACTACAACCGCAATTATTACGTTTAACGCCACAACAACAGGCAAAACAATAGCAACAAATGGCGTAACTATCAGCGGTGGTTTTACCTTTGACGGAGTAGGTGGAGGTTGGTCGCTTAGTACGGCAGTTACCGTATCTAGAAGTGCAGCGGGCGCTGTAACCCTTACCAATGGTACGTTAGACCTTAACGGTAAAACACTAACGCTATCGGGTGGGTCAAGTACATTTGCAACTGCTGCGGGTACTAAAGACCTTACATTTAATGGCGGCACACTAGCTCTTGCTGGCGGGTCTAATAGCGTTATATTTAACAATGCTGCGCCAACGGGTTTTACCACTACAGCGGGTACAGGAACAGGTACTATTACTGGAACTGCGACTACTGTTCATATTATTAACGGAAATACTTCCACTATTAACGCTGTTGTAAATCAAGGAGGTTCTGGGCAACTACGGTTTAGTAGCTCGGCTACTTTTTTGGATATAACCAATACATATGCGGCAACTGGCGCAACGTCAATTAGGCTTGATAGTGGAGTAACAACAACTGTAGCTGGATTTACAGCCGCTGGTGCTGTTGGTAATGTTTTAACGCTGTCTGCTTCCACAGCGTTTTCTACGGCAACTATTGCCCTTTCAGGTGGCGGGACGGTTACAACAACAGATTACTTAAATGTAACTGATATTAACTTTACCCCATTTGCAACAGATGGTTCAGCCCCTTATAAATGGTACTCTGGTGTTAATTCCACAAACAATGGTAACAACAGTGGGATGTTGTTTGCCGCCTCAACACTGACGGCGTATCTACTTGCGTCCGGAACAAGCTGGACAACTCCTGCTAATTGGAACAATTCCAGCAACAATATCTACATCTTTGGCGCTGGTGGCGGCGGTGGCGGCGGTAGGTCGGGGTCGGCAACAAACAAAGCAGGGGGCGGTGGCGGTGGTGGCGGTGGCTACACCGGCCTAACCAACCAGACACTGTCAGGCGCAATTACTTATGCAATTGGCGCAGGGGGAACAGCAGGAACTACAAACGGCGGCACAGGCGGAACAGGCGGAACAACTTCTTGGAACTCCGGAGCCTCAACGGCAATCGGGGGTACTGGAGGTTCTACTACTGCAACTCCATCGTCTGTAGGCGGCGCTGGTGGCACTGGTTCACAAACGGGTGGGGCTGGAGGGACTGGATCAACTACAACCACCTCTGGTTCGGCAGTTGCGGGGGGCGGTGGCGGTGGATCTGCTGGCCCTAACGGAACGGGCGGCGCTGGCGGCATTGGTTTTACTAATGCAGCAGCCCAAGGCAATGGCGGTGGCGGCGGTGGTAATGGGGGTGGAACGGCTGGAGGTAATGCGTCCACAAGTGCCGGTGGTACAGGTGGCAATAATTCACTTAGCACGGGTGGCGGCGCTGCAAGCACGGCTGGTTTATTGGGTGGTGGAGGCGGTGGTGGTACTGCCGCAAACGGTGCAAATGGTGGCACCGGCGTTGATATTTCCAACACTGCCGGTGGCGGTGGCGGTTCTGGTGGAGGTGCCGCTATTAGTGGTGCTGGGCGTAATGCTTTGGGTTATGGTGCGGGGGGAAGCGGCGGTGGTTCAAATACATCAACTGGCAATGGCGTTGGTGGCGTTGGTGGCACTGGCATGATCTTCATTAGCTACACCCCAAGCACTGGCAATTCCACTAACTTCTTCTTCTGGCAATAGCATGGAAATGCAACAGATTTTCAACGCAGTTGTTGCCCTTGCTGCATTCTTAGGGGGATGGATTTTGAACAACATCACCCGCGCCATTGAACGCTTGGACTCGGACGTTCGGGCTATGCCACATGACTACGTTGCCAAAGAAGACTACCGGCGTGACATCGACGAAATTAAAGAAATTTGCAAGCAGATTTTCAACAAGCTAGACAACAAGGCTGACAAGTAATGGACATTACCGGACTTGGTGCTGTTACGGGCCTTGCCGGTACGGTTATCAACAAAATCTGGCCCGATAAGTCCGAAGAGGAAAAACAGCAACTTGCTGCGGCGGTCATGGTTGTGCAGGGGCAGCTTGACATCAACAAGGTCGAAGCCGCGAATCCGTCTGTTTTTGTCTCCGGATGGAGGCCATTCATTGGCTGGGTCTGTGGGACGGCTTGTGCGTGGAACTGGATTGGTCTGCCTATTGCAAAATTGGCAATAACTAGTTTTGGCTACCCGGTTGACCTTGCTCCTGCAAACCTGACTGAAATGATGCCGGTTCTTCTTGGAATGCTTGGGCTTGGTGGCCTAAGAACATTGGAGAAGATCAACGGTGTTGCAGCAAAATGAGCAAGGAAAGCCTATCCAATTGGGTGACGTTGATTGCGTGTTGCACATTGGCGGCTACGGTGATGGCAATGGTCGGTGTGTTTGTGCTTGGGTTCTTTGACGAAAAAGTTGATAACAACAAACTCTTTGAAATTGTTGGGCCAGCTTTCCAGACCATCGTTGGGGGGTTTATTGGGTTGATCACTGGCATCAAAATTGGTAGCAACGAATGAAGTTGACTGAACACTTCACGCTTGAAGAGCTAACGGTGACAAATCATCGCCAGTTCGACAATACCCCAAACGAAGCAGAATTGGCAAATCTGACCCGGCTGGCGGCGTTTTTGGAGCAAGTCAAGGTGGCGCTTGGTGGCAAGCCGATCATGATCAACAGCGGGTTCAGGTCAAAGCAAGTCAATGACTCTGTTGGGTCAAAGGACACCAGCCAGCACCGACTAGGGTGCGCTGCGGACATCAGGGTGCCGGGAATGCCTCCAGATGCGGTTGTACGGGCTTTAATTGCTTCCGGGCTACCCTATGACCAGATCATCAGGGAATTTGACTCATGGACGCATATAAGCGTTCCGAGCCATCCGGAGATTTTGCCGCGAAGGCAGGCACTGATAATTGACAAGGCGGGAACCAGACTGTTCGCCTGAAGTTGTCTTTACCCCCAATGAGACCTAAAATGCTCAAAACCACAAAGGCATCACCGTGACTTCAGCAGCAGTAATGACGTATGACAGTCTGGTCGATGACATTTCGACCTACCTAGAGCGTACCGACGAGGCAACCCTCATCAAGATTCCCCAGTTCATTATGCTGGCGGAACAGGTCATTGCGGCTGACATCAAGTTCCTTGGTAACCTTGTTGTAGTTGAAAGCACGATGGTGATTGGCGAACCAGTTATTGCCAAGCCAGCACGGTGGCGCAAGACGGTCTCAATGAACGTCACGGTGGCAGGTGAGCGCTTCCCTGTCCTACTTCGTAAGTACGAATACCTACGTGAATATTGGCCGCAGTCAACTTTGACTGATGTACCCAAGTTCTACTGTGATTACGACTATACGCACTGGCTTGTGGCTCCAACACCGGCAGCGGCCTATTCTTTTGAGACCCTGTATTACGAGCGTGTTCAACCTTTGGATTCGTCCAATCAGTCAAACTGGTTTACGGAATACGCCCCGCAGGCGCTCCTTTACGGTACGCTGCTTCAGGCAATGCCGTTCCTTAAAAATGATGAGCGTATGCCTATGTGGCAGGCTCAATACCAGCAAATCATCAGCGCCTTGCAGACAGAAGATGTCACGCGAGTGGCTGACCGTCAAGCGATTGTGAGGGATTCATGAGCTTCAATAGCCCGTTTACCGGTCAAGTCATCCAGCCAACGGATGTCTCTTACCGATCAATAACACTCAATTCTGACAACCAGCTTACTTGGCCCCTTAACGGCAGTGCTTTGGATGACGCTGCTGCCCGGATCATGGACGTTACGTCCACCTCGGTGACTGGTGCTTATTCACTGCTAATGCCTCCGGCCAACCAGACCTCGGTCGGTCAGGATGCCTTGATCCGCAACACGGGGTCATACAGCATCACGGTCAAGAACTACCTTGGTGCTGCACCAATCGTGACGGTTGCTGCGGGAACTGTCCAGTACATCTACCTGACCGCCAACGCAACAACAGCCGGTACTTGGGGTGTCATTGCATTTGGTGTTGGTACATCGAACGTGGACGCTGCTACGCTGGCTGGATACGGCTTACGAGCAATTGCCAACACGTTGAATGGCGCGTATTCGGTGGCGACTTTTAGTTCGTCATTTACCGCAGTTGCTGCCAATAGGGCTTCTGCTCAGGTTTGGACTGGCGGCGCTGGAACCCTTACGTTGACGGCACCGGCTACGCTTGGCAATGATTGGTATATGTTGATCCGCAACGGCGGTACGGGGACATTGATTGTTGCCCCGGCCAGCGGGTTGATCAACGGCGCATCGACAATTTCCTTGCAGCCATCTGACTCTTGCATCATTGCTTGCTCAGGGACAGCGTTCTATACGGTTGGCCTTGGGCAAA
>Ga0304730_1000712_pt1 | contig 27595 bp, 28 predicted proteins | sample M_130628_MF_Meta_FD_190474 | JGI IMG/M metagenome (GOLD analysis project Ga0304730, IMG submission 190474) | Freshwater microbial communities from Lake Montjoie, Canada to study carbon cycling - M_130628_MF_MetaG (v2) (version 2) | ecosystem: Environmental > Aquatic > Freshwater > Lake | place...
ATTAAAACGGTAGTTAAGGAAAAGGATCAGATACGCAAACAAAAACAAAAAAAACTAACACAACAGTTAGATGAAGTCAAAACCAAAAAGGTAAAACAAGTTAAGGAATTTAAAAAAAACGTAAAAAAAGAAGTTGATAGTTTATATGCTGAACTAATTCAAATATATAAACAAACAAACGAAGATATTCAAGACGCTTATAAAGATACAAAAAAAGAGTTCAATAAAAAAAAGGACGACTTTAAAAATAAAAGGAGAGAAAAGAGTAAAAAATTTGTAAAGTGGTTAGATCCAACATCAGGAGATACTATCGCATCTGCAGTTCAAAGTGGTGCTACTTACCTTAAAAATACAAATTCAGCAAAAACTTTAGGGTCTATATTATTTGTTGCGGTACAGAACACCAAGGCAAAAATAAAAAACTTATTGATTGAGGATATAATATCAACCATTGGGTGTTCTGAGGAACAATCGTACGATAATATGATATCAACCCCAATCTACATTAAAGTTAAAAATGTTGATTTATTTGGTATTTTAAAGACATCTCCTGAAGATGAATATGGTAAGTTAAATTACGAAAAGGAGGAGACATTAAATGCTATAACCCCCTATTCTATGAATAGACAATTATATCGTCGTTTGGTTTCCCCCCAATCATTTTCTCAGCAATATGGTCAACAATTCACCACAGCATCGGGGAATCAACTTTTTGACATACAATATGTTGATAACTATGTTGATCAGAATAATATTGCTCAATATGGAGACTTTTTTAAAGTGACTCTTAATGGTCAGTTTAATAATAGAACTAAGGTTAGTGATTTTTTAAATGATTATTTTGCCAGTATTGATGTGTTTAATTTAGATATGTTAATGGGTAGCGTTTATGGTCAAATATACGGTAGCGTTAATATCGGTATATCATCATCTCAAGAAGAGTTAACACAATTTACTAAATTTTTAAAAGTGGTTAAGAGGTTAATGGGTATCTGTACCGATACCACAAAAAAAATTGACATTACCGGTAACGGTAAAATGAGTGATTTGGACTTAATAGATGACTCTTTTTTTGAGGTATCTAGTGCGGAACAACAAGATATAGAAGAAACTGTTAATAGAAAAATAAATGGGTTAGTCACTTTTGAGGACTGTGGTAACGTTAATCTACCTGTAAATACTCCGGCAGTCGCATTGGCTTTAAATGATATTATATCCGAAAATAAGGCAACAGGTAAGATTAACTTATTTTTTAATGGTATTGAGGACTTATCCACCGATCAGAATTGGCAAAACGAGACCGCAAATGGGTTAAACATATCTTTATCAATTGTGAATGATGTTATTGCAAACCTACCAACAAGTTTATTTAAAACGATCATCTCACCTAAAGTTATGTTAGGGTTTATGATTATGATTAAAGCAATTCTTGCTAATACTTTAGATTTTGAAGATTTATCCGATTTTTTAAAAAAGTTTAAAAAGTTTGTTTTAAGGTTTACTCGAAACGTTATTGGTATTTTTATAGAGGAATTATCAAAAGAAATTAAAAAAAATATAAAACGTTTAGTTTCATCTGTAATAAAAGACATAAAAGACGAACTAAAAAATAAACAAATTGTAATGTATACGTCAATATTAGAAGCACTCATAATTGTAGGAAAGGGAATTCTAGACTACAGAGAATGTAAAAGCGTTATAGACGATATTTTAAATCTACTAAAACTAATAGAATAATATGGCAACACTTTCATCAAATCCGGGGCTACCAATCTTCGTATTAGAAGGGGCAAGACTTTTAAGTGGGATCTCAAACACAAGATCACTAGCAAACGTTATAGAAAAATTACAAGAAGCGGGATTACCAACAGACGATAATGCTGATGGGTCTGCAAATTTAATGAATTTGGCGTTTTTTTGTTTAATACAAGGAACAAATCAAGAATTATTTGAAAACGGTAAAACTGAAATAGCTATACCACCATTGGTTATGACACCAGCAGGGTTTACAACACCATCTAAAGGTTATGGAAAATCATATTAATATGAAAAACAAAGAAATATTAGAAATATTACAAGATTATAAAAATAAATCCAATAAAGATTTAATAAGTGCTTTGGATTTTTTAAATAATGATTTTGTAAAGACGAAAGACCTAATCGTTAAATTAACATATCATTTAGATTCTACAGAAACCAGTTATAATAAATTATTGGAAGAAATTAACAAAAGAGTGAATAATGTCGGATATTAAAAAAATAGGTATGGGAGAATTCCCACAGGAGATGTCTCAAAATTTTTATTGGGGTGAGTGCGTTAATAGCGACGATCCTCTAATGTTAGGTAGAGCAAGAATACGTCCCCTTATTAAAGATATAGATCAGATGTTAAAATCCGCAGAAAAAAAAGGGTTTTCTGAGGATAGTAAAACACCTGAAAAAAACGGGCCTTGGTCTGATAAAGACCCTTTAGTTCATCTTTCATTTTTACCTTATTTCATTAACCAATCACCTAAAGTTGGTGAGAGGGTTATGATATTTTATTTTGACAGAAAACGAACAACAGGTAGAAATAAATTCTATATGTTGGCACCATATTCGTCACCAATGACCATAGAAAACGAGAATTATAACTCTTCAAGAACACATTTAGATGATGGGTATCAGAACTCACTAGTAAGTTTACCAAACATTAAAAACAATGACGGGTCATATAAGGATCCATCAAAGACAGGAGTATTTGTTGACCCTATAGATATTAGTCTAAACGGTAGGGATAGTGCTGATGTTATCGTTAAAGATAATGAAATATTATTACGGGCAGGTAAACACTTTTCCTTTAATCGAGGACAAGTGCCGACACCCAACCCCAATAGAGCATTTTTACAGTTGACTAAATTTAACGATAAAAAAACTTTTGGTGAGCCTGAAAAAATAAAAAAGTTTGTAGAAAGGATTGACCAAGTTAAATTTTTGATCGAATATAGGTGTTCAACACAAAATAGTTCTGTCAATTTATTTTCAGGGGGTTTATATATTTATGCATTACCTGAAAACGATAGTTATCTAACACAAGCAAATGTATTAGATTATGATACAGTTTTAAGTGCAAAAACTTCATACCCTTTGGTTTATGATTACATTATCGGTCCTCCAGAAAACAGTCCTGTTCCTATGGAAGAATTTGCTAGATTGATCGGACAAAGAATACGAGATTTTCACGATGGGGCATCCGCATTTTGTGACGTAGATCCGGGACAACAATTTCCGTTTTTCTATAGACCCGACGATTCAATACGAAACACTTTATCAAATATAACAGACAATGCCGACTTAAACTCAATACAAAATATGAATACCTTAATAAATTTAGTTAAGGTATCAACAACTCAGGTGGATCCAGGATATGGGTTGGTGTATAAAAACTTTTTAATACCAAATCCTTATCAAATTACAGAGGAAACCGTGACACCGGTTAACACCCAAATAGTTGATAATACCGTAGGTATAATGGGAGCTAATAAAGTGTATTTATTGAGTTATGATAGTGTGGTGGAGGGTAAAGGTAAGATTGACTTATCCAACAGTATATATGGAATAACAGGTAATACCATATTTGATGAGATTGAGCCCAAAACAACATCAACAGTTAGAGGAGAACCTTTACTTGAATTATTACAATTAATGGTTAATTTTTTAGTTACTCACGACCACCCATACCCGATGTTACCACCGACACCAATATCAAGGGCATCACTAATTAGTACCAACGACGTAATGGTTAAAATGCAAGAAGCATATCAAAAAGTTTTAAATAGTAATATTCGCACTAACTAACTATTTATAGTAAAAAGTTATTATGTCTATTCACAAATCTTATTTTAATAAGTCAAATACTATTATATATAATTCATATACCAATACTGCCAGAAATCCTATTGTTGAATTATTTTACGGAAGAGTTGATGATTTAACTCTACCTTTAGGTTATAGTAGATACCTTTTTAATATTGATCTATCGGCTCTACAAACAAAAATATCGGACAAAATTATATCTACAGGGTGTACTGGTTTTTCATCGTTCACACATACATTAAGAATGACAAATACGTCTTTTTTTGATGATGATTTACTAAACGATAAAACGTCACAGGGGAAAAGAAGAGCAACTTCATTTGATTTAGTTTTATTCAGAATACCACAAAACCAACAATGGGATTCGGGTGTTGGGTATGATTATTACAGTTTTGGGTTATCAAATATAAATGATAGATCGTTTTCACAAAGACCCTCAAACTGGTTTGAAAGGACAACAATTAGTGGTTGGACAACGCCAGGTTTATATAACAACACAAATTCCGCAACAGGTACAGGTGTGAATTATTCAGCACTGACTATTGTTGATACACAACATTTTGAATTTGGAAATGAGGATATTGAGTTTGATATGACTAATCAAATTAACTCTATATTAAGTGGTGGTACTACGGGTGTAACGGGATGGGGTATTGCTTATTATCCACAAGTTGAGAATATAAGTGGTTTAACGGAAAACTATTCGGTTGGTTTCTTCTCACCACACACACAAACATTTTATGAACCATTTTTAGAGACATCATATGACGATTTAATAGAGGATGATAGGAATAGTTTTTATGCTGGAAACGTCAATTACCTATATCTTTATGTTTACGACAATGGAAACCCAATAAATTTAACCAATTTACCTGTTGTTGATATTTTGGATATGGATGGGGATCCTGTTGTTGGGTTCACCGGATTAACAACGTGTTTAGTAACAAAAGGGGTGTATAAGGTAATTGTTAGTGGATTAACATCAACATCAATCCCTTGTTTATATTATGATGTGTGGAAAGGGTTAACGATAGGTGGTGTTACTATTGCTAATGTTGAAAATGAGTTTGCAATATTACAAACAGGTGGTAACTTCCAAATTGGGACAACAACAAATAACCCTAAGATTTATGGGTTTAGTTTTGACGGTATAAAACAAAATGAAAAGGTTTTAAATACTGATGTTAGAAAAGTTAATGTTACCATAAAACAAGCATATACAACAAATACTGTTTTAAATGGTGTTAAGGGGTATTATAGAATTTACGTTAGGGAAGGGGCGAATACTGAAGTACAAGTTCAGGATTGGACAAGGATAAATAAAACACCTGACGGATATTATTTTGTTTTTGATACGACAGATAAAATACCTAATGAGTATTTTGTTGATATAAAAGTAGTGAGTGATAAAAACACGGATACTTATAAACGGGAATTACAATTCCAAATAGTAAATAAGAAATAAATTATGTCAACATTTATAACATCCCGAATAGTTGGTGAAACAATTACCGTTACTGTTCAAACATCTACTGATTATTGGAAATATAATCACGATGGAACTGATTTTGGTCCATTTGGGGACGGAACTGAATCATTAACAGTCTTAAATTCAAATGGTGAATTTACAATCATCTCATGCCTCTCAGATGGAACCGTAAGTGGAGATATTGGAACTTTGGGGTTAGGATATAACCAATTAACTTCATTTAATGGAACTGGATTATCTTCATTGACTCAATTAAATTTGAGATCTAACCTATTTACTTCATTTGATGGTACTGGACTATCTTCATTGAGTGATTTGAATTTAGGTGGTAACCAATTAACATCATTTGATGGAGCTGTACTATCTTCATTGAATATTTTGGAGTTAGGTCTTAACCAATTTACGTCATTTGATGGTGCTGGATTATCTTCATTGATTTCTTTGGGGTTAGGATATAACCAATTAACTTCATTTAATGGAACTGGATTATCTTCATTAACTACTTTGGAGTTAGGTGTTAACCAATTAACATCATTTGATGGAACTGGATTATCTTCATTGACTTCTTTGGGTTTAAGTTCTAACCTATTAACGTTATTTGATGAAACTGGATTATCCGGATTAACTTCTTTGGGGTTAGGTCAAAACCTATTAACGTCATTTGATGGAACTGGGTTATCTTCATTGACTTCTTTGTCTTTAAGTGAAAACCAATTAACTTCATTTGATGGAACTGGATTATCTTTGTTGGGTGAGTTGTTTTTAGATACTAACCAATTAACTTCATTTGATGAAACTGGTTTATCTTCATTGTCCGATTTGCGTTTAAATAGTAACTTATTAACTTCATTTAGTGGGACTGGACTATCTTCATTGACTACTTTGTATTTAGGTAATAACCAATTAACATCATTTGATAGTACTGGATTATCCGGATTGACTTCTTTGAATTTAAGTTATAACCTATTTACGTCATTTGATGGTGATGGATTATCTTCATTGACTAGTTTGGAAATGACTAATAACCTATTAACATCCTTTGATGGAACCGCATTATCTTCATTGACTTATTTGAATTTAATATATAACCTATTTACTTCATTTGATGGTACTGGACTATCTTCATTGAGTGATTTGAATTTAGGTAATAACTTATTTACGTCATTTGATGGAACTGAATTATCCGGATTGACTTCTTTGAATTTAAATTCTAACCAATTAACGTCATTTGATGGTGCTGGATTATCTTCATTGGATGGTTTGTATTTAGGTAATAACCAATTAACATCATTTAATGGTGCTGGATTATCTGGATTGCTTGATTTGTCTTTAAGTAATAATCTATTAACATCATTTGATGGTTCTGTATTATCTTTATTGAATACTTTGATTATGACTAATAACCAATTAACGTCATTTGATGGATCTGCATCATCCGGATTGACTCAATTGTATTTAGATAGTAACCAATTAACGTCAATTAATGTTTCTAATAACAATATGTTACGAACTATACTCGTTAATGGTAACCTATTAATCAACAATACATCTGTTAATGACACATTGTTAGCACAACTTGCGGCAAATGAATTATTAAATAATTGGAATTTTGGTACCTTTTATACGACAGGAGGAAGAACACCCAATGGAACAACTGATTATGATTATCTAATTGCAAATGGTTGGGACGTACAGGGCACTAATTTGGTGACACCCTCTTATTATAGTGCAACAGTTGTTGGTTATCTTCCAGGTGTAGGAAACGATGTTGGTGAGATTGTTACATTTAACACTCCACACCCAATATGGTCCGGAAGCGACACAAGGATACCAATAATACAAGAGAGCGCAATAACTTTAAGTGGTTTAAACAATTAATATATTAATATATTTATATAATATGGAAAATTTAAATAGAATTATTAGAAATGTTTTAAGAGAAGAAGAAAAAAGAATGTCTTCAAGATATATGTTTTTTTCTAACTTAGAACAAATGAGAAGACAATGTGATTTATTGTTGGATTTAGATGAAGAAATGGTTGAGTCTATTTTGGAAAATGGTCACGATTGGGCTCAAGATCACATCTCTGAGGCAAAGAATAATATGGATCAAGTTTTTGATTTTATTATGAATGAATCAAAAAAAGATGGAATGGAATTGTCTATGTCTATTGATGATAAAGATATGGTTGAGGAAGGTCGTAAAAAAACAGGAACCAAATTATGTGCAAGAGGGTTAGCATCCGCTAAGGCTAAATATGATGTTCACCCCTCAGCTTATTCTAACGGTCACGCGGTACAAGTTTGTAAAGGTAAGATTAAAGGGTTAGACGGTAAAAAACACTGTTCAGGGGCCTTTTGTTAAAGACCTGATAAAATATTTCTTATTATAATTTCTAAAGACTCATTTTGAGTCTTTTTCTTTTTTGGTTCGTAGTGAGTCATTACGGGTTTTTGACCTTTACCTGTTTGTGTATCTTTTTTCTCGGCAGATCTTTTTTGTTGACACGCAGATCTTTTTTCGCTATCAGACATTTTACTTGCAACACCAGCAGCACGACATTTAGGGTACCCACCTTTATCAGTATTGGATCTGCCACAAGGAGGATGTTTTCCGTCAACTTTCCTACATATATTAACCCACGGACCTTTTGGTTGTGAAGATCCTTTAGGTTTCTTTTTAGTACCAAACCAAACCGCTAAATCTTCTTTAATTGGTACGATAGTTTTACCTTTACCTGGATATTGATTAATAACATTACCCTCTTCATCACTAGATGTTGAGTTTGGGTGGGTTTTTATAAACTTTGTAACCTTTTCGGCTTTTTTCTCAATTTTTTTAATTTGTTTTTTTGGTGTCTCCATTGATCCGTCATAACTATCATACTCCAAAAATGGTGAGTCGTAGTTAGATACAGGTAGTGTAAAGGGTTGGTTGTCAATGTCCTTAAATCTACGGACACCAAATGATATTGGGGCAATGTAAGACCCTCTTGATCCGGTGCTTGTGGATGTTGCTTCCTTTAATACTTTTCTTATAATTTCACGAATGTCCATTATTTTTCCTATTTAATAATAAATATCCGTATATCATTAAATGTAAGTGATATGCACATAATGTTAGTATTCCCCACGTCTCCATCCAAAAGAAACCATTAAAAATCCAAAATAAAATGGATATTAAATAGACATATAGATAATATTTAAATCTTTTTGCAAGATATAACGGAATCAAACAAGTGACAAAAAAAAGTATTGCAAAAATATTATGTAACCAAAAATGGTCAGGTACTGAAAACGACGTTAATAATAATAAAAACATTGAGGGTATTTTCCACCCATCTATTTCAAAAAAAAAGTAACTAACAAGTGCGTTAGTCAAGATAAATAAAAATTGTAAATTAGTTTCCCACGATTGTGATATTGATGGTAATTGACCACAGTAAAAATAAATGATAAAAGGTTGTAGGATAGCAAGAACTATCACAAACAACCTTCTAAAAAAATCAAATTTACCTGTCATCTAATAATTTTTCTCATCGTACCATCTTCATAAATTTCAACAATAACTCCTTTTGAATCCACACTTACTTCTTGACCCAATAAATTAACGTATTTTACGATTTTTTTATCTGTCTGATAGTTTGATATAACTATAGGTCCGTAAGTCTTGTATTGACCGTCAAAATCGTATTGTTGCAATCTGTAGTACACCACCGAGTTGTTCGTAAACGGGTCAACGTATGTGTATTCAATTATTTCGTTTGAATTTCCTGCCGATTCCTTTTTTCCAACCTCTCTCCAATCATATCCGTCAACACTTCTTTCTATTGAAAAATAATTGGAGTTTTGTTCACTTGCCGTTGACCATCTTAAAAGGTTTGACGTTTCATACCCAACACCTTCAAAATATAACATTTCTACCGGTAGTGGTTGTGGTGAGGTAACTGAAATACCAAATGTACCTACTGTCCCACCATTATATTCCCATATTCTAATATAAATGGTTTCATATTGAAAAAAATCTGTTCTTGAAATAAATGACATTGCTCCGTTTGGTGAACTATCATCGTCACATTGTATTTCTACTAATGATCCGAGAGTTCCTCTATATATAGACATACCCGCATCTGTAATTACACCTGCTTGAGTATCAAAATCTAATGATGTTACATATTGTGGAAGCGTAACTTTAAACCAAACATCTTCTCCAACATATGCAGCACAACTTGGTGTAGATTCAGTTGTTGTGTTAGTCGCATTTACATTAGTATAAGTGACATATGTGACTGTGTTACCTATTGTTAATGCAATTGCCCCACTTGGGTTGTCGTTAATTGGTGGTACGGGAGGTGCAGTACAAGTTCTAGATATGGTAAAGGTCCCTGTTGAAGTACTACTAGTTAAGTAATGAGCAACATAAATATAATACTGAACACCTACCGTTGTGGTAAATGTATAGGTTTCAGTAGAAAATGAATTATCAATGTTAGTTATGTAAGTTAATCCACTACAAGATCCTGACATAAATAATAAACTATGGTCAAATGTTGTTGTTGATGTGATGGTTGTTTGTTGACCGTCACCCGCAAATGTATACCAAACACCATAATTAGATGATAATGAAAATGGTGCAGTTTCAACAACCGTACCTACTGTCGTACCTGCTAATGAGCTAGTACCACAAGAAACATTTACCGCTCCAGAACAATAATCATTTGCTGGTGGTGGTGTTGGTGAAGTTGAACTAGCGGATGCATTCCAAGAACTATACGTTCCCCCACAATTACTTCTAACATATAATATATAGGTCGTATTTTGAGTTAATGATGAGGTAGAAGAAGATGTGACTCCAGCGCCAACACTTCCACTAGCGGTTAATCCTGTTGCACCACTACCCCCTAAACCTGAAGTCCTTATCTCCCATTCATATCCATTTGTCGGTAATGATGGTGATGCCGACCAAGATAAATTAGCTGATGTTGGTGATGTGTAAGTTACTAATAATGATGATGGAGCCGCACAAGATGGTGGTGTCCAAGTATATGTTAATCCTGAAGTTGGTTTAACTGTACTTGAAAGTGTTACAGTTGAACTATTTAATGTCCCTGCGGTTGTTGATGCCCAATTTGTTGTTGTTGTTCTGTTATTAAAATTGGTGTTCGCACTTCCCCTTAAACCTACCTGAAATGTTGTTGCGGTAGCACTTGTTGGTCCTTGTATGTTATAAATAATATTTATTGTGTTAGTTGTTTCATTTAACCTTATTTGAAAGTTATACAATTCACCAAACGCCCCCGTTGTTGTGTATCTTTGCCAACCCGTCCACTGAACAACTAATGTCCTATTTGGTGATGTCCCTATTGTTTGGAATCTAATACCAAATGTTGATCTACTAAATCTAAAATGAAAAGCGGTACCGCTACTTGTTGCGTTTGCCGAAATAGTAACAGTTGTGGCAGTTTTAGATAATACCGTTGATCCTGCAGGAATACCTGTACCACTTACCTTATCCCCAACTGATATTAAAGATATATCTCCACCCGTAATTGTAATTATGGAACTACCAGAAGTTCTATTTGCTAATAATGAACCACGACCTATTAAATCATTACCCATTGCTGATATCACGTTATTTGATGTACCTGTTGATAGTGGGGAGTAACTATTAGTAGGTAACGCACCTAATGTTATAAAACCATTAGTGTTAACACCAAATTGAGTGTATGTTGTCCCATTATAAACAAAATTAAACCCAATTGATTCTAACGCAGTTGAGTTATTGTCATCTAAAAAGTTTGTATTTGACCAACTTGTAAAATTATCATAGTTGGCACCTCCTGTTATTGGTGTATAGGTACCTGTTGATGACCCGAATGTGTAAGAACTTACTTGTGACTTAACAAAAAAACTTGTTAATAAGATAAAAAAGGATAAAAGTAGATTTTTCATAAATAATTGATTTTAATAATAAATACCTATGAATTTATTTATTGTCAATCGTTATACTTCACGATTGAACATAACATCATTACAAATTAGCATATAATAAAAAAGGAGACAATTTCTTGTCTCCTTTGTAGGTTATTTTAAGATTTTGATTATCTCAATTCTCTTAAATCAAATGTACGAACACCATCTACAGTAATTCTACCATAGAACCTGTTATTCACCATTTTTTTCGCGTATCTCGTCATTATTCCTTTAATCGGAGTAAAGTTGAACGGGTTATACATTGTAGGTGTTAATTGTAGAGGTACGTACGGTGCGTAAACGTAACCTGTGTCTAACAATGACGTTCCTTTGTGTCCCATTAACACTGTGTTCGGTGGGAAGTAAGGGTCACGGTAAACTTGGTAACGACCAGCTAATGTACCAACTCTTTCAATACCCATATTGTATTGATCTTGCTCAGGAGACGCGTTAGATACGTGGAAGTATTCTAAATCATCAAAGATTGCAGAAATCTCAGAAGAAACTACGATCCAGTTAGCTCCACCTCTTAAAGTAGATTTGTGGATTTGTGCTGAAATTTGGTTAATCGCAGTTAACAACGTTTGATTCCAATCTTTTTGTGTGTACTGAGTTAATGGATTTGCGGTTGTACCTCTTTTCCATCCGTTGTAATCCCAACGTAAGTTCCAAGCCGCACCTTTACGTAAGTCACGTAAAATTTCACGGTCAATCTCTGCAGCCACTTGTTCAGACAATAAAGCCGTTAATTCAGCTTCAGCATCGATGTTATGGAATGCAGAAACGTCTTGTGCCAATTCAGGAGACCATTGTGCTCTTAGTTTTCTTTCAGTTACAGAAACAGTTACTGATTCTAAATCAAAAGAAACCTCACCGATTTGATCTTCAAACTCCATTTCTTTGTAAATTCTATAAGTAGCCGTGAACGCTGCGTTTGCTGCAGTACCACCAGTTGGTGTTGCTTGAGTAGTGAAACCACTATATCCGTCCATTGAGTTAGCACCAACAGAACACGGTACTTGAGTGTCAATTTCTAAATAGATAAGTCCGTTGTTTGTACAGATATCATCGTATGATCCACCATTACCTGTAGTAGGGAAAGTTGTTGTCGATTGAGATCCGTATTGAACCATACCTTTACCATATTTTTGAGTAACAACTCTAAATAATAATGCTCCTGTACCTAAACTAGAACCTGCAGATGTTCCTGAGAATCCATTAGGTGCTGTACTTGTATTAAGTTGAATTGTCAAACCAGCTAAAAATGACTCATTATCCATCTCATTACCGTCAGGTCCGATTAATTTACCTTGACCATTAGAGTTAAATCCTGACATTGCGATAATGACTTTTCTAAATTCTTGACTTGGTCCATATGCCGATAACGGTAAAACCGCTCCGTTCCATGCTACTGTAGTTGCAGAAACTGTTCTCGCTGAAAATGTACCTTTTGAATAGTCAAATAATCCTGGAGGATCTAATGATGGCTCATTACCTTCATAAAATCTATCATAAAGATTTTTATCATTAGCTCCGTAACCTGTTCCTGTCGATGTTGGTCCACCATCAGCTCCAATAGGAGGAAAATGTGTACCACCAGCAGTTGGGTCTTGACCTGTGTCGTAACCTTGAATTTTAGGAATGAAGTAGAACAATTTACCAATTGGTAAGTTCATTGCTTGTACAGAAACTAAATCGTTAGCCAACAATTTAGAGAATACACGTCTAACGATAGGAAATACTACAGTTTCAAATGAACCTGAACTATCAGTTGACGCGGCTTCGTTAATTAGGTGAGATGCTTGGTTTTCATATAATTGTGCCATGTTCTCTTTAACGTGACCTTTAAGTCCGTCTAGGAATCCTAATCGATCCCATTTGTTAATTGTATCTTCTTTGATAACTTTAAGGTGTTTTAACCCTATGTTACCTACAAGACCTGATTCTAATAATGCTCCCATTTTTTAATTTTTAATCTGAGTTTATTTTTTATTTTATGTATATAAATATACAGTGTTTTAAAAAAAGTTTATTTTTATTTAATTTTTGTCATCAAATCCTTCATTCTCATAAATTGAGGATTCTCATACGTTTTACTTTCAATCAAATTAGATGCTGATCCAGTTTGAGGTGTTTTGATTACTTTTCTCTGTATAGATTCTGTAACCATTGACTCAGATCCTTTTCCGTCTAATTCTTTTTTGATTGTTTGATAAAGACTTTTAGATTCTTTTAATGATTCAACTGAATCAAATCTTCTAAGAATATTAATCTTTTCTTGTTTTGTTGTTGATTGTTCTGTGAATAAACGAGTAGAATATGCTAAGTTTGAGTTAAATACCGCAACTTCATTTAATTTAGTTCTGAAAAAATCCAAAGCTTTTTTATACTCTTCATTTTTCTCTCTAAGTAAACTTAATTCTTTATTTGTTGACTCAACATTTAAGTGTCTTGGTGCCGTTCTTGGTTTTGGTAATCCTTTTCTTCCGAATTTTCTACCTTTACCTAAAGTTCTTGATGCCTCAGTAGTTTCAGGACTATTAATCATCTCTTCATTACTTTCTTTTTCCCACTCATTGAATTCTTCCTCATCCATTTCTGTTTCGGTAACTCCGTGTTTAATAGAAGGGTATTTGAATTTAGGACCATTTCCTGTCATACCTTTACCACCTGATTTTTTATTATCATTAAAACCTTTTTGGTTAACTGATGTTTTAACAAAACCATTACCTGGTTTACCAAACCCAATCCCAATTGCTTTAAATGATTCTAAAACAGACTCCAACTCATCTTTATCAACTTCATAAATAGTTTCATCCATACCCATATCTTCCATATCTCTATGTCTTCTTGGTATTCTTGGTTTTTCCATACCCATATCTTCCATATCTCTATGTCTTCTTGGCATTCTTGGTTCTTCCATATCCATATCTCTATGTCTTCTTGGCATTCTTGGTTTTTCCATATCCATATCAACATCCATATCAACATCCATATCAACATCGTCAAGTTCCAACTCGAATATAGGTTGTTCTTCATCAAAATATTCACCCATAAGACCACCATTTCTTAATGCATCTATATATTCATTTTCCATCATATCTTGTGGATTTTCAGACTCGTCACCCATTTGGATTAAATATTCAACATCATTACTAGGGTCAGATAAATGGATACCTTTTTCGTCTTTTTTAACGATGATACCGTCTTCATCACCCATAAGTTTGAATACCTTCATAACATCACCTATTGGTGATTGTGTCATATCTAATGGTGGTAACTCATCTGATTGATTATCACCTGATAACATATCTACAGACGGCATTTCAACGTCAGGTTCTTCACCTTCAATCTCACCTTCGTCTTCAACATCCATTTCAGGCTCTTCTACGTCAACTTCTTCTTCATCTTCAATATCCATATTTGGATCTTGTTCATCTTGCTCACGTAGGTTTTTTGTTCTTGAACCCCCAAGGGATTCTCTTACTAATTCACTGATTTCTTCCTTCATTGTCGAAGCAAGTATTCCTTTTGCGTTTTCACTGATAGCGTTTTCAACCGCTTTGATTTGTAATAAAGCGTCTTCTACTACCGATTTTTCGTTCATACTCATTTTTTTATACAATGTGTTATGCGTTTATTTTTATAAATAAATATACCGACATTGTAAAAAAGTAATTTTATTTCACTAAACAAGTGAAATAAACGATATAAAAACAAAAAAGGGACACCAAACGGTACCCCTTTTTATAAAATTAGATCTAAAAAAAATTATTCTTCTATAACCTCATCAATTTTACTTTCAACAATTGCTGTTATTCTCCAATCCATTGTGTAAGATTCGTACACTTTAGTTACTTTCGCTTCAACATCTGTTGGTGAATAAGCCTTAACTAATTTTTCTTCTTTAATTTTTTTTACTTTCCCTGTGTTTTCATCCACTATATCAGTGGTTACTCTAGCTACAAAATACTTTTCATCCATTTCTTATAATTTTATTTATCCAAATAATCGGATAATCTTTTCATTAAGTCAACAGATTTTGATAGTGGATTTGAGGTTGATTGTATATTTTCGTGTTCTATTAGTTTTTCTTCATACTTAGGTCTGTCCTCTTTATTCAAATAAAGATATGCTCCTGGTGTTGATGGGGATGAAACCAAGTCAAAGCAAATTAATTCAAAATCATCCTGAACCTCATTTTGTTCACCTTTTTTAACTAACGAACCAACACCACGAGAAGAAACCCCCATAGTAACCCCTTGTCTCATCATATTAGCTGCGATATCACCTTTAGATGATACAATACCTCTTTCGTGAAAACCGGGGGTGGTTAATAATTTTATTTTACCCATCATCACATTATCTTCCCACCATACATCAGTGATTAGATGTGCCACTCGATCTAAATCGATAAGTGATGATTCAGGGTGATTAAGTTCGGATATTGACATACCTTTATTAATCATTTCTTTATATCTTTCAGCCTCTCTTTTTAAAATTTTCTCAGGGTAGACTCTCCCATTCCTATTTGGAACTCCATATTTTTGAAGGGTTGCGTAAAATATAAATGGTTTTGAATAGTCTAGTTGACCATACGACTCCTTTAATACTTGACTGTTTCTATATTCATTTGGGTTTATAATTCCAGAATCGTACTCAACAAGAATACCTTTACCCGTATCATTTGGTCCTAATATCTTCATAATCTTTTTTATGATAAATATTAGATACTTACGGTTTCTTTAATTTTTGTTCTACTTAATGTAAAATACTTTGAATTTTTTAAGTCGTCTTTATATATTGACTGTAAAATGTTTTTAATTTTACTTCTTAAAATGAGGGATTTAAAATCTATATTTTCTTTATGTATAAATAAAGTTAATTCTAAATTTAAGAAACTTTTTTTGTTTTTCTGTATTCCGCTGGTTCTTAAATCAAGATCCACAATTTGTTTTTTCTCAAATGTTGTGTGGTCAACAATTTCTAATAGTGTGTGTAATATTTGTCTCTTTATTTCACCTGTAATTTTTGTCCAATTATCGTAATCATCTTTTGGTTCGACCCACGTTTGTAATACTACGTAAATTGATTTTAAATTTTTTGAGTCGACCGTCCCGTAGTGACATTTTGCATCATCAAAAATGTTTAATTTTGACGTTTTTCCTTTTTTCATTATTCATACCTTATCCGTTTATTGTTTAGTAAAATATAATAAAACTTTTTATGGTTGTCAAAAATTAAAAAAATACCTACTATTTATATTAAAAATAAAAAAATATGATAATAATTCCTGTAAATAATAAAAATATAGAACAAGCATTAAAAGCGTATAAGTTTAAAGTCTATAGAACAAAACAATCACAACAACTACAGGAAAGAAAGGAATATAAAAAACCCTCCGTAGAACGAAGGGCTCAAATTCAAAAGGCAATATATAATCAGAAGAATTATTCTGCTGATTGATTCTTTTCTTCTTTTTTATCGTTTTTATTTTTTGAAAAAATCGACTCAGTAGATGTAAGACCCAAAGACCCAAAAGACAACAGAGCGATGGCATCAATCAATGATTCGTTTGGTGTTAATTTTCCTGCTGAAAATAAAGAAACGAATAATGAGATAACTAAAGAAATTACACAAATAATACCTGTAAATCTTTTGGATGATAGTGTTGTTGGTCCGGATCCTAATAAAGACTTAAAAAACTTTTTCATAATCCAGAATTTAACTGTCTTAATTTATATAAATTATAGTGGTCTACTTTAGATTCCGCTATTTTATTTATTGTGTTTTGTATGGTATTATTTAAATCACCGTCTTTAGATTCGGTTAAAGTCGTTTTTAACCCTTTAACCACGATTTCTTTAAGTTCTGACATTTCTTGTTTAACTTCATCCAAAGTTAATGTTAAAATATCATCTAACTCTTTACGGTCATTTTCGTTTAAATTATTAATTTCTTTTTTTAAAGAGTCGTTTGCAATTTTTACCATTGTTGAAATTGGTAAAGTAACCGATTCTTTTACTATCGGTTTTACTTCTTCAGAAATTAATGTTTTTTTAATTCTATTTTTAGATTCTAAAATTGACTCTAAATTCCTAATAGATTTGTTGTAGATCGCATTATCAATATCTTTGTAATCATTTGTTGACTCCTTGATATAAGACGAAACCCATCTATCTATTTTTTTTAATGATATTTCTGAACTTTCTATTAATATTTCTGAATATTCTAAAGTTTCGTTTATATAATCGTCAGCAATATCTTTAGGTAATCCTTTGCTTTTTGATAGATCATCGTATATATAATACAATTCTGATATGTCTTTATTCTCTAAAACCATAATCTTTAATTCGGATATAAATCCTTTAAACTCTGGTTTTTTATAAAGTTCGGCAGAGACCCTTTCTATTTTTGTTTTAATTGTTCCAAATGTATTCATACCTTGTTTTAAGTATAAATATTACTTATCTATTAAATCTTTCAATTTTTGGTCAATTTCAACCAAAGAATTTCTTCCTTTAGATAAATCTAAACTATCAACGTCTTTAAATAGTGCGTCTTCTAATATTAAATTTAGGTCGTTTCTAACCAATCTTTCAGGTATCGGAGGTTCTCCCCCTCCTCCTGATGGTGGTGGTGGTGGTGCTCCGCCCATATCTCCACCCATAGGTGATCCACCGCCGGATTCTCCACCTTCAGCAGATTCTCCCGCAGGTTCACCTTCTTTTTTACCGTATAGTTTATCTATGTTATCAAATATCCCCGTTTTAGTAATAATTTCGGCAGTTTTTTCTAATTCAGCATAAACCGCTCTCTCAACACGTTGTTGTTGGATGTCTAACCTAATTTCTTCATCAGAAAAACCAAGTATGTGTTTTTTAGCCCACGATGCGGATACAGGTGCCAATGATTTTGCAATCTCAGCAGTTGCGTTTTTATATAAATCAATCTTTTCTTTCCATATCTCTAAACCTAATAGTTCACCTTGTTTTGATGGATTATTTAATGATAACGTAAAGTTGGTTAATTCATCTTCAAACCCTAATAAAAACAAATGCACGATTGCAATTTTATTTAATTCTGCGATCATTGATTTTTGAATTCTATTAATTGTTCGTGCAAATCGAATATCAAGTAGAGATAGGTTTTTACCGTCGCCTACCGCTTCCTCAAACCCTAAATATGCTTTAGGGATTCTAAGCGCAGTAACTAATTTCTTTTGGATGTATTCAATATCGGCTATTTCCGATAAGTTTGTACCACCAGGAAGGGTTTCAATTGGGTTGGTTGCCGCAGCGTCTCTAACAGGAATAAAATAATCTTGATCAACAGCCATTTGGTTATATCTCATATCTACATTACCTGTTTTATGATCAACTATTTGGTCTCTTTTAAATTTATTAGCAACTCTTTGTACGTATGGATCAACATCTTTATCATCCATATTACCAACAAAAACTTTAAACACTCTTCTTTCAGGTGCCCTTGATACTCTATATATCATCATAGCGTCTTCAGAAAGTAAAAGTTGTTTCCATATACGTCTTGCCTTTTCTAACATAGAAGTACCATAAGGTAGTTTTCTATCATCACCTAAAATTCTAAAGTGACCGATCTCCCACGTATTAAACTCCATATTTTTTTCTTTCCAAACAAACTTCAAAGCATCGTTCTCCATATCCTGTGAATACTTGTCAGGTTGAAATCTCATACCCTTTTCCAATCTTTCTATTTGAATGTTTGGTAACTGTTGGCATCCTACAATACCTTTTTCTGGGTCCAATTTTAGATAAACAAAGTTATCACCAAACTTACACGTATTTCTAGTCCACATCGGTAAGTTCGTATTAATATCCAATCTATTGGTAAATAGATCTGTTAATACTTGTCGAATCCTTTTAGATTCAGAATACACTCTTAATATTAAACCGTCTTGATCTGGTGTTGTTGATTCTTCAGCGTAGATATCAAGTGCTGCTGAAATTTCAGGAGTATTATGTGAGAAAATGGTATCTGTTGCAAAGTTTTTATAACCAGGAACTGTTAAATCATAAACAGGTATCACACCATGAGGTTCTATTGAAACTATTTTATGGTTAACAACTATTATATCCCCTTTAGCTGTTGCCGTTGAATAGGGTGATTTTTTAATCCCATAAGCATCCAAAAATGTTGACCAATCTTTATATCCTGAATTAATAATTTCTCGTTGTAATTTACGGTAAGAAACATTTAATGAATCCGCAGTTTTCTTTAATGCTTTAAATTTTTTAGCGTTTTCAATGATATTATCAAAGGGTAATTTAATATAAGCGGGATTATTAATGCCACTCCTTTTACCACCCCAAGACATCTTACCTTTTCTTTTTGCGACTTCTGACATTTTTGCTCTAAATTCAGGGTTTGACCACAATTTCTCATTATTGAGTTTTGCGTGGTAAGAACGATGTTCAGAAATGTTCATTATTTGTAAATTTTCAGGTAAATTATTTTTACCATTAAAGTCAATGTGATGCACTTCTTCGTCTTTATTTATTTTTTTATTATAGAACCATTCGGCAATTATATTATGTTCAGAAATCCACCCATTATGTCCTTCATTTGAATTACATGTGTATACCCAATTATATTTTTCATTATTATAAAATGATTTTCGATAAAACGGCATCATAGAATCACCTGATTTAAGATTCATAACACGTTCAAATGAACCGTCTCGTTTCATTAATTGATGTTCCCAAGTCGTAATAATGTGAGTCCCATCATCAAAAGTAATTTTATATGTCATCTCATCGCGGGTATAATGAGCATTTCTTGCCATTGCTGGTACCACCTTTTTTTCATTATGATCATAAGCATAAGTTATGAATTCATAATCCCTACCCTTATCAGCCAACTCTTTTATGGTAATAAAACCATTCGGAGTAGCTATTTTAGTTTCTCCTGCAATGCAATATTCCATACTTTCGTAATCATAATACGACGCCATTCTTGTTGGCTCATAATAAACTGCTTGTTGATATAAATTACTCTCAACCTTTTGCCATTGTTGTCCAATGTACATTGTTTGTTGGGATTGTAATTTTTCCGTTTCGTATTCTTGTTTGTTTGTTGTTTTTAATAATTCTTTTTTATCGAATTTAAAAACAGGTGTTTGTTGGTCTAAGTTTGCGTTTGGTCCAAAAACCTTACCTAACCTTTGCCAAACTGTATATTTATTTTCTGCCATAAGTTTTTTATTTTAAAAATAGTTGGAGATAAGATAAACTAAACTCTTTTTCCTCCGAATAACCATAAATACTTTTCATAATCACTTTGTGTGACCGCATTTCGTTGATACCCGTTGTTTCCGTACATATCCACAGGTAATCCTGGATTAAAATTCATTGATGAATCTTTATAGATGTTTTTTTCGGTAGTCCAAGAATCTAACATTGCTTTTGTTTGTTCGGTTACCTTTTCTAACTTTGCAAAGGAAGATTCCCCAACATATATAGCAATAGCCAAGGCCATTATTAAGTCATCGTGTTGTCCTTTTTGATGGTCGGGTCTACCGTTCACATAAACAAACGTGTTTAGTTCGTTAAACAATCTTTGTGATCTTACCCCAAACCCGTGTCTAAGATATTCCTCAAATGATGCAACAATTTGAACCCTTTTTGAGTTAAAGTTTATTCCGGGTATTTTATCTTGGGATTTTGGATCCCATTTCCATTTATCTGCTGGGTTAACACCATCAACATATAAATTCTTATACCCAAGTTCTTGTAGTTTTCTTGATGTTGCAACACCCATACCACCGGTAATATCGGTAACAATAAATGCGTTATACATTGTACCCCATTTGTATGCAATTTCAGCCACAACATCCGGAGGAACCTTACCAATATATTCCATTACCTGTTCTCTTTCATCAAAATCAACAATGGTAAAAGTCGTAAAATCCTCACTATCTCCACGAGAAACGTCCATCCCTAAAATATATTTATGCCCCGCAATTGGTTCTTTCCATTGCCATAGAGCACCGCCCATAAATTTATTTTCAGGTTCTCTAATGTGTTTTTCTTTAATAGATTTCATTGTTTCAGACGGAATCACATTATCCCCCGATCCTAAAAAGTTACATTCTAACTCTTGTGATATTTTTCTTTTATCGAATTTTAATTTTTTGGCCATTGCCTCAAACCAAGAACTGTAGGGTTTATATCCTGACTCCACTTTTTGTTTTATCTCTTCAAAATTCCGATCAGAAACCTTTATGTTTGAATAATCTAATGTAATTTCCTCGTCTTTATAATCTGCCCGATTCAACATATAGTGTACGATATCGTCACATTTAATCAGTTTTAAATCTTTTGAATATCTTGGATCCCTAAACCAATACATTTCAGTAATTCTAAAATCATTTATACCTTTAACCGCTTGACTGTAGATAGAATAATATATTGGATCAAAACCATTTGGTGTTGATATTACGATCACTTTACCACCTGTAGATAGAGAAGCCATACAAGCGGACCAAAAATCCTCATCTGCGTTGATGTATGCTGCCTCATCAAAAATTAATATTGTTGGAGTGTAACCACGCAAGGCATCTTTTGATGTTGCGACCGCCTTAACTTCACAACCATTGGTTAATTTAAAATGTCTTTGTGCGTTCTTTTCATTAGAGAATCCGACCCCTAACCATTTTGGCCATTGGTCGACAAAGGATCGGACTTTATTTGCCATCTCAACGGCAGTATCCATTTTATTCGCAATAATTAGAATTTTTTCAGGTTTCTTTTTGTTGGCAAATACCAATCTTTTTGATGCCCAAGCGGATGTAACTGTAGATACCCCAGCTTGTCGATATTTTAATGCGATATTTTCCTCACAAGTATCGTAATCATTAACCAAGGTAACTTGATCATTAAATAACTCTAAGGGTACGTATTGTGATTGTGTGTTGTCGTAAGTCTGTAAGTACGTTTTTAATGCGTATGGCGTATCATTTACGCATTTTGCATATTCTAATAACGCCTGTTCTTTCGATAAACTCATTCATTATTTTTGTTTACGGATCGCGTTTAAAAGTTCACTTTTAGTTGTATGTGGATGTAAATGATTTTCTATAAGTTTCATAATACTTTCCTCTAACTTTTTAACATCATCATCCTCGCTAACTTCATTAGGAAGTCCTTTATGTTTTGTACTTGCAAAATCTTCCAAATCCTTTTCAGACATTTTAAACATTTCTTTAGATGATCCTTTTAATTTACTTTTTGGCATCTCACCTTGTTTTGCCTTTAAAGCCATCGCCATAGCTCTTTGTTGTTTTCTAGAAACCGCCTTTTCAGTCATTTCCATCTCACCAACCGTTGCCGTGTCTGTTGTTGGGTCAAAATTAATTTTATTCTTATCCGTAACAGTTTTACTTGCGTCTAAAAATTTATCTTTATCGGTTTTATTACCTAAATTATATTTCTTTATTGTTGTTGTAGTCTCTTCTTTAGTTTCTTTTTTAACTCTCTCGTATAAAGTATCGATTTGAGAATTACTCAAATTTTCAATAGTATTGATAGAAACACCCTCAATAAGAAGTCTTGCAATTTTAGGATTCATATGATTCATCTTTAACTAAATTTTTTTCCCATTTTAATACGATATCTCTCTCGTATAATTTATTCTCAATCGATTCAACACTTTCTCCATATTGAAATACTAAACGTTTTCTTTTGTGAATTAATATGTCATCACTATCTGAACTTTCCCAAGCCAACGATATAACACCATCAATCGAGTCATACATACCAAAAAAATCTGAATTTTGTATTAAGTTTAAATTAATTTCTGAGTTTTTTAATACCCCGACTTTTTTTATGTAATTAACATCGGGTGGTAATGGTTTACCTGACGCTGGTTCAGCATCCCAATCATCACCCCAAACATCATCTAAATCTGAAAATATAAATTCATATATATTATCACCCTTATAGTTTGGACCCAATTCGTTTACATATACCAAAATCATATAACCCTCCCTCTTGGTGTTACCTTAACTTGTTTACCATTAACTGAAAAAACCAAATTCTCAAGATTTGTTTTTCCAAGAAATTTAACGTTTTTATTTTCACTTAACAATTCATTAGCAACCTCCAATTGTTTTAAAGATTCACTTAATTGTTCAATTTCTTTTTTTACTTTAATACTATTTAATTTTTCTTTTAAAAAGTCTTTTTTTCTTTTTTGTTCTAAAATTGGTTTTTCTTCTGGAGAAATTGTAAAATATTTAGATAGAACCTTTTCAACTTTAGATTCGGTAAATAATGAATCCATAATTTGAGTATAACCTTCTTTAGGTTCTTGAGTCATCGGTTCAGACATTTCCATACCAGGTTCTTCCATATCTAAATCCTCTTCAGTACCCATATCTAACTCTTCGTCACCCATATCGTACTCATCAGATTCGTCAAACTTTGCCAAAATATCATCTTTATCGTCCTCATCTAAATTTTCCAAATCAATGGCTGATAGTATAGAATTTACAACATACTTAATATCTTGAGAGTCCATACCTTTATCTTTATCAAAAGATCTGATTTTTTGACTTAATCTACCTGTTAGTTTTTGTATCGATTTTAACCCTGACGGCCCTTGTGGTTCTTCACCGTCATCTTCAGCATCCATATCAGGACTTTCCATTCCCATATCATCTGCCGGTGGGGTTTCCATTCCCATATCATCTGCCGGTGGAGGGGTCATTCCCATATCGTCTGTTGGTGGTGTTGCACCCATATCTCCAGCTGGTGGAGGTGTTGATCCCATATCATCAGCTGGTGGCGTTTCCATTCCCATATCACCCGCAGGTGGTGCAGGTGCAGGTGTTGATCCCATATCTCCAGCTGGTGGAGGTGGTGGTGGAGTTGATCCCATATCGTCTGCCGGTGGGGCATCCGTTTTAGGTTTATTTTGTTTTAATACGAATTTTTTTTTTGAATCGGCTTGTTCACCAATTAACGGAATTTCATAATCATTCCCATTTACTCGATTTAATTCGCCAGCCATTAAATTAAGTTTTTTCATAGCCTCAGAATATGATCTAAAATGTTTTCTGTGTTTGATGGGGTCGTTATATTCTAATGTGGACTCATTCAAACCACTTTTAATTATATAACCCAATCTTTCTTTTACAATACCATATGTTATACCATCAGCCAATGTTATTGTATAATTCGTTGTTGAAAGTTCGTTAATTTCTTGTTTAGGTGTTTCATTATAACGTGCAATTTCCATAATACGTCTAATTTTATCCATACCTTGTAATTTTTCACTACCTAACGCATTTAAATCTCCCATTTTATTTTATTTTTTTTAACTGTTTAGTCCATTAAATCCACCCAAAGCAACTGCACTACATATTATTGTCCTATTCCCTGAAGCGTCTGTCCATTCAGGTTTTGGTGTGTTGAATGTAACTACCGGACCTACTGTAGTACCGGTACCCGGCAAATAACCCACCACTACGGTGTTATAAAAATTGTTTGTACAAGCTGTTGTTGGCATAATTTTTTATATATAAATATATTGATATTTTGTATTTTACTACTTATTCAAAATTTTCTTGTTCCAATGATAAGTTTTTATCAATAGTTTTGTTTTTAAAATCATTTAACTTACCAATATACCCACTTCTTCTTAAATATTTGAAGACCAAATTCTCATAGGAGAACTCACCCTCTTTCTTCAATCCACAAGACCTATACTTCCTGATTTTTTCCTTATACTTATCAACCAATTGGATTGCGGTGTCCAAATCTTCATCTTCCGCATTTTCTAAAACACCATCAATAATATCCATCCATTGTTGAGCTTTTTCTTTTAACTTTTTCTCATTAACTTCAAAATCTTCTTTTTGTGGTGCTTTTAACCATTTATCATATATTAATGAATAAACACCCATACTTTCGTTCTCTTCGTTTAAGTCTTGAACGTATAACTCAACCTCATACCCTTTAATTCTGATGTCGTGAGATGAGTTAAATACAGTCTTTTTTATTCTGAAAAGTTCCTCGTACGTTTCTTTCTTTTCACCAGCATCATTAAAGTCGTAAATAATGTGTAAGTCAAAGTCAGAAAACTCACTCCAATTGTACCCCGTTAGTGATCCTAACAAATATATGTCGTGAACAAATATCTCAACATTCAAAAACTCAATGAAGGTATTTGCAATTTTTAATAGACGTTCTCTGATTAATGATTTTAATTTATAATTTTGGGCTTCCTTATCACCCATATACTTCTCATTTGGTAAATCCCAAACATCAGGATTTAATTCGTCCTGTAAATAAAAACTTTTAATTATTTTTTTATCAATCGCCATACATATAAATATGGCGTAAGAATTATTTGTCTAATTTTTTATATTTAAAACTTTTTGCAATACTTGTATTGAAAAATTTACCTTGTGATTCAGATAATCTGAATTGTGCGTATATGTTATGAGGAACCTCGTCATACTCATATTTAACCCCGTTTTTAAATTCTGTAACTAATTTTTTAGTTTCTGAATCGTAAATTGTTTTTACTAAATTACTTGATTCTATTTCACACGTAATAGTAGTACCTTCGATTGTTGTTCTTTTAATTGCCATAATTAATTCTTTAATGGTGTTATGTCGTCTATTTTTTTTAACTTATTATGAATATAGTCGGTTAAAGACACCTTGTCAACATCAAACCCATAGTCACGCACAGTTTTAAAAATAGAATCTCTCTCATCTGAGAATTTATGGTAAAGCTTCATAAGGTCTTGTGGGTAGTACGGCGGTTTTTGTAAGTCCTCATCTGACCAACCCTCTCGTTGAAAAATTAACCTTATTCTATAATATATTTCTTCAATATCTTTGATTAGGTCTAATTCCTCCATAAAATATTTAAATGGTTCCATAATAATAAATATGGTGGATAATAAATATTTTTAAAAAAGTCAATAGGGTGTTTGGAAATTAATAAAAAAGCACTATATTTGTAGTATAATTATTCACCTAAAAAAATTAAACCTTATGAAAAAATTAATTAAAGAAATACCTGTCGTAAGTAAAATAATATTTTCAATTTCGATATTAATCTACTTACTAACTGTGATTGTTAGTTTTTTTCAAATAGACTTGATTAATTTTTTAGGTCTTTACCAATTCGATAACGAAAAATTTAATCCACTTCAAATTTTAACATTCACCTTTTCTCACGATTTGATGCCGGACCATATAATTTATAACATATCTTTCCTTTTAATCTTTGGGGTTCAGTGTGAATTTTTATTAAAAAAAGATTTCTATAAATTAATTCTATTTACTATCTGTTTGGCGATTTTAGGGCTACAAATCTTTGATCAAAATAGTAATCATCTTGGACTTTCTATAATTGGGTTTTCAACGATAAGTTACTTTATTTTAAGTAAAAATACATTACCCGTCGTTTTATCAACACCCCTTAAAATTTTAGGTTTACTTTTTATTTTTAGTGAGTTTGTGTTGTTTTTAAAGGGGTATACAAATAACGTTTTTGATGGAAATTTTCACTCTTCCTACGCACATATGATAGGGGTTTTAAGTGGTTCAATTTTTTACTTATATATGAAAATAAAAAAGGGAGTATAGAAAACTCCCTTTTTTATTAGATTCATATCATTTAAGATCCACTTGACCATGGCTTTCTAAATGGAGTTTTCATTTCATCTTTAAATGTTTTACTATTCTTGTAAAGATTATATGGACTTACCGTAATGTCTATCGGAATATTATATATTCTTTGTAGTTCATCAAAAACCGATCTCCCTTTATGAACTTTGTTTGTTAGATCATCCCCAAGCATAAAAGTCGCTAAAAATTGATTGATCGCAATCCCCCCATTTAGTTTTGCCAATTCTGTACTAACAGCATTAAGTTGTGTTAAGTCTTTAATACTCATTAACTCAGAAACCACCTGAGCCTCTTTATCGTTAAAATTTAATTTTAAAACGTTAGCCTTCGCGTCGTAAATATTTTTTGCGGTTTCAGCGATTGTACGACCTTCATTGATTACTCGTCTTACAATTCTCGTAAGATCCGATTCTGTTAATCTAATAACTCTTTTCATAATTTTTTAATTATTTGTTTTATTTTTATTTTCTTTATAAATAAATATGTCGGTTTTTAAAAAACGACAGAATCAAAAAAAAAAACCACCCTTTCAGGTGGTTCTTCTTATTTTAGGGAGTCGATCTTATCTCTTAATTCTATTGACCTTTCAAAG
>Ga0304730_1000714_pt1 | contig 27514 bp, 22 predicted proteins | sample M_130628_MF_Meta_FD_190474 | JGI IMG/M metagenome (GOLD analysis project Ga0304730, IMG submission 190474) | Freshwater microbial communities from Lake Montjoie, Canada to study carbon cycling - M_130628_MF_MetaG (v2) (version 2) | ecosystem: Environmental > Aquatic > Freshwater > Lake | place...
AGCGACGACCCTGATACCCTTGGCCATGTCAGGCCGTTCAGCCAGGCGGGCAAGGCGCTCGGAATCGACGAACAGAATCTTGGGCGCAGAATCTTCCAGCGCAAATTCCAGCTCGTCTGCGACCCACCAAGCGTTCAGGCCGACAACGGCGACGCCAAGGCAAAGGCTGGCCCAATAGATCAACATCCATTCAGGATAGTTGCGCATGCCGATGGCGATCCGGTCGCCGCGCTTGACGCCCTGGGCCGCAATCCAAGCGGCGATCGAGGCGACCTTGTCGTGGGACTGGCCATAGGTCAGGCGCTCGTCCTCATAGACCAGATAGTCGCGGTCGGCGAAGGCGACGGTCGACAGCCAAAAGTCGCGGATGGTCGGCGGCGCGTTCTTGAAGGCCAGCAGGCTTTGCCCGCGCACTTCAATCTCATGGACTTCGAGCGGTGAGCCGGGGCCGGACAGTTCGGCGCGGGCCTGCTTCAATTCAGCGTAATACATAGATCCTCCAGCAATCCAATCTTGGCGTTGGTTTTGTTTATGGTGGCACGAGCAGCAGGGTTTGCTGTCCCGGACCCTTCAATCCCTATGGTGACAAGCCGTTGGGTGTAACGCCAGTCGAAATCGTTACGCGGACGTCAGGCAGCGGCCGCCAAATGATCTTTTGTGCGCTGCTGGGCCAAAATGGCGATGTCGGCATCGGCAGATAGGCCAAGCGCCTGCATCATCTCATGGCGATCAGGCCCCAATTTCGGCGGATAGGCACCGGCCTTGCTCTTTTTGCTCTTGGCCCAATAGCCGAGGATTCGAACCAGATTGGCTGGACGACGCAGCCAAGCGTCGGGATGTTCCAGCATGTGGAACCCGCGCAGGGCCTCGCGCAGCAGGTTGGTCTCGGTGCGGATGGCCGGGCCGATGCCGTCTTCAAAGAAGCTAAGCAGGATGCGGGTACGCAGGCGCGGCCTGTAGTCGGGGGTCAGGATCTGCTCGGCCCGCTTGATCGCGCCCCGGTCTTGGCGCTGCATGACATCGAAATAGGGCTTTAGATCGGTATGCAGGCGCTGTTGATAGGCCAGCAACCGCGCCTTGGGATCGCTTTGGGCGGTCAGCACATCACGCAGGGCATAGGCCGCCACCGCCGCGAACGAACAGCCTCGGCCATAGAGCGGGTTGGTGCGGATCAGGGTGTCGCCGACGGCGAAGAAGCCGAGCACCGCTGGCACTTCACCAGGTGCAAGGTCCCGCCAGCGGCTTTGCAGATTGCCCATGCCAAACACCTTGCTGACTGGCTCAGACAGGGCCGTGTCGGTCCAGACCTTGAGGCCCGGAATATTGGCGACGATGCCATCCCAAGTCTCGGGATGAACAATGGCCTTGCGCATCTCATATTCAATTTCAGGCGTGCAGAGCGTGATCGAGAAGCAGCCATTATCGGCGGGAAAGACGCCAAACTTCAGATAGCCCAGATCGCCCGTGGCCGGAGGATTGTCATCGCGCGACGGCTCAACCTGACCGGGGCGCAGGCGATAGTGGCGGGTGAAATAGAGGATACCGGCGCTCTCGCTGGCCTCAGAGATGGGGGCATTGGCGGCCATGAGCTGGTCAATGGCCGAGCCGTTCTTGCCGCTGGCATCAATGACCATATCGGCCCGCATCTCGACCGGTCCGGTCTCATCCTCACCGCGCAGGCCCGTGACCGTGACAATACCGTCCGCGTTGGTCTCAGAGATCAGGCCCCGGACAAACAGGTTCGACTTGATGGTGATGTTGGGCAGGCGCTCGACATAGCGGCGAATGACCAGTTCTAAGGTCGTGCGCCGACTGGTCAGGATCGACAGGTCAGCATCCTCTTGCGTTGGCTGGTAGGTCGGCTTTTGTAGGGGCGATAGCATGCCCTCAAAGCCCAGTTCCCGCACCCCGACATCGATCAGTTCTTGGCGAAGGGCCGGATGGTCGGTCTTGATGATGGTGTTCAGGCGCGCCAAGAAGGCGTGGCTTTGACGAAGATGGCCCACACCGCGCCGGTTCCAGTCGTTAAAGGCCTCGTCCGGACTGCCCTCCGGCGGCGGTCCGTCACGCTCAATCAGGGTCAGGGATTTGCCCGTCGGACCCAAGGCGAGTGCGGTGCAGAGACCGGCAATGCCAGCCCCGATCACGAGGATCTTCTCCGTCATATCCAACCCACAGTTCTAAGCGCGACGATCACGTGCCGTCGTTCAAGGTGACCATACCAAAAAGGGCAGCCGTCTGTAACTGAACTTAGATCACATGGGTCGCCGTTCCAGCAACCACGTACCAAGTGACAAAGAGGCTACAGATCAGCGCACCGGGCACATAGCTGTTGGTCCGCCGCCAGGTGAAGGTGGCGATGGTGGCAATGACGGCCATCAGCGGCAAGAACTGGATGGCCACAACGGTGCTGAGTGGATCAAAGCCGGTGAGCAGATGTCCGGTCGCGAACAGGACGCCATAGTCGACGGCGAGGAACACTAGAAAGCCCAGCGCCAAGGCGGCGATGGCCGACAGATATTGCGCGCGGACGCCATCGCCCTGCACCGTCAAGCGGCCATGCAGGTCGCGCAGGGTGACGAGGAAGAAGGCCGTGAAGGGCAGGACATAGATCAGGGCGATCTTGAACTGCTGGGGGCTAAAGAGCTTGAGGGCGACCACCCAGAACCTGAAATCGACGGTGAAGAGCCGGTCCGCGATCATCAAGGACAGATAGCCCATAGCCACCGTCAGCATCGCCACCAGGGCGCTCATGCCCCAGTGATTGTCGAAGCTCTCTTGCGGCTTGGCCTTTTGAAGAGCGCGCATCACCAGAGCGATGGCGGCGTTCACGAGCGCCCAGACAATGACCTGATTGGTGATGGACTGCGGCATCAGGCCGAACGGCTTGAGGAGCAGGGTCACGCCAATGAAGGCCGGGAAGTAGGTGACGATGGGCAAGAAGGCGGTGGTCAGGAGCTTGCGGTTCCAACTGCCATCCCGCTGAGGCAGCGCGGCTTGGGCAGGATGTTTCAGGGCGGCAAAGGCGGGCAGGCTGATCAGGAGTTCAAAGGTGCCGAGCAGCAGAACCACAAAGCCGATAAAGCCAATGCCGGTGCCAACCTCTTTCCAGATCCAAATCTGGTCGGAGGCCGCGCGCGGTGTGCCGCCGCTCAAGGTCTGGGCAAACCAGTCGAGGCTATAGCCGATGGCGGCCGTCGAGATATGATCGCCCGGATGGGTCACAGGCGGCGTGCTCAAGCGGCGCGCGGTGCCCATGGAGATATCGCCATAGACCTTGCCGGGAACCACAGCGTCAGGGGTGCCGAACACGGCCTTGAGCTTGTCGCTACCGGCCGCGGTGTTGGCCTGTCCGACATGCCACATGATTTTCGAAAACTCATCGAACTGACTGAAGACAAGCCCCAAGTTCCGCGGCCAGGTGGGCGACCCTTCGGCGGCAAAGGGTGCGCCGGTCGAGGAGCCTTCGAGGACCACAGAGCGATAGGCGTCGGGCATGGCCGCAGCGGCGGCGAGCACCGTCCAGCCGCCCATAGAGTGGCCTTCCAGTCCGATCTGATCCTTGTCGACCATCGGCAGGGTGCGTAGATAGGCGAGGCCATCAGGGCCGCCAAAGCCGTGGGAATAGGCCGCGCCGCCACTATAGCCATGACCGGTCTGATCCAGCGCCAGCACGACATAGCCGCGCCGCGCGAACTCGATGGCAAAGCCGCTCTGGGTCTCGCGGCTGTTAATATAGCCATGGACAGCGAGGACACCGGGGGCGGGGGTCTTGGCGGTCGCCGTCTTGGGCACATAGAGCAGGGCGCTCATGGGCGTTCCGCTGGCACCGGTAAAGCGCACATCGGTGACGCTGACGCCGCCAGAGGTCTGGATCGTCGCGGCCAGCCAAGAGCCGACCAAAATCAATGCCCAACCGGCCAAATAGAGCCGCCACGACTTGCCCATTTTCATTTCCCCACCTTGTTGCGTCAGTCTGGCCCGAGATGGGGGGAAGTACAATCGTCTATCGGGGAAACAAACAAGGCCCTCACCCTTCCCTCTCCCACAGGGAGAGGGCTAAGAACGAAAATGCCCTCGCCCCCTTGGGGGGGAGGGTTGGGTGAGGGGGTTACATCCCCTCTCTCTACCGCGTTCCCCGCGAAGGCGGAAGGGGATGGGAAACAAGGCCCCCTTCGGCCCTTCGGGCCACTTCCCCCCGAGGGGGAAGATCTTGGTGTTTAAATCTTCCCCCTTTGGGGGAAGTACCGGCGAAGCCGGGGTAGGGGGCTCGCATCATCCTCAAAAGCGCGTAGTCTGAGCAAAACCAAAGCGAGGAAACGATCATGGCTTACGAAGATATTCTCTATCGCGTTGATGATGGTGTCGCGGTCATCACCCTAAACCGTCCAGACCGGCTCAATGCTTGGCGCGGGCAGATGGCTATCGACGTACGTGCAGCCATGAGGGCAGCGAGCGATGACGCTGCCGTCAGTGTTATCGTTCTAACCGGCGCAGGGCGCGGCTTCTGTGCCGGGGCCGATATGAACAATCTGCAGACCATCCAGTCGGGCGACACGTCGGCCCGCTCGTCGGCGGCTGCTGCGCCTGATGCGCCATTTGATCCGGCCAGCCGCAAAGATTTTCAGACCGCCAACTCCTACTTCCCCTCGGTGCCAAAGCCGATCATTGGGGCGATTAACGGCGCCTGCGCCGGTTTGGGTCTGGTCTTGGCGCTCTATTGCGACATCCGCTTTGCCGCTGACACGGCCAAGTTCACCACGGCCTTTTCGCGCCGTGGCCTTATTGCCGAACATGGGGTGAGCTGGCTCTTGCCGCGTCTGGTCGGCATTGCCAATGCCGCAGACCTGCTGTTCTCCGCCCGCGTGGTTGAGGGTACTGAGGCGCAAGCCCTAGGACTGGTCAACCGGGTCGTGCCGCACGAGCATCTGGAACGTGAGGTCATGGCCTATGCCCATATGCTGGCCAAGCATGTCTCGCCTCGGTCCATGCGCGAGATGAAGCGGGAGATCTGGAATGGCCTGTTCCAGTCCTTGGGCGAGGCGATTGACGATGCCAATCAAGACATGCTGGCCAGCTTTGCCTCCGAAGACTTCAAAGAGGGTGTGGCCCACTTTGTCGAAAAGCGCCCGGCGAATTTCACAGGACGTTGACGGGTTGGCTTGACCCGCCGGTGGGGGACGTGAACAAGGGCGCAAGGCCGTTTGGGCCTTGCGGAACCTGATCCCATGAGCGTGGCCTTTACCAAGGAAGAGGATAGCGAAGCGGCGGCAGCGAACCTGCCCGATCGTCCGATCTCGTCCCATCCCAATCTGGTGACGGCCAGCGGTTTGGACCTGATCGAACAGGCCTTGGCGCAGGCTCAAGCGGCCTATGGCGCGGCGCAGGCGGGCGGTGAGATCAATACCGACCGCACGGCGATGGCCCGGGCGACCCGCGACCTGCGTTACTGGTCGGCCCGCCGCGCGACGGCGCAACTGATCGAGCCGACGGGCGCGCCCGATGAGGTCATGTTCGGACGCCGCGTGACGCTGGACCGGGAGGATGGCCGTCGCCAAGTCTTTCGCATCGTCGGCGAAGACGAGGCTGACCCCGCCAAGGGGGCGATCTCCTACCTGTCACCGATTGCCCGGGGCGTGCTGGGCAAGTCGGTCGGGGATGTGGTCGAGGTCGGCGGCGCCGAGGTCGAGATCGTATCAGTCGAAAGCCTTTAGCGGCCTTCAAACACGGCGGGGCGTTTTTCCATGAAGGACAACATGCCTTCGCGGGCATCGGCGGTCTTGAGCAGCGGCATCAGTTGCAAGAAGACGTGATGGACATGGTCGTTGAAGTTTTCCGACAGACCCATTCGCATCATCCGCTTTGAGGCCTGCACGGCGAGTGGGGCATTGGCGGCAATCTCTTGAGCCAGAGCCATAGCGCGGGGCATGACCTCGGCCTCATCGACCACGACGGAAACCAGACCCATGGCCTCGGACTCGGTAGCGTTGAGCGTGCGGCCGGTAAAGATCAGTTCCGCAGCCTTGGACCAGCCGATCATGCGGGGCAGGAACCAGGTGCCGCCAGACTCCGGCACGATCCCGCGCTTAACGAAGGCAGCGGAAAGCTTGGCCCCCTTGGCCATGATGCGGATATCGCAGCCCAGCGCCGTATCCAAGCCATAGCCAGCCGCTGAGCCATTGAGGGCGCAGATGGTGGGCTTTTCCATATTGAACATCACCGTTGGCGGTGTGAACTTCAGGTCAATGTTGGTGGCATTATTGTTGCCATTGGAAATGCCGCCCTCGCTCGGACGGGTGACCTCGGTCAGGTCAAGACCCGCGCAGAAGGCCCTGCCCGTTCCGGTCAGGATCACAGCCCGCACGGCGGGGTCCTTGTCGGCCTTAAGCATATGCTCGGTCAGTTGGTTGAGCATGTCGCGGCTGATGGTGTTCATCCGCTCGGGCCGGTTCAGGGTGATGATCGCGATATGGCCCTCTATAATATAGAGGACCTCGGCATTATCGGCATCGTTGGCGGCTTGAACTTGGGACATCTGAGGTTCCGTCTTTAGCTTAGGGCGCAGCCGGCGATGGTGATGCGGTGCATCACGCGGCGGTGGCCGTGATAGTCGTTCTTGGCAAAGTGCCAGCTTGCGCGGTTGTCCCAGATGGCGACCGAACCCGGCTTCCATTGCAGGGTGCAGACATTGTCCTGCGCAATCGCTTGGGCATAGAGATATTGCAGCAGGGGCAGGCTTTCCTCGCGGGTCCAGCCGTCAAACCGGGTGGTGAAGGACGGATTGACATAGAGCGCTTTGCGCCCGCTGGTCGGGTGGGTGATGATCACGGGATGGACGGCAAGGGTCTGCTCGTCATGGCCGCGAAAGATGCTGGCAATGTCGGTCTTGGCATAGGCCCCGTCATGGCCATAGATATGGTCGGCGGTATGGACAGCGCGCATGGTCTCCAGCGTCGCCTTCAGCCCATCCGATAGGCTGTCATAGGCCGCATACATGCTGGCAAAAAGCGTGTCGCCGCCGCTGGGGGGCAGTTCGCGGGCCAGCAGGATCGAGCCCATGGCCGGTTCGACGTCATAGCTGTGGTCCGTATGCCAGCCGCCGCCAATATTGACCTTTTGGTTCTCTTCCTTCTGAACCAGTGCGATTTCTGGATAGAGCTCATTGATCGGGAAAAAGCGGTTATAGTCGATCTCGCCCCACTGACGGGCAAAGGCAATATGTTGCTCGGGGCTGAGGTCCTGACCGCGCACCGCAACCACGCCATTCTCGGCGACGGCCGAACGCAGCCAGTTGATTTCGCTCTCACCGAGACGGCTCAGGTCTAGGCCCTCGACCTCAAGGCCGCAGGTGGGGGAAAGGGGGCGTACGGAAACGGTATCAGCGAGCATGAAAGGGGCCTTTCTTCGGATCTGTCACAATCACGCTAAGGCCGCGACGGCGATAGGACAATAGAGTTCGTCTGGAATTGTAAGGTCTATTGTCTTGGCGCCCAGATGCCCATAGCCTGACGGATGAAGGGGCGATCAGCGTCCCCAATGAAAAACAGATTTGGGAGTGGAACATGGTGCTGCGTAAACATTTGCTCGCGTCGGTCTTTTTGGCTTCGGCCTTGGCGCTGGGCGGCGCACCTTCGACCTATGCCAAGGATATCCCCACCGACTATGCTGTCATCAAGCCGGTCGCTTCGGATAAGGTTGGCTTTGATGCTGAAAAGCTCAAGGCGCTCGATGCGGCAATGGCCGCAGCGGTCACGGATGGCCATGTCGCGGGCATGACCACCTTGCTGGTGCGCCACGGGAAGGTTGTTCAGTTCAACACCTATGGCAAGGCCTCGATTGCCAAGAACAAGCCGATGACCAAAGATGCCTTGCTTCGCATCTATTCCATGACCAAGCCGATCACCGGCGTGTCCTTGATGATGTTGTTCGAGCAGGGCAAGTGGACCCTCGATGATCCCGTGTCCAAATTCATCCCTGAATTTGATCATCTGACGGTCATGACCGGCCTGGATGACAAGGGCGAGATGATCACCGTTCCGGCCAAGCGCTCGCCGACCATGCGCGAACTGATGAGCCATACGGCGGGCTTGGGCTACGGCCTTGATGACAAGCACCCCGTCGACCGGATGTTCCGTGACCGAAAGATTCTGCAGTCACCAGGCCTTCAGGCCGCTGTGACGGAAATCGCCAAGATCCCGTTGAAGTTCCAGCCCGGTGAAGGCTGGGCCTATAGCGCGGCGGTGGATGTTCAAGGCTATCTGGTCGAGCGTCTGTCAGGCCAGACCTTGGGCAGCTTCATGCAAAGCCGCATCTTTGGTCCCCTGAAGATGAATGACACATCATTTGTGGTGCCTGCGGAGAAGCTTGACCGTTTGTCTGCCGTCTATGTCCGCTACCCTGCCGAGAGCCCTCTTGCTGAGACCAGCTCGGTGATGGGGTTCAGTATGCAAGACTATAGCAAGGCCCCCAATATGGAGTCCGGCGGTGGCGGTCTGGTGTCTAGCACCAGTGACTATGGCCGCTTCTCTCAGATGATCCTCAATGGGGGTCAGTTGGATGGCCAGCGTCTGTTGAAGCCAGAGACGGTGGCCCTCATGGGCACCAATGTTATTCCCCGAGAGGTGCTGGTGACCTCCAACGGTTCGACCGCCTCACGCTTTAATGAGGCCGTAGGGTTTGGCCTCGACTTCATGGTCGTCAATGATCCGGTTGCGGCTAAGTCTCCGGTTGGTAAGGGCACGATGAGCTGGGGCGGCGCGGCTGGAACCTGGTTCTGGATCGATCCGACCAATGACCTCTATTTCGTTGGCATGATCCAGCGGATGGCGGGCACGGGCAAACTGGACCTGCGCCAGATCTCGCAAGACCTGACCTACAAGGCTCTGGTCGATCCAAGCAAATAGGGTGATGGGGCGCTTGGGCCGTCTTTAGAAGACGGCTTGAGCGTCCAGCGCCAAGGTGGCGGCGCAGCTTGCAGCCATCGGCGCGGCCTTGGCCCGCAAGGCCGCCAGCTCTTCACGGGCTGCTTCCAGATCGGCCCGGAAGGCGGCTTGACCGTGCAGGGTGGCGATCAGCGACGCGCCATTGGTGCGCCCCGCATCAACCGCGCTGGGAGAGTGGACCCCGCAAACAACGCGGCTTTCCCCAAAGGCGCGGCCACGGTTCAAGATGGCGGTGGCGTGGTCAGGGGCCAGTTCGGCCAAGATCAGGCTCATGCTCCAGCCCCAGGTCGAATGGCCGGACGGATAGTCTGGGCTGGCATCCAGCAGTAGCGAAGGCGGCACGCAGATCTTGCCCGCCTCGATCAGATAGGGCCGCTTGCGTTTGAACACATCCTTCACGGCGGAGACCTGCCGACCCATATCGATGGCGGTGCGGCTCAGCAGTGTGTTCAGCTTGGGTGCTGTTTGCGCGCTGAGGTCCATTCCAACGGCGCAGCTAAAACCCTTGAGCATGGCATCGGGTATGGTCGGGACATCGGCCTGAGCCATGGCCCACCGCGGCGTGCCCTCTAGGGCGCGGGTGGCACGGAAGACGCCTTGGTCAACCGCCTCGCGAGCCGAGCCTGTCGTTGGTGGCAGCGGTAAGATCTTGGCCGCATCCGGCCATGTTTCCGGGGTCAGATAACCCGTAGGAAAGGCCGAGCGGGCTGGTGCAGGCGCTGGCGATGTCTGAGCAACCTGTGCACTCGCGGTGCCGGAAAGCCCCATGGCCGTGATGATCAAGATAGACTTTAAGCTGGACATGGCGCGATCCCGGATCGGAGGGTTTGGTGATATTTCGTTGATATACGAGCCTGCCGCGCTTGGCGATTGTTGGTTCAATTGACGGCTGGTCTTCAGCGCACGCGAACAGTTGGATTTTTAGAACCATATTGATGTCTAAAGTTCTATCCTGCGTAGGTTGCTCCGCCGTAGCCGGGGGGTATAATTGACGTGTTAGATGTGGCTTGAGCGCGGTTTTCCGAAGAACCTGAAAGCGTGCGGCACATCGGAATAGGTTGAATCCCATGTCGGCTAGCGAAATTAGAAGCCTGAGCTCATTAGAAAAAAGTGCATCAACAGCCCGCGTTCTAAATCTGCGGAAGGTTTTCGCCGATTATGGTGACGATGATGATTATAAAAAATCACCTTTTTTCGCCAATCTTACCCTCAACCGTTGTTTGATCCTAAAGCACCGTCTACGTGGCAATGAACGGGACGAATTTACTGAATTTCGGAATGTTGCGACGAAGTTGGTTGTCCCTATCGATGTCACCGATCTGAAAATGGGAGCCCTGTATGTCTATGTCGGGCAAAGAAATTTTGAAAAAATGCTCTGTAACAGTCTCGACAAGACTGAAATGGATTTGCAACAGGATTTAGAAACCCTCCGAAAGCTCGATGCTATTCCGACGTTGGACCCGTTCCTGCTTAGGGAGACGCTGGATCGCTTCGGGATTAAGCCCGCCAACTGCTATTTTCAGATTACCGAGGCGGACATCATCCGAATGCTGTCCTTTGTTGAGGCTGAGATCGGCGCCTTGGTACGGATGTCTTTTGGCAATGATGGCAACGCCGAACAGGCCAGTATCCTCACCAAGAAACTCCTCTCCAACTCGGGGGCTGCCGACACCGAAGCCCTGCGTCTGACGCTTCATATGGATCACATCCAATATCGTGAGGGCATTTTCTGCTGGAAGGCCTTTTTGTACTATAAGTGGCAACTCAAGGATATCATGCCGAAATCGGCACGCGTCCTGTCCGAGATTGAGAACGTCATCCCTCGAGGCAAGGCGACCAGCGAAGAAAAACTGCAGATTGCAGATATGCGGAGTAATATCTCTCGCAGCTTTAACAAGGCGGTTAAAAGTGTCAGTGACACCTTAGCGATCTACGACAATGCCTATTATATGCTGACCCAAAAAAGTGATCCGCAAGTCTTCAAGAACTTTTTGCTATCGGCCCCCGAGTTGTTCAAAGCGTTGGGAGAACGCCTGGGTGCGGTTCAGCATCTGCTGAGTTTTTGGCGCTATCGTGTCCCCGAAGGCACGCGTCCACAAATGGCTGCCGAAGAGTTGCTGGATATATTTGGTGACTTTGAAAACAGCCTTGATGTCGTCAATAATCAACATGAGACCGCTATTCCGCAGATTGATTTGAACGCGGGCGGTTAAGAAACAATCGCGCCGTAGCCTCTAAACAATTAGATTTGCGTCAAAGTGATTTAATAATGTTTAGCCTGTTTAGAAAAAATGATGGGTTTCAGATTTATTGACTTCCAAATTCAAAGATCGAAACTGTTTTGTAGCTTGATTGATGCCTAAGGCAGTAAGCCCGCAGCATATTAAAAGTGGTTTGGATTCCCATTCAATTACCATCTAGGCTTGGTTGTGCAGATTAGAAATTAATGGTTTGGTTGAGTTGCAATAGACCAATAGGCATCTCGAGCTTGGTCGACACATCCAACGGGTTTCTGTTCACGATGCATTTCGGCGATCCCCGTAGTCACGATGTTTTAGAAAATCGCGCATCAACCTCGTATTTTCTAAATCTGCTGCAAAGACCTAGGGGCTGAGACTGAGCATGGCCATCGGTGATTTGCGAAGCTTAAGTGCTCTGGAAACCAGTGCCTCTACCGCGCGGGTTTTAAATTTACGCCGTGTTCATGCCAACTTCGCTGACGATCCTACCTATTCCAAAAGCCCATTTTTTCATAATTCAGTCCTTAACCGGTCCTTGATCATCAAGCATCGCTTGCGGGCCAATGAGCGGTCGGAATTTGCAGCGGCGCGCAATGTCGCGACCAAACTGATCATTCCGATCAACGAAAACGATCTGAAACATGGCGCGCACTACGTCTTTGTTGGCCAGAAAAATTTCGAACAGATGTTGGCGGGGAGTATCGACAAGACTGTTTCGGAACTGCGTCGGGATTTGGAAACCCTAAGCGCGCTTGACGCCATTCCGACCCTGGATCCCTTCCTGCTCCGAGAACAGTTGCAGCGAAACGGTATCACCCCGGCGAGCTGCTATTTTCAAATTACAGATGCTGACGTCCAAAGGATGTTGTTCTTCGCTGAGAATGAGATTGGCGACCTGGTACGCTTGGCTGTGGGCGGCGAGGGAACGGCAGAACAGGCCGGGGTGATGACTAAAAAACTCTTGTCCAGCAGAGGCGCCGAACAGACCGAGGGTCTGCGGATGGTCTTGCAAATGGACCCTAGCCAATATCGCGAGGGTATTTTTTGCTGGAAAGCCTTCCTCTATTACAAATGGCAACTGATGGAACTTCTGCCCAAGGCGGACAAGGTTATCCAAGAGATTGCGCATGTCGTTCCCCGCGGATCACCGACCTATGATGAGAAGGCTGAGATCAGCGACATGCGGGGCAATATTTCTCGCCGTTTCGCGGCGGCGGTGAAGAGCGTTTCGGCGACCTTGGCTATCTACGATAATGCCTACCAAATGCTGACCCAGAAGAGTGATCCTAAGGTCTTCAAGGATTTTCTGCTTTCGGCTCCAGCACTGTTCAACACGCTCGGCGAGCGGTTGGGTGCGGTTGAGCATCTGTTGAGCTTTTGGCGCTTTCGCGTACCCGAAGGTAAGCGCTCTGAGTTACAGGCCAATGAGCTCATCGATATATTCGGTGACTTTGAAACCAGCCTTGAGGTCAAGAGCTAGCCCGCAATAGCAAAGCCCTCATAGCCCTTGGCCACAACCTCATCGCAGCGGACCTTATAGTCCCCGCCGATATAGGGCATGAAGACGCGCGGCTTGCCCGGGACATTGGCCCCGATATACCAAGAGTTGGCTTGCGGAAAGAGGGTGGTGTCGGCGGTTTCATTGACGTGCTTGACCCAAGCCTCTTGGGCGGCTTCGGTGGCCTCGATGGTCACATGGTTGGTCGCCAGCACGTGACCGATGGCGGCATTGATCCAGTCCACATGCTGCTCGATCGAGGTCATCATATTGGTCAGCACCGATGGACTGCCCGGTCCGGTGACGGTGAACAGGTTGGGGAAACCTGCGACCTGCAGGCCCAAATAGGTCTTGGGACCATGTTCCCAGGCCTCGCTCAGGGCCACGCCGCCCTTGCCACGAATATCCATCTTCAACAGGGCCCCGGTCATGGCGTCAAAACCGGTGGCAAAGATGATCACGTCGAACGGATAGTCGCCCTCAGAGGTGCGAACACCCTCGGCGGTGATTTCGGTGATCGGCGTCGCGCGCAGATCGACCAGCGAAACGTGATCCTTGTTGAAGGTGTCATAGAAGCCGCTGTCGACGCAGGCGCGTTTGGAGCCAAAGGGATAGCCGCGCGGGGTCAGTCGCTCAGCAACCTTGGGGTCCTTGACGATCTCGCGGATCTTGCCACGCACATAGTCGGCGGCGACGCCGTTGATATATTCGTCGCGCATGAGGTTCGGGATCACGGTCAAGGAGACCAGCGCGCCGCCATCCCATAGGCCTTCTGCCAGTTGGTTTAGCTCTTCTTCTGACGGAACATAGCCCTCTGGCGGTACGGGGAAGCCGGGGCTGCCATCGGCCAGCATCTGGCGATAGACGGGGAAGTTGGCTTCAAACTCCGCCACCTCTTCTGGTGTCAATGGGCGGTTTTTGGCGGGCAGGCTGAAGTTCGCCGTCCGTTGAAAGACCGTGACGCTTGCCGCCTGCTGGGCGATGAGCGGCAAGGACTGGATGCTCGACGAGCCGGTGCCGATCATGGCCACGCGCTTGCCGCTGAAATCCACGCCCTCATGGGGCCAAAGACCCGTGACATAGGTCTCGCCCGCAAAGGTCTCGGCCCCGGCAATGTCCGGCCTGCGCGGCACCGACAGACAGCCGGTCGCCATGATACAGAACCGCGCCTCGATCTGATCGCCGCAATCGGTCTCGACGGTCCAGCGCTGGGTGGCCTCGTTATAGGTCGCCGAGGTCACGCGGGTGTTGAAGGCAAAGCCCCCGCGCAGGTCAAAATGATCGGCCACATGGTTGGCATAGGCGAGGATTTCCGGCTGCGGCGCGTACTTTTCAGACCAGTTCCAGCCTTCACGCAGCTCGTCCGACCAAGAATAGGAATAGAGCAGACTGGGGATGTCGCAGCGCGCGCCCGGATAGCGGTTCCAATACCAGGTGCCGCCCACATCAGAGCCGGCCTCAAAGCCTTGAAAGCTGAGGCCTGCCTCGCGCAGACGATGGGTCATATAGAGGCCGCCAAAGCCTGCCCCGACCACGACCACATCGATGGTCTTATCGGTTATGGGCGCACGGGTCGCGATCTTAGTTTGGGCGTTCATGGCTTCCTCCAACATCGATTTTCTCGATTGTTGAGATCAAGATACCGCAACTATCAGACTTGGGAAGCCGCTAAGCGCACGGTCCCTAAAGACTGCGCGCCTCGAGCCACTCACAGACGGTCTGTACCGCTTGAGGGAGCAGTTCCTTGCGGTCCATATAGTAGTGATCGGCCTTGTCGATCTGGACTAGGCTCTTATCCTTGGAGGCGACGGCTTCAAACAGACGGTTGGCATGGCTGGGTGTGCAGGCCAGATCGGCGGTGTTGTTGATGACCAGCACAGGGCAGGAAATGTTTGCCGCATTCTTCTCGCCGTGAGCTCGGCTATCGTCATAGCTCCATTGCGACAGCCAAGAGCGCAGGGTGGTGAATCGTGCCAGACCGACCGGCCCATCATTGGCCACGCGCGGCTCGCCGAGATAACAGGTGCCTGCCGGACGGTCCGAGGGGTCCTGCGCGGGGTCGGTCCAGCGCACATCGCACATGGTGCCCGCGACGACGAAGGGCCGCTCCATATAGTCATCCCCCTTGGCCTTTAGCTCAGCCAAGGTCGCCTTGACCCGCGCCGTGATCCGCCGATTGCGGGCAATCTGGGCGGCGCGAAACCGCTCGACAAATTCCGCCGAATAGGGCGGCTGATTGGGGCAGGCGGGATCATAGATGTTCAGCTCGACATCGCGCTCATAGGGCCGGTCCTCATCGGTGATCGACGGGTCCATCCATTCGGTCAGGGTGACATTGCGGCTGACATGGGCTGCCAGCAGCAGGATCGCGTCAGCGGGCTGAAGATTGGCTCCAACCAGATCGGCCTCGTCGCCTGCGGGGGTGAGGGTGATGGTCGGATGCTCGGCCTGATCTTGATAGAACATCGACAGCGATCCGCCGCCGGACCAGCCGCCTAGAATGACCGTCTCATAGCCGAAGCGCTTTTTCAGGTCGGTAATACAGGCCCCAAGGTCCAGCACGCACTTTTCCAGCACCAGAGCTGAGTCATTGCCGCGAAAGCGCGTGTTGCAATAGATGATGTGCCGACCTGCTGCAGCCAGCGCTGTGACCATCGGCAGGAAAGAGCCACCGCCGACAGGATGGCTAAACAGGATCACCGATTTGGACTCCAACCCTTCTGGCCGGATTCGCATGCACTCGACAAAGACCGAACCGGTGGGACCGCCATAGACGTCCTTGATCTTGGTCACTTCCTTGTGGGCAAAGCCATAGGGCTCGCGAACAATATGCATAGGGTGGTCCTCCCGAACCGATTTTCCCTATCGTGACATCCACGGTTTGGATTTGGAAGAGGACTGTGCCGCCGCGGCCTGCTCGCGCTGGAACCGTCCGCCGCGCGGCGGCTTTGGCTTGGCGTCCAAGGCCTGTTTCTTCAAACGCAAGGCCCGCTGAATTGGGGTTTCATTGATCTCGTCGGTCATACGGGTCGGTCCTTGCGGCGGCGGAGTGCCTCTATAGCCTAGAATGGCCTGCTCGGCACCCAAGGAAGGCGCGGTTAGATCAATGGGGCCGGGGAGACGCCACTTTCATGCGCCAACAGCCAAGCCTTGCGCGGTAGGCCGCTGCCATAGCCGGTCAGGGCCGAATTGGCCCCGATGACCCGGTGGCAGGGGACAATAATCGCAATGGGGTTGGCACCGTTGGCAAGGCCTAGCGCTCGCACGGCCTTGGGCCGATCAATCGCCGCAGCCAGTTGGCCATAGCTAGTGGTCTGACCCGCCCGGATGGTGCGCAGGGCAGCCCAGACCTGCCGCTGAAAGTCCGTTCCGCCATTGGCGACGGGCAGGCGATCAATGGCGGTCAGGTCCCCGGCGAAATAGGCCTCCACTGCATCGCGTGCTGGCGTGCGGCGCGCCGAAGCCAAGGTGCGTGTGCGGCCTTGGCCATATTGACGGCGCAGCAACCGGTCCATCCGCTCTTGGCAATCGACCCAATCCAGCATCCGCAAGGTCTGCTGGTCATCGGTCAAGAGCAGCATCGGGCCAAGCGGGGAGGTGAGCTGTTCCACATGTAGGGTCAGGATGGTCATGGCCGGTCTCTTTGGCTGAGGGTGAGGGCAGGGGTTGATCGGATCATGTCAAAGGCTCGCCCACAGATGCTGAGCCCCGTAGGCGCGCCAGGGTCGCCAAGCCTGCGCCCTTTGCAACAGGGCCGCCGCATCGGGACGTTGTCCGCTGGGATCGGTCAAGGCGCGCATCAGGCCCACATCCGCCGCAGGGAAGGCATCGGGCTCTCGCAATTGACGCATGGCAATATAGTGCGCGGTCCAGTCCCCGATCCCGGGAACGGCGCGGAGCCGCGCCACCGCCTCCTCCAGACTGTGGCCAGCGGACAGAAGGTCTGGATCGGCGATCACGGCTGCCGCGACCGCCGAAAGGGTCTTGGCCCGGCTGCGCGGCAGGCCAAGCTCGGACAGGTCGGTCTGGGCCAAGAGGGCCGGTTCAGGAAACAGGTGGGTCAGGCCCGGCTGGGGGTCGCTGAGGGGCTGGCCATAGCGGGCAACAAGCTTGCTGGCCAGACGGATTGCGGCGGGGACGGTGATCTGTTGGCCCAGAACCGCGCGGATCGCCAGCTCGAACCCATCCCACGCGCCGGGCAAGCGCAGTCCGGGTCTGGCGGCGACCAAGGGGGCGAGGGCGGGGTCTTGGGCCAGATGCTGGCCAATGGCCTCTGGCTCGGCAGACAGGTCGAACACCCGCCTTAGCCGTGCAATAATATTGGGCAGGGCGCTAAGGTTGGCAAAGCGCACCGTTGCCTCAAGCCCATCACCGGGTCCGGGCCGCACCGAGACCGTGCCCTGCAAGCCGCCAAAGCCGATGGTGCGGGCATAGGTGTCGCCCTCAACCGTCTCGACCCCGGCAATGGCGCGCAGTTTCAGAAAGTCCAGCATGGCGGGCCAGTCATAGGGCGCACGATAGCGCAGCGTCAGGCTGATCTCGCCCTGAGCGCCCGACGACAGGTCCCCTTTGCGCGACCGGCGCAGGTCGGAGGGCGAGCGCTGGTAGAGATCCTGAAACACCTCATTGAACCGGCGCAGACTGCCAAAGCCCGCCGCTAAGGCGATCTCGGTCATGGGCAGATGGGTCTCGTGGATCAGTTGCTTGGCCAGAAGGACCCGGCGGGTCTGGGCGACGGCGATAGGACTGGCCCCCAGATGCTGGCGAAATAGCCGCCGAAGTTGGCGCTCACCCACGCCCACGCGGTCGGCGAGTGCCTCAAGATCATCCTGATCCAGCGCCCCGAGCTCGATCAGGGCGAGCGCCCGAGACACGGTGTTGGAGGCCCCGCGCCACGCGCCTAGATCGGGTGCAGTCTCTGGACGACAGCGCAAACAGGGCCGAAATCCAGCCTCCTGAGCGGCTGCCGCCGTCTGAACAAAGACGATGTTATCCAGCTTGGGCGTGCGGGCCGGACAGATCGGACGGCAATAGATGCCCGTGGTCTTGACGCAGACAAAGACCCGCCCGTCAAAGCGCGGGTCGCGGATCAGCAGGGCTCTATATTGGGCGTCTCGATCAAGGGGCATGGCGCAATATGGCGCTGAGCTAGGCCAAAGTCTCGCGGTTTTCGGACTCCCATGGCGTGCGAAAGGGAGCAATGATCGCCAGGTCAGCGCGCTTGCACAGACCTATATTCATTTAGGCTCCTATTGCGGTTGTCGGCACCGCAAAAACGCGCAAGGTTGCCGACCGAAACTTTCATAAACTCTTAGGGAGACGCGTCATGAGTGAAGATCACAAGGGTACCGGCCTGCAACTGCGGTCGCTGGTCAAGAGCAGCGGCGAGTTGGAACTGTCATTGGCGCGGGTCGAGATCCCAACGCCCAAGGACGATCAGATCGTGGTGCGTATCGAAGCCTCGCCGATCAATCCGTCTGACCTAGGCCTGTTGCTGGGCGCAGCGGACATGTCGACGGCCAAGGCTTCGGGCACGGCGGAACAGCCCGTTGTCACCGCCTCCATCCCCCCAGCCCTGATGCGGGCCATGGCTGGACGGTTAGACGATTCCATGCCGGTCGGTAACGAAGGCGCGGGCGTGGTGGTGGCGGCAGGCTCGTCGCCTGAAGCGCAGGCCTTACTGGGCAAGGTGGTCGCGGTTCTCGGCGGTGCCATGTATGCGCAATATCGCTGTGTTCGCGTGGCCGACGCCTTGCCTTTGCCGGACGGGACGACCCCAATGGAAGGTGCCTCCTGCTTCGTTAATCCGCTGACCGCTCTGGGTATGGTCGAGACCATGCGCCGCGAAGGTCACACAGCGCTGGTTCACACGGCAGCCGCCTCGAACCTTGGTCAGATGCTCAACAAGATCTGCATCGCCGACGGCGTGAACCTGGTCAATATCGTCCGCAGCGCTGAGCAAGCGGCTCTGCTGCGTGGCATTGGCGCGAAATATGTCGTCGATTCCACCACGCCGACCTTCATGGACGACCTGACCAAGGCCTTGGCCGAGACCGGCGCGACCATCGCCTTTGATGCTATCGGCGGCGGCAAGCTGGCCGGTCAGATCCTGACCTGCATGGAAGCCGCCATCAATCTGACGGCCAAGGAATATAGCCGTTACGGCTCATCGGTTCACAAGCAGGTCTATATCTATGGTGGCCTGGACATCCGTCCGACCGAGTTCGGCCGTGGCTTTGGCATGTTCTGGGGCGTCGGCGGCTGGCTCTTGACCCCGTTCCTGATCAAGATCGGTGCCGAAGCGGCGCAAAAGCTACGCCTGCGCGTGGCCTCGGAGCTCAAGACCACCTTTGCCAGCCACTATACAAAGGTCATCTCGCTGCAAGAGACCCTCAGCCTCGACGCCATCAGCGCCTATAATCGCCGGGCAACGGGTGAGAAGTACCTGATCAATCCGAGCCTCTAGGGGGTCACTCAAGCCCTTTCCCCCCTTGAGGGGAAAGCAGTAGACAGAAAACAAGACATAAGAAAACAAGGCCCTCACCCAACCCTCTCCCACAGGGAGAGGGCACTAGCCTTCTTAGCCCTCGCCCCCTTGGGGGAGAGGGTTGGGTGAGGGGGCTGTCTTTTTGTCTCTAATTTGCGTCCATTCCAAACCACAACACCCTGCCACGGACCCTCCAATGACCCCGAAAATCTACGCCATCAAGAACTGCGACACGGTGGCCAAGGCCCGGGCTTGGTTGGCGGACCGCGGGATCGCCTATGACTTTCACGACTATAAGACCCAAGGCATTCACGCGGTGCGCCTCGGTCAATGGGTAGAGGAACTGGGTTGGGATAAGGTTCTGAACCGGTCGGGCACCACCTTCAAAAAGCTGCCCGAGGCCGACCGGACCGATCTGGATGCCGCCAAGGCCATCGCCCTGATGGTTGCCCAGCCGTCCATGATCAAACGTCCCCTGCTCGATCTGGGGCATCGGCGGGTGCTCGGCTTTAAGCCCGAGCTTTATGAGGGGCTGTTCTAGGCTTGGTTGGCATAGTAGCGGCGCAGCAGGACCATGACGCTGAACGCCCCGAGCAGAGCCAGTAACATGGTTGCCGATAGGGACAGGCCCAGCGCGATAAAGCCCGCAGAGACCAAGCATCCGAGGCTGCCGCCGAGATCATAGCCGCCCTCTGTGACCATGTGGAACCGCAACGGGCAGGGTGAGGCTTGGGACATATTGTAGATCGCGCGCATCATCGGCGGCGTATAGAGGCAGACCACCAGCGCCCCGAGGGCATTGGCCAGCAGCGACAGGGCCGGGCTAGAGACCCCAGCGCGAAAGATCAGAGCGCCGGCCATAACCACAAAGGCGAGCACCGCCGCGCGCCGCCCGTGTCCCTGATCGACAAATCGGCCGAGGACGAGGCCAGCAATCGCGCTGACGATGGCCCCCAAGGCCACGGCCCCGCCAAAGGCCGTGAAGCTGCGGCTCAAGTTGGTGAACAGGATGATTTGCCACAGCCAGACCCACCCCGCACAGAGCCAACCATCGGCCATCAGCAGCAAGAACCCCCCCCTTGCTGCCCGCACGGCACCTCGCGCCTGCTCTGCCACCTTGACCTGAGGTCCAGCCAACAGCGGCAGGGCAGAAGCCGCCGATATCACCGCTGCTATGCCAAAGGCCGCTGTGGCACCCATGGTCGTTAGGGCCCATCCGCCCAGAACGGGACCCAATATGCCTACGCCGGTCGCGAGGGCCTCGCGTGCGCTAACCTGTTGGCCGCGATGTTCTGCGTCTCCAAGGGCCGCGAAATAGGCATGATAACTGGTCCAATAGAGCATATCGGCCACAGCCCAGGCGACGCAGAGGGCGAGCAGATAGAGGCTTGCGCCTGATACATGCGGCAAGATCAGATAGGGCACCGCCTGCAACAGGCTGCCGAGCATGACGACGGATTTTAGCCCCCAACGCTTTCCCGCCATTAGGGTCAAGGGCCGAAGGCAAAACCGTCCCGCTAGGATCAGCGAAATGGACGCCAAGACCAGCGGAACACTGACCCCGGCCTTCAACAGATAGACCGCAAAAAACACGCCGCCGACATTCATGGCCAGGGCGTGGAGGCCATAATGCAGGTTGAGCAGATTGACAGTCTTGTTGCCTAGGAACGACACGGTGGTTCACACTTTTAGGCTGCCGGTCGTGGCTGCACGCGCAGACTAACTGGGATTCGCAGGTTTTAGGCACAGATTTGCCCCGCCACTCATCCGTGTTCCCAGCGAAGGCGGGGACCCAGACCCTTTCACTCAGGCGGGAAGCGGCCCGCTGGATCTCCGCATTCTCGCGGAATGGGGCGAAGAGATCGAAAATCTACCCCCACTCCCAACCCTCTCCCCCTCAAGGGGCGAAAGGGCTTTGTCTTTTAGCCCTCTCCCTGTGGGAGAGGGTTGGGTGAGGGCCTTGTTTTGTTCTTGAAAAAGTCCCCCTACCCCCGCTGCGCGGGTACTTCCCCCAGAGGGGGAAGATCACGAGACAGAAATTCTTCCCCCTCTGGGGGAAGTGGCCCGAAGGGCCGAAGGGGGCCTCCCCCTAAACCGCCCGCATCAGATAACGCACGGTCTTTTCCCCAGCATAGATCTTCGCAGACCCAATCTCGCTGAACCCTTGGGCCAGATGGAAACGGTCGGAGGCGGGGTTGGGCGGCGCGGAATTGACTTCGCAGAGGACGCAGGTGTGTCCGGCCTTGGCCGCAGCGGCAAACAGATCGGCATAGAGGCGCTGGGCGAGGCCTCGGCCACGGGCGTGATTGGCGACCACCACCCGGTCGACATAGACGAACCGCTCATAGCGCGCGCGAAGCCATAGGAAATTTTGGCTGTCATAGGCAGCGTCCTGATCCATCGCGATCAGGAAGGCGTCGTTCTCGCCGACCTGCTTGGCCCAGAAGGCCATGGCCACCAGAGCGGCGAACCGTTCTAGCTCCAGCCAAGACAGTTCCACCGCATGGGCATTGTTGAGCGCCAGCAGGGCCGGGGAGGGCTCTAAAGGCGAGAGGCGCTCGTCCATGACCCGTTCAGCCTAGATCAGCGACCCATGACAGTGCTTGAACTTCTTGCCCGATCCGCAAGGGCAGGCCGCGTTACGGCTTGTGCGGTCCCAGCCGTCGGGCAGGGCGGTGATGGGCAGGCTGGCGCGTTGGTCGGCGGGCATAGCATCGGGGATGCCGCCGCTATAGCGCTCGTTCTCGCCGGTATTGGGGTCCATATGGACCTCGAACAGACCGGCGTTGGGAGCGGGGGCCTCTTCAGGCTGGAAGCGGAACTCTACCGTCATCAGCCAGCGCGTCGTGTTCATCCGCAGATCACTGAGCAGCTTTTCGAACAGCGAGAAGGCCTCGGTCTTGTATTCGTTGAGCGGGTCACGCTGGCCATAGCCGCGCAGGCCGATAACGTTGCGCAGATGGTCCAGATGCATCAGGTGCTCGCGCCATTGCAGGTCGATCATCTGGAGCAGGAAGTTCTTTTCCAGCTTGCGCATCTGCTCGTCGCCCAATTCGGCGAGGCGGACTGAGGCGCGCTCATCGGCTGCAGCCAGAATGCGGGCCTGCATCTCTTCGTTGGCGATACCGTCTTCGCCAGCCCATTCGGCTAAGGGCAGGGTCAGGCCAAGGACGTTCTCGGTGCGCTCTAGCAGGCCTTCAATATCCCAGTTTTCGGCATAGGCCTTGGGCGGTAGATGGCGCTGGACCAGGTCCTCGACCGTGTCTTGACGCATCTCGGTGATGATTTCCGAGAGGTCTTCGGCCTCCATAAATTCTTGGCGCTGTTCAAACACGGCCTTGCGCTGGTCATTGACCACGTCGTCGTACTTGAGCAGGTTTTTGCGAATTTCGAAGTTGCGTTGCTCCACCCGGCGCTGGGCGGTGGCGATGGCGCTGTTCAGCCACTTGTGGGTAATGGCCTCGCCTTCTTGAACGCCGAAGGTGCGCATGATGCTGTCGAGGCGATCACCAGCAAAGATGCGCAGCAGATCGTCTTCGCAGGACAGGAAGAATTTCGAGGTGCCAGGGTCGCCCTGACGACCGGTCCGGCCGCGCAGCTGGTTGTCGATGCGGCGGCTCTCATGGCGCTCGGTGCCCAGAACGAACAGGCCCCCAGCGGCCAAGGCCTTTTCACGGCGATCAGCAATGTCAGCCTCGATCACAGCGACCTGAGCCTTTTCCATTTCCGGCGTGACTTCGATACCCATGCCGCGCTGTTCTTGACGCCAGCGGGTGATGCGCATATCGGCATTGCCGCCGAGCTGAATATCGGTGCCGCGGCCGGCCATGTTGGTGGCGATGGTCACCGAGCCGGGCGAACCGGCATCGGCCACGATCACGGCCTCTTGCTCGTGATAGCGCGCATTGAGCACATTGTGCGGGATGCCGGTCCGGGTCTTGCCCTCATGCTCGAACTTGTGAGTCTTGAGGATTTCGGACAGGGTCTCGGACTTTTCGATGGAGACCGTACCGACCAGAACCGGCTGGCCGCGCGTGAAACAGTCTTCGATCTGGACCAGGATGGCGGCGTTCTTCTCGCGCTCGGTGCGATAGACCTCGTCGTCGATATCGATGCGCATCACGGGGCGGTTGGTCGGAATCTCGGTCACGTCCATCTTGTAGATGTCGTGGAATTCCGAAGCCTCGGTCGAGGCGGTGCCGGTCATGCCCGACAGCTTCGAATAGAGGCGGAAATAGTTCTGGATCGTCACCGAGGCGAGGGTCTGGTTCTCGGGCTGGATGTCCGCGCCTTCCTTGGCCTCGATGGCCTGGTGCAGACCTTCGGACAGGCGACGACCGCTCATCATCCGGCCGGTGAACTCGTCGATCAGAATGACCTCGCCGCCCTTGACGATATAGTCCTTGTCAAGCTGGTAGAGCTTGTGAGCGCGCAGGGCCTGATTGATGTGGTGTACCGCCGAGACGTTGGCGGGATCATAGAGACCGGCTGAGTCGGGCTCCAGGTGACCGGCCTCCATCAGCATCTCTTCGACCTTTTCAGAGCCATATTCGGTCAACAGGACTTGGCGCTGCTTTTCGTCGAGGTCGAAGGTCGCCTCATCGACGATCATCTCTTTCACGACACCGTCGATGATCCGGTAGAAGTCAGAGCGGTCTTCGGTCGGGCCAGAAATGATTAGAGGCGTGCGGGCCTCGTCGATCAGGATCGAGTCGACCTCATCGACGATGGTGAAGTGGTGGCCGCGCTGGACCATCTCTTCGGTCGAATAGACCAGATTGTCGCGCAGATAGTCGAAGCCGAACTCGTTGTTGGTGCCGTAGGTGATGTCGCTGCGATAGGCGCGCTGACGATCGCCTTGGCTCAGGCCATTGACGATGACCCCGACGCTCATGCCCAAGAACCGGTAGACCTGACCCATCCACTCGCTATCGCGCTTGGCCAGATAGTCATTGACGGTGATGACGTGAACGCCCTTACCGCTCAAGGCATTGAGATAGGTTGGCGCAACCGCGACCAGCGTCTTGCCTTCACCGGTCCGCATCTCTGAGATGCCGCCTTCGTGCAAAACCATGCCGCCGACGAGCTGCACATCATATTGACGCTGGCCGAGGGTTCGCTTGGAGGCTTCGCGCACAACGGCAAAGGCTTCGTTGAGCAGATTGTCAAGGGTTTCGCCCTTTTCGAGCCGCGCCCTGAACTCTGCGGTCTTGCCACGCAGCTCCTCATCCGAGAGGGCCGAGAACTTTGGCTCTAGGGCATTGATGGCCAAGGCCCGGGTGGAAAAGGCCTTAACCTTGCGGTCGTTGGGAGAGCCGAAGAGCTTTTTAGCGAAGCCGAGCATGAACTGGTCCGATGGTCGCGAGGAAAACGCACGGCGGGGGCCGCAGCGCGTCTGTACTATAACGCAAAAGCGCGAGGGAGGCCTGATCGCTTATCATGAGTCTCGCCACAAGCTGTGGATGGACCGCCGACAACGAAAAACCGCTCGACTTGCACGCGCGCGAGACTTAAGCACCGCCCATACCCGTGTCAACGAGACGCCCTTTTTCTTTTTCAGTACGGGAGTTTGGCTTCATGCGCTCCAGCCCCGCTACAGTAGCGCGCACGATCCTTTCGGCGGTGTGCGTTTTGTCGATCCTGACCGCTTGCGGTCCTGGAAAATCGACCGATTCTCCGCCCGAGCCTGGGGACGTTGCCGCCGCCAAGGTCGGCGATCAGACCATCTGGTCTTCAGACGTCAAACGTGAAGCCGTGGCTCAGGGCCTGATCGGCGAGGGCGAGCCCTTGGACGTGTCCTCGGACCTGTTTCGGCGCATGCTTGATCAGGTGGTCGATCAAAAGCTTTTGGCCGCCGAGGCTCTCAAACGCAAACTGGATCAGGACCCGAGGGCGCAGCGCCGACTTGAAGCCGCCCGTGAGCGTATTTTGGGCGATATGCTGGTCGAAAAGGTCGTCGAGACGTCGGTCAATGAAAACGCCATCCGCGCCCTCTACCAAGACCAACTCAAACAGGCCAAGCAGTCCGAAGAGTTCCGCGCCCGCCAGATCCTGCTCAACAGCCAAGCCGAGGCCGACGCGGTCAAGAAGCTGATCGCGGCCGGGGGCTCGTTTGAAGCCTTGGCCATGGAACGCTCGACTGATGCGGCAACAAGGTTCAATGGCGGCGATCTGGGCTATTTTACCTCCGACGTCATGCCCGAGGCCTATGCCGTGGCCCTCAAGACGGCCAAGAAGGGCGAGTTGGTGGGGCCCTTCAAGACCGAAGCCGGTTTTGCCGTTCTCAAGGTTGAGGACCGGCGTCCCGAGCAGCCCATCACGCTCGAAACCGCCCGTCCGCAGATCGTGCGCTTCTTGACCTATGACGAGGTGCGCGAGCTGTTGGAGCGACTGCGTAATCGCGCCAGCATCAAGACCTTGATTGGACAGCCTATAGAGGTTCCAGGTGCACCCACGGAACCGGCCTCGGCCCCCAAGATACCGCCCGCTGCTGCGCCGAGTGCGACGGCCCCTTCCTCGACCAAGCCAGAGACCGCCAAGTGACTGCCAAAACCCCAAAATCCGGCCAATCCTTGGAGCGGGCCCTCGATCCTATTCCTAGCGCCTTTAAAATGGCGGCCAAGCGCCTTTCGGCCTCGTCTGAGCCTGCCGCTTCGGGACCGACACCGGGAAAGCCGGGCCTGCTGGTTTCACCTCTGGCCGTGCCCTTTCCCCAAATAGCGCCAGTGGCTGGGGTCGAGATCGCGATTGGCCGGGCGGGCTACTACAAACATGAGCGCGACGATGTGCTGGTCATGCGCTTTGCCGAGGGCACGAGCTGCGCCGGGGTCTTTACCCGCCACGCCATCGGCTCTGCGCCCGTGGACTGGTGCAAGAGGCAGCTCGAGGCGAGCGAGGGCGAAGATATCCGCGCCCTCGTGGTCAATGCCGGTTGCGCCAATGCCTTTACCGGCAAGCCCGGCGCCGATGCAGCCCGGCGCGTGGCCTCCGCCGTGGCCAAGCGATTGGATATTCGCCAGCGCGACGTGATGCTCGCCTCGACCGGCGTCATTGGCGTGGTGCTCGACGATGCCAAGCTGACCTTGCGCCTGCCAGAGCTTGAAGCCGATCTCGATGGCGGTCAGCGCACCTGGGCCGATGCCGCCCAAGCCATCATGACCACAGACACCTTCCCAAAGGGCGCCAGCGCGGTCGCCGAGATTGATGGCGTGCCGGTTCATATTGCCGGGATCACCAAGGGCTCGGGCATGATTGCCCCAGATATGGCGACCATGCTGGCCTTTATCGCGACGGATGCGACGATCGCCCCAGCCGCCCTTCAGACCCTGGTCAGCCTCTATACGCGCACGACCTTTAATGGCGTCACGGTCGATGGCGACACCTCGACCAACGATACCTGCCTGCTGTTCGCCACGGGTGCCGCTGGCGCGCCCAAAATCTCGCGGGCGGGGGATCGCCGCTTGGCCGATTTCCGCGACAAGCTCGAACAGGTCATGCTCGATCTGGCCCTGCAACTGGTGCGGGACGGGGAGGGGGCGAGCAAGTTCGTCAAGATCACCGTGTCCGGTGCCCGCTCGCCCGCCTCTGCACGCAAGATCGCCAAGACGGTGGCGGAATCGCCTCTGGTCAAGACCGCCTTTGCCGGTGAAGACGCCAACTGGGGCCGCATTGTTATGGCGGTTGGCCGCGCCGATGAGCCGGTCAGCCGCGAACGCCTCGCCATCCGCTTTGGTCCCCTGATCGCCGCTGTCGATGGGGCCGTCTCGCCGACCTATGACGAAGAGGCCATGAGCGCCTATATGAAGAACGCGGAGCTCGAGGTCAGCGTCGATGTCGGGGTGGGTCGCTCAACGGCTACCGTTTGGACCTGCGATCTGACCAAGCGCTATATCGAGATCAATGGCGACTATCGTAGCTAAAGATGGGCGCAGCTAAGAATGGGTTAGGCCGTCCATGACCAACATCGTTCTCGTCGTTGCCTGCGCGCTGGTCGATGTGGATGGCCGGGTGCTGATCTGCAAGCGCCCGCAAGGCAAGTCCTTGGCCGGGCTGTGGGAATTTCCCGGTGGCAAGGTCGAGGCAGGTGAAACGCCGGAAGCGGCGCTAATCCGCGAGATGGACGAGGAGTTGGGCATTACCATTACCCAAAGCTGCCTTGCGCCCTTCGTCTTTGCCTCGCACACCTATGAGACCTTCCACCTGATGATGCCGCTCTATCTGTGTCGCCGGTGGAGCGGGGTGGTCGTCGCCAAGGAGCATGAGGCGCTGGCCTGGGTAAAGCCAAACGCCCTATCAGACTATGACATGCCGCCTGCTGACGCGCCCCTGATCGCCTATCTGCGCGATT
>Ga0304730_1000715_pt1 | contig 27511 bp, 16 predicted proteins | sample M_130628_MF_Meta_FD_190474 | JGI IMG/M metagenome (GOLD analysis project Ga0304730, IMG submission 190474) | Freshwater microbial communities from Lake Montjoie, Canada to study carbon cycling - M_130628_MF_MetaG (v2) (version 2) | ecosystem: Environmental > Aquatic > Freshwater > Lake | place...
CTCGCCACTCACGGCGAGCATCGCGTCCCGCACCGCCTCGGCCTCGAGACGCCGCGGTGGATAGCGCCACAGGAGCGTCGTGTCGGCATCGATCGCGGCGGCCATCTCGTCGTGGGTCGAAGACTGCCGGTAGGTCGAGGAGAGGACGATGGCGCGGTGGAGGCTCTTGAGCCGCCAGTCCGACCGCACCAGATCGCTCGCCAGCCAGTCGAGCAGTTCCGGGTGGCTCGGACGGCCGCCATTGAGACCGAAATCACTCGGCGTCGCCACGAGCCCCCGGCCGAAATGGTACTGCCAGATCCGGTTGGCGATCACGCGGGCGGGGAGAGGATTGGCTCGATCAGCGATCCAGGCGGCGAACCGCTTGCGTCGCTCGGCCTCTGGGGCATCGGGAGAGAGCCCGAGGTCGGCGGCGACTGTGGTGATCGCCGAGAGGCCGGATGGACTGACAATCTCGCCGGGGGATGTGACGCTGCCGCGCTGCAGCAGGGCCGTCGGCGCCGGCTCCACACGGACGCCCACGTACGACACAGCCATGTCGGCTGCGGCAGCCTTCGCTTCCTTCTTGAGCGCGTCGATCCGTGCGGTTGCCTGGGCATGGCTCTTCCGCTCGTCGTCGTCAAGGCAGGCGAGGATCTCCTCCTGCGAAAACGAGAAACCCCCGGCCCGGAAAGCCGCAGCCACTTCGTCGTCGCCGAGCGGCCGGTCGTGGAGGGCGGCCTGAAGGATCTCGCCGTCGAAAAAGCCGTTGCCGGCGCCGTGGTGCCGCAGACCGATGAGGATCGTCGCCGCCCCCTTCTCGAACGTCCGAAGCGTTGCCGAGGGGACATACGGAGCCGCATAGCGCTCGCCGTTGCGGTAGAGGGTGATGCTGTTGTCGGCCCGATAGACAGCCGCGATATGGACCGGCTCACCGGTCGTCGCGGTTTCCTCGGCAGCTTCGAGATCGTGGGTTCGTGCAAACCCACCGCTGCCGGCGATCCACTTCCGCGGCTGTCGCTCGCCAAACACGATCGCGTCGAAGTCGCGGTCGGCGGTGCTCTCGATCGACATCGCCGCCCCGCCACTCTGAGCGAGATCGGTGAGCACCACCCAGGCCTCGAGCGTCTTTTCCCGGATCGATTCAGAAAGAGAAGTGCTTTCGAAGTAGGACTGCGTCTCCTTCGAGAGCCGGAGCCGGTCGCCGACGACCACGGCGCCGCCGTGGAGGAAGCCGTCGGACGGTGCGGTGCCTTCACGAAACGTCCAGCGGATGAGGGGCATCGGGCCCGGGGACGGGCCGCTGCGATCCGGCGAGCGTACCGCAGCCCGCTTCGCCCCTTCCCGTTCGAGGGTGGCGATCGTCACCCGCTCGGCGGCCATCTGTTCGTCCCGCACCGCCGCTTGCCGCTTTCGTGCCTCGATCTCGGCAGGGGATCTGATCGATCGTTCCCCGTGCTTGACGCCATCGAAGACGGCCTTGATGCGGAAATAGTCCTCCTGCGGCACCGGATCGAATTTATGGTCATGACAGCGTGCACAGTTGAGCGTCAGGCCGAGGAATGTCTGGCCGACGACGCTGATCATGTCCTCCATCTCTTCCTCGCGCGTGATGGCACGCTGCGTGGCATTGGCCTGGGCGTTACCGGCCCTGTCCCAGGCACCGCAGACGAGCATGCTCGTGGCGATGATGCCGTCGCTCGTTACCGGTTCGAGGACATCGCCGGCAAGTTGCTCACGCATGAATTGATCGTAGGGCTTGTCGTCGTTGAAGCTCTTGATCACGTAATCGCGGTAGTGCCAGGCGCGGTCGCGCGGGTGGTCGTATTCAAATCCCTCGCTCTCGGTGTAGCGGACGATGTCGAGCCAGTGCCGCCCCCAACGCTCGCCGTAGTGGGGGGAGGCAAGGAGGTCGTCGACGAGGCGGGCATACGCGGCATCCGAGGGATCGGCCATGAACGCCTCGACCTGCTGCGGGCTCGGCGGGAGGCCGATGAGATCGAAGAACAGTCGACGGATGATGAGACGAGGATCGGCTGGGAGCGAGGGAGCGAGGCCGGACTGTCGGAGCTTGTCGAGCACCCAGGCATCAATCGGACCGCGTGCCCACGGATCATGCGCCGTCTCGGGGAGGGGGGATTCCGCGAGCGGTTGGAGCGACCACCAATCGCGTCCGGCACGCTTCGCGGTGCTGACGGCAAGCGGATCGAGCGGCTCTGTTCCCCAGGGAGTACCTCTTTCGATCCAGGCGCGGAGGATCGCTTTCTCGTCGTCGGAAAGCGGTTGCTCGGGGGGCATCTCGTCGCTCTCCACCCGCGCAAGCAAGAGGCTTCGAGCGTTCCCCGGTTCGAGCGCCGGCCCGCTCTCTCCCCCCTTGGCCGCACCTTCGGCGTCGACAAGCGACAGCCCGCCTTCGGGACTCGCTCCCGAGTGGCATTCCAGACATCGCGCGACCAGCAGCGGCGCGATCTGCCGGTCGAAGTCGAACGCCGGAGGAGACGGTTCAGCGGCCGGGCTGATCCGCGCCGCCGCCGCGGCTCCGAAGGCCAGAAGCATTCCAAGCAGCGGGCGGAGGTGCATAGGTCGTTCCCGTTGCATGCGACCGACAGCCATGGAGCGCCCAGGGGAGATTGACGGTCGTCGACCCGCGGTTCTCCTCCGTAAACCCACCTTCCTCAAGATATGTCCGCCAACGGCACTTCGGCAAGCGTCGGCCGAGCGGAGCGGATCACGAGAAGCAACGACTGAGGCTGGTCGGCCTGAATGCGGCCCACGGGCGGGAGCCGACCGCCAAACTGGACTTGTCGGAAATCCACCGCTGCGATGAACTTTCCGGGCTGTAAACAATTTTCGTTCAGGGAGTGCGCGGCATGGAAGCCCCACGTTCGATCGTTCTCGTCAAGCTCTCCGCCATCGGCGACGTGCTCCATGGCGTGCCCACCACCGTCGCCATCAAGCGGGCGTTTCCCACCACGCGGATTGGCTGGGTGGTCGAGGGCCGCGCCGCCGATGTGCTCGCCGGCCATCCCGCCATCGACCATCTCTTCCGCCTGCCCCGTGGCTGGATGAAATCATGGCAGGCTGTGCGAGCGCTCCGCCGCCAGCTCCTCGACTTCCACGCCGATGTCGCGATCGACATGCAGGGGCTGCTCAAGAGCGCCGTTCCCACCTGGCTCTCTGGCGCTTCTCTGCGGATCGGCCACGCGCGGCCTGAGTCGCGTGAGGCGGCGTGGCTCGCCTACAACTGTGCCGTGCCATCGACGGCCACGCACGTCGTTGACCGCAACTGTGGCCTGCTCGAGCCGCTGGGGGTGCGGGTGGCGACGCCCGCCTTCGACATGCCCGACTGGCCTGTGAGCCGCCATCGCATGGAGGAGTGGCTGGCAACGCTGCGGCTGGTATCCGCGCCGGTCGTGATCAATCCCGGCGCCGGCTGGCCGTCGAAGATCTGGCCGGAGGAACGATTCGCAGCCGTGGCACAGACCCTCCACGACCGCCATGGGCTGACATCGATCATCGTCTGGGGAGGCGACCGGGAGCGGGACAGTGCCAATCGCATCGCCGCGGCCGCCCCACACGCTACGGTGGTCGCACCGCAGACCACGCTCCAGGATCTCGGCAGCCTCTGCCGGGTCACGCGGCTCTTCATCTCGGGCGACACCGGTCCCTTGCATCTGGCGGCTGCGGTGGGCACGCCCTGCGTCGGTCTCTTTGGCCCCGTGCCCGCCGATCGAAATGGTCCTTACGGCAGCATCCACACCACCGTCGAACCACCAGCTGCGCTGCGGCCAAAGTGGGACGATCGCAAGACCGACACGCTCGCGATGGCGGGAATCGATGTCGATCGCGTGGTGGCGGCCTGCGAACGCCTGGCGTTCCACGGCCACCGAATCACCGCCTAGGCGGAGAAGAGGTCGTCGAGCCGATCGACATGGCGGGCCTGTTCGGCCGCATCCTGAAAGCTCGATTCGAGGCTGTTGCGCAGGAGCGTGTAGGCATCGGCAGCGGTCAGCGGCAGGCTCGCGAACGCCTGCCGGTAGTTCTCGTTCACAAAACCGCCGAAGTAGGCGGGATCATCGGAATGCACGCTCGCCCGCAGGCCCGCGGCGAGCAGTTTCGGTAAATTGTGGTGGGCGAGCGTGTCGAACACCCGAAGCCTCACGTTGGAGAGTGGGCAGACCGTCAGTGGAATCCGCTCCCGCACGAGCCGAGCGACCACGGCTTCGTCCTCGAGGCACCGCACGCCATGATCGATCCGCTCCGCGCCGAGGGCGTCGAGCGCTGCGGTAATCGACGTGGGAGGCCCCTCCTCGCCCGCATGGGCGACGGCATGCAGGCCGAGCCTGCGGCAACGGCCGAACACCTGCGCAAATTTTTCGGGCGGGTTGCCTCGTTCGCCGGAATCAAGGCCCACGCCGAGCAGATGCTCGCGAAATGGCTCTGCCCGCTCGAGCGTCTCGAAGGCCTCCCGCTCGGTGAGGTGCCGCAGGAAGCACATGATCAGCGCGGCCGAGATGCCGAGTTCGTGCCGCGCCCGCGTGATCGCCCGCGACATGCCGCGGAGCACGGTCTCGAAGGGCACGCCCCTCGCGGTGTGCGTCTGCGGATCGAAGAAGATCTCCGCCCGGACGACGTTGTCGGCATGAGCCCGCTGGAGATACGCCCATGTCAGGTCGTCAAAATCATCCTCCGTGCGGAGCACCTCCGCAGCGGCGTAGTAGACGTCGAGAAAGCTCTGCAGGTCGGTGAAGGCAAACGCCTTCCGCATCGACTCCGTCGATTCGTAGGGCAGCGCGACGCCATTGCGGCGGCCGATCTCGAACGCCAACTCCGGTTCGAGCGTGCCCTCGATGTGCACATGAAGCTCCGCCTTGGGAGCGGCCGCGATCAGCGACGGGAGCCGTTCGGCCGGGATGCGAGAAAAGTTGGGCGGCATCGCAATACATCGTCGAAGGGAGCACTCAAGACGGGCACCATACGCGCTCTTCCCGCTGGCGAGCAAGTTTTCAACTTGCCGTGTGAGGTCATACCGGTATCTTGAAGGCACCTTGTACCGCAGACACCGAAGGGCTTCTCCATGACCGCGACCGCCAAGCCGATCCTGTTCCTCCTCCGCGCCGGATTCCCCGCTTCCAAGCATGGCCCGGGCGGTTTGTATTGCCCGGAGTGCGCGACCGTCGCCGGGCTTCTCTACTATTATCCAAAGCTCGCCGAGGCCCTCGACGTTAAACTTGTCGATGTCCCGAGGCCCCGGCCCGATGTGGTGGCGTTCGTCGGTGAGGAAAACCAGTCGTGCCCGGTGCTCGTCCTTCCGGAGGGTGATTTGCCCGCTGGGGTGCCGGTGGCCAAGGGCCGCGCCTTTGTCTCCGGCCCCGAGCCGATCGTGAACTTCCTCGCCGAGCGGTACGGCACTGCCCGGTCGCACTGACGACCCGCCGGGATCACGTTTCTGAGATCAACACTCCGGTAGGCCGAACACAGCACACCCATGCCACGCCCCCGCCTCAATCCGTTCTATGCGATCCTCGGCATCGTGGGCTTCCTGTTCACGATCACCGCGACGAGTTACTGCCTGTTCGTTCTGCGGGGCGTGCGGCCCGAGAGCCTGTCGACGGCGCCGCATGCCCTCGAACGCCTCATGGACCGGCACGGCGTCACGCTGCTGGCCGGCCAACTCGCCGTGCTTGCCATCGCCACCGTCGGTGCCGTGGCCGTGGATCACTTCGAGGGGGAAAGGCAAAGCCGCATCCGGGCCGCCGACCTCAAGCGGCAGGCTGAGCAGCAGTCCGCCACCGAGGCCGAGCAACCGTGACCGCGTCGGCTGCCCGACAGATCGAACGCCTGCGGGAAGAGATCCGGCATCATGACCGGAAGTATTACGTCGAGGCGGCGCCGGAGATCAGCGACCGCGACTACGACCGCCTGCTTGCCGACCTGCGTGCCCTCGAAGACAAACATCCCGAACTGGTGGTGGCCGACAGTCCCACACAGCGAGTCGGCGACGAGCCTGTGCCGGAGCTTGAATCGGTGCGGCATCGGCTACCGATGCTCTCGATCGACAACACCTACAGCGCGGCCGACCTCGCCACCTGGGGCAGCCGCGTCGAAAAGCTCCTGCAGGAGTCGGACACAGGCCCCATCGAGTGGGTGCTGGAATTGAAAATAGACGGCGTCGCCGTCTCGCTCACCTATGAGCACGGTCTGCTCGTGCTCGGCGCAACCCGCGGCAACGGGACGGTCGGCGACGACATCACGCACAATGTTCGAACGATCCATGGAGTGCCGCTGCGGCTCGCTCTCGACGCACCCCCGGAGCGAATCGAGGTCCGCGGCGAGGTCTACATGACCAACTCCGACCTCGTCGCACTCAACCAGCAGCAGGCGGAGGCTGGGCTCGCCCCCTTTGCCAACACGCGAAACGTGGCGGCTGGCAGCATCCGGCTGCTCGATCCGCGGGAGTCAGCCGCTCGTCCTCTCCGGTTTTTCTGTCACGGCGTGGGGGATGCGACCGGTCTCGGCGCGGCCTCGCAATCAGAGTTGCTTGAATGGGCACAGCACGCGGGATTGCCCGTGGCTCCGCGGACTCGCACGTTTGCTTCGCTCGATGCACTCGTCGAGGACGGCACGGCCCTGATCGAGGAATTGCACGACCTCGACTTCGAGGTCGACGGCTTCGTGATCAAGGTGAACCGCTTCGACCAGCAGCGGCAACTCGGCACCACGGCGAAGAGTCCCCGCTGGGCGATCGCCTGGAAGTTCGAGAAGTTCGAGGCCACGACGAGGCTGGCGGGCATCCGCGTGCAGGTGGGCCGTGGCGGCACGGTCACACCGGTCGCGGATCTCGAGCCCGTGGAGCTAGCCGGCACGATCGTCCGACGGGCGAGCCTGCACAATGCTGATGAAGTGGCGCGCAAGGACGTCCGTGTGGGTGACGTCCTTGTGGTTGAAAAGGCGGGCAAGGTCATTCCGCACGTGGTGCGAGTCGAAAAGCATCTGCGGACGCACGAACTGGAGCCCTGGTTGCCGCCCACCGAGTGCCCTGAGTGCGGCACGATGCTCGAACGCGATCCCGAGGGCGTGTTCATCCGCTGCCCCGATGTCGATTGTCCTGCCCGGCGACGCGAGCGACTGAAATTCTTCGCTTCGCGGGGTGCGATGGACATCGAAGGGCTGGGCGACAAGCTCGTCGAGCAACTGGTCGCCACAAAGCTCGTGAAGGACTACGCCGATCTCTACACCCTCACGCCGTCCCAGCTCGAGCCGTTGGAACGGATGGGCGAGAAATCGGCGCAGTCACTTGTCGAGCAGATCGCGGCGAGTCGCGGTCGCGGACTCGTCCGCGTGCTCAATGCGCTCGGTATCCGGCACGTGGGACCACGGGTGGCCTCACTGCTTTGCTCACGATTCCCAGCCATCGACCAGCTCCGCGCTGCAACAGTCGACGAGCTCTCCGCCGTTCCGGAGATCGGCCCGGCGATCGCGGCCAGCGTCCATGAGTGGCTGGCGAGCAGCTACGGCACGCGGGTGCTGCGCGGCCTGGAACAGGCGGGTGTGGTGCTCGACGTGCCGGCAGCGGAACGGATGGACGAGGGTCCGCTCACAGGCAAAACGCTGGTGGTCACGGGCACGCTCGCCGGCTTCTCGCGACAGGAGGCGGAGGAGGCAATCCGCAAGGCGGGCGGACGGGCGTCGGGGAGCGTGTCGAAAAAAACCGACTATGTCGTGGCTGGCGAGCAGGCCGGCAGCAAGCTGGAGAAAGCTGAAAAGCTCGGCGTGCAGGTGCTCGACGAGGCAGCGTTTCGATTGCTCCTCGCCGGCGACGGCTGAGCAGGACCTCAACGCACGATCGGCATGTCGGCGATCCGCTGGTCAGCCATGACAGCGGGAAGGCTGGGGGTCGTGTCGACCCCTGTGGGCTGGCTGGCGAAGACCTTGGGTTTTGAGAGATCGACCATGCCCGCGAGCGCAGCGGGATCCTGCGGCATGGCATCGGCATCGGCTTTCTCGCCTCGTTTGTGAATGGCACGACCCGCGAATGCGGGCTCGTCGTGAATCTCGCCGTCCTGGTAGGGACCGGCCCCGAAGAGCCAACGGTCACGGGCATGGCTGGCGACATGCTCCTCGCCGCTCTGCCAGATCGGCTGGCCTGATTCCCGTTCATAGGCATAGACGCTGAGCTTGGCCACGCCGCGTTGCTCCGAACGCTTGGCCAGTACCAGTTCGGGCGTGGATGTTTCGTTGCCTTTTACCGTGATGCTGGTCGCCGGAATCCCGAGCAGGACGGAACTCCGATCGGTCCCGACCGCTCCGGCCCGGGCTTCGACCACCACGTCGGCCGAATCGAGGTCCTTGGCCAGCAGACAGCCGGATGCCATCAGTTGATGCCGGAGGGCGCTTGTGAGGTATTTACCGTCCTCAACATCGTCCATGAAGGCCGCGTCGAGAAACACTCGTCTGCCCGCCAGCGGCCGGACGTCAATCCGCATGACCGCCCGATCGATCGCCTGGGATACGAGCAGTTGCTCAGTGGCAGTGCGTTTCGAATCGCTCATCCTCGTCGTGCCGCAGCCTGTCAGCATGACCAGCATCGGCAGGACGGCGAGCCGGGCCAGCCGCCAACCACACGGGACGCACGTCATGCTTCGCAAGACACCGTTCATCGGACGGGGGTTCCTTGGCAGGAGGCACTTGTCGCAGGAGACCGCAGGGGCGGGGAGGCTAGCAACTTCGTGCGGCAGGAGAAAGAGCGGCAGGAACGCCCTCTGGGCCGCTGCCGTGACAGTGCCGCGCCCATCCGCCGGCCGCCAGGATGGCGGCCTCAGTGCTAGCGACCGGAGGGTCGCCAAGCCAGGGCGGCTAGGATGGCCGCGCCTGGCGTGTATTCAGAATGAAACCATGAACTGCGTCTGGATGGCGGTGCCCGTGTAGCCAGCGCGGTAGGGATAGAGGATGTTCTGCGCCGGGTTGCGGTTCATGTGGAGTGCCTCCAGCGTGAAGCGGCCCTGACGCGACTGGTTGACATACCAGTTGAAGCCGCCGCCATATTCCTGCCCCGTGCCATACGGGCCGGTAACGACGCTCGAGCGAGCATAGACCTCGTACTTCCGCGGAACGAAGCACCACGACAGATAGCCGAGGCCGCCGTGGTCGAAGATGTTCGAGCGTTCGAAGGTACCGGTGCCTTGGAAGCCGTTGAGGGTGCGAAAATAGTATTCGAGATTGGCGGCCCAGCCGCGGTATTTCCAGCCCGCATCCACCGTGGCGAGTTGGTAGAGGAACTGGTCGACGCGGGAGCCCGGGCCAAGGGCACCGGGCAGTGCCAACGCAGTGCCATCAGAGAGCCGCACGATCGTGTCCTCAGGGTTGAGCCCCAGCGCGCCGAGCGCGTAGGTGCGGGCGTAGACACCGCTCGTGCCCAATCGAATGGCGGCGTCGTCGTGCTGCTCCATATCGCCATAGCCAAGCCCGAAGGGGGCGAACGGTTCCCACCAGGTGTTGCCCGCCCACGCCATCGAGGTGCCACGACGAAAGACACCAGACGTGCCGCCGTCGATCGCGTTCCAGACGCCCGCCTGATAGTGAACGGTCTTATCGAACAGCGAGCCCGTCGCCGCCGCCCCCGGACTGAAGCCGGGGCGGAAGAAGGTGTTGGCCATGCTGCGGTCGACGCCAAGATTCCAGGGGGACTGATCGAGCCACTCCCGCGACCCGGGCACCGGCGTCACGCCGGCACCGACCGTGGCTGCATCGCTGAACTTCCAGCCCGCCATGCCGATCGGCACGACGCCCGATCGTAGGCCGACGTCGGAGGTGCCGAAGAAGGCGAAGTTGTAGACCAGCCGTTCGTCGACCACGTGGCCTGAAAAGGCGATCAGGAAGCGGTTCAAGTTGAACGTGTCGATGTTATTGATCGGCCTCACGTTGCCGGCAGAGTCGGTCCAAGTGGTCGCTGACCTGGCGAACTCGAACCAACGCAGCTGCATGTAGCCGCCGAGGGCGACCGCAAACGGGAAGTCGCCACGGCGGGCATTTTCCTTATAGAGCAGCAGGCCCTTCGGCGGCGCGATGTCGGTCGCGGGGATGTACCGCGGCCTGGGAATGCCCTCGAGTCTGGCCTCGACCGCCCGGTCGATCTCTTCCCGGATTGCCTCTGGATCAAGCTGTGTTTCGTCGCTGAGCAAGGTTTGGGGCGCCGGAACTTCCTCGATAACCTCCTCGCCGACTTGCTCCGACAGTCGCTCCGGCGGTTCCGGCGCGTCGGCGGCCTCGTCCCCGATGACTTCCATGGCGGCCGGCCGCTCGCCTCCGCCGGGCTCAAAGGTCAGCGGCTCACCGAACGCAGCGGACCCATGCCCGACCAAGGCCCAGACGCATACCAGCCACCACGGCCATAGTTGGCGGCCGCGAGACCATGCATCGGTTCGTGGCTGCTGGGGCATGGAGGGGCCGGATTCAAAACGGAGGTGGCGGATTTCACCACCATCAGAATCGGGTCCGGATATGCCGTTTATGCAGGTTTTTCTGGTTCGGTAATCACGGCAAGGCGGGGCGAAAAAAGAGGCTTCAGGGGTTGTGACGGAAATGCCGATTGTATGGACGGCCTATCTGGTAGCTGCCCCGGTTGTCGGGAGGCACCACTCCCGAGACGGCACGGTCTGACCGGATTCACCGGAGGACGCACTTCAAGAGGAATGCCCCTTGAGTCTGTTGCGTCATCGCCTTGCCATCGCTCAGAGAGGGCGTCTGCTCTGGCTTCCGTTCCTGTTTGCGCTGGCCGCTGCGCTCGCCGGGAGTGTCCCCGCCGCCGAACTCTTTGGGGGATCGAATATCCCCTTGGAACTTCCCGCCGGAACAGGCGACGCGACGGTCGATGCCGAGGGCGCCGTAGCTGAACTGCCCGCGCCGCGAGAGGTTCCCACCGACATCGCGGCAGAACTCGAGCGATTGCAGAAGCAGATCGACGAACTGCAAGCCGCCAGGGACGCCGCTTCGGGCACTGAAAAAGCATCGCCGAAGGCCGCGGACAAAGAGAAGGCTGTGGGCAAGGCCGGCGAGAAGGCTGAGAAACCGCTGGCCGACCGTCTTTCCACCGTCGAGAAAAGCCTCGGAAAGCTCGTCGACGCAAGTGACAAGAAAAAAAAGGAAGACGCCAAGAAGCCGTCGCTGGTCATCAGCGGGCAGGTGCAGGCCGACGAGGTCTGGTTCGGACAGGATGCCGCCAGCCGCGCCGCCGTAGGCGACCTCCAGGACGGTGTCCAGTTCCGCCGACTTCGCATCGGCGCCCGCGGCACGAGTTTCGAAGTGCTCGAATACTCGCTCGGCGTCGACTTCGCACTGGCCAACAACCCCAGCTACCTCGATAACTACCTCGAGTGGAAGCAACTGCCCTGGCTGCAAAACGTCAGGGCCGGCCACTACTTCGAGCCCTTCTCGCTCGAACGCGTCACGCAGAACCGCAACAATACGTTCATGGAGCGGTCGCTGGTCGACACATTTGCTCCCGCGCGAAACATGGGGGTGATGACCTACGGCAACACGGAGAACGAACTGGCGACCTGGGCCATCGGCACGTTTCGCACCAACAGCGACAACACTGGCAACGACACGTTCGACAGCGGCCAGGCGCTGACGATGCGAGGCACATGGCTGCCCTGGTGGGACGAGGAGAGTGACGGCCGGTTTTACATGCACCTGGGCGCGGCCTACAGCTATCGCAAGGCGTATCAGAACCAGGTCCGCTTTCGGAACACTCCAGAAATTCGCAAGCAGCAGCCGCCCAGTAATTTCGGCCCTGTGGGCCCGCCAAGCCCCAGCAACTACATCAATGGCGTGCCGGGGCCGTTCGCCCCGATCTTCGTGGATACCGGCAACATCAAGTCCGACCACTTCCAGCTCTTCGACCCCGAGTTCGCACTGATCCTCGGGCCCCTCTCGCTGCAGTCTGAGTATGCGTTTGCCTTCGTGGACCAGCCCAGCGGCCAGCCGCTCTTCTTCAATGCCTACATGGCCCAGGTGAGCTACTTTCTCACCGGCGAGCACCGCCCCTACGACCGCAAGCTTGGCATCCACAAGCGGCTCGAGCCGTTCGAGGATTTTTTCCGCGTGCGGACGAAGTCGCAGGGCGTCCAGACGGGCCTCGGAGCCTGGGAGGTCGCAGCCCGGTTCTCCAACATCGTGCTCAACGACAAGAACATCCAAGGCAACAACCTGACCGACTTCACCATCGGCCTCAACTGGTATCTCAACCCCTACACCCGTTGGAAATTCAATTACATTCGCGCCTTCCTTCAGGACGAGCGCAAGGGAAACAGCCTCACCGATGCATACGGCATGCGGATCGACTTCGATTTTTGAGGGCACTATGAGGTTTCACGCCATCGTCACTGCTTTGATTCTGATCGGGAGTCTGGCCAGCGGACTCGCCGTCGCGGCCGATGCCGTCGTTGCCACCGTGCCGGAGGCGATTGTGCCGGTGCGTGAGGCCGCGGCGGGCAACGCCGACAAAAAAGCCGCGGATCAGGACAGAGAGAAAAAGGCGACAGATGAAAAGGACAAAGCCAAAGATGGCAAGGATAAGGAGAAGGCCAAGGAGGAGTCGCCCGCGTGCATGCACTGTGGCGCCACATGCGGACTCGAGGCGGTGTGCGTGTGCGCGTGCGGCACGAAAAAGAAGCCGAAAACCGAATACGATGCCAAGTGCGACCCCATCTGCGTGCCCCGCTGCAGCGGCCTGCCGTGGCCCTTCTCGCACTGTCGTCACGGTGACGGGTGCACCGACTGCCAGCCCGACCCATGTCGGGCCTGGGTGCGGCACCGCAAGACGCTCGTCAAAGAGACAAAGGACGAGGATGTCCCCGTGACTGAGCGAAAGGTGAAGTACATCTGCAGCAGATGCGACGGGTGCCAGAAGACTGGCTGCTGCGGCGGTGAGCCGGCCGGAGAGGCTTGCTGGTGGCGGCAGTGGCTGCCGGCCCTGGGAACTCCGTGAAAAATCTGGCTGGCACACGCTGCAGGCCGTAGATTTCTGCCGGGAGTCGGCCGAGGCGTGGCCGCTTGACGAACGCCCCTACCCCGCTACGCTGTATTCGTTTTCCAAATGATGCAAGGCGGCATCATTTGTTTTCGTGATTCGGCAGGAACCAAGGAGGGCCGTAGTATCGCTTTTTGGCTGATTTCCACCGCTTTTCGGTCACACATCGATGAACCTCAAATCCCTGAAAATCTTCTGCGACATCGTGTCACGCCGCAGTTTTTCGCGGGCAGCGGAGGACAACGGCATCTCGCAATCCGGTGCCAGCCAGGTGGTGGGCCAGCTGGAACAGAGACTGGGCGTGCAGCTCATCGAGCGGTCGAAGCGGCCGCTTATCCCCACCCGCGAGGGGCAGGTGTTTTACGATGGCTGCCGGAAGATCATCGCCCGCTACGACGCCCTTGAAGACGAGGTGCGGTCACTCCACGAACAGGTGGCCGGCCGTGTGCGGGTGGCTGCGATCTACTCCGTCGGCCTGCACCACATGAGCCGCTACCTGCAGGAGTTCATGAGCCTCCACCCGAAGGCCAACGTCCGACTGGAATACCTCCATCCGGAGCGGGTGCTGGAGGCGGTGGAAAACGGCGAGGCTGATATTGGCGTCGTCAGCTATCCGAGGAGCACGCGGACGATCCACGCGGAGCCCTGGCGGGAAGAACCGATGGTATTGGCTTGTGCCCCGGCGCATCCGTTCGCGGGCCGCCACGACATCCCGCTCTCCGATCTCGACGGCCAGGCGATGGTGAGCTTCGACCCAGACCTGGTCATTCGGCACGAGATCGATCGCGTGCTGGCGGCCCATGGCGTCGAGCCCAACGTCGTGATGGATTTCGACAACATCGAGACCATCAAGCGGGCGATCGAAATCGACACGGGAGTGGCACTCCTGCCAGAGCCGACCGTGGTCCGCGAGGTGGCGGCAGGCACGCTGGCAAGTGTGCGAATTAGCGATGAGGAACTCGTGCGACCGCTCGGCATCATCCATGCCAGGGGCAAACCACTCGCTCCCACCGTGCGGCGATTCATTGAACTGCTCCGCGGCCATGCCCACGACATCGACGCTGCGCTGACAGACTCAGCCGACCCGGCTGCGGAGCATGCCGCCGCCCACGCCTGATCGTCCCATCCACTTTTTCCGGTTCCTGATTCACTTTTTTCGACCTTTCTGCGACCTGCAACCTGCCCTCTCAGTTTTCCTTCACTCGAGTATCGCAATGACGCGTTTTCCCGGACTTCCTCCCGCCCAGGGCCTCTACGATCCCGCCAACGAACACGACGCTTGCGGCGTGGGATTCGTCGTCAATCTGCACGGGCGAAAGAGCCACCAGATCGTCCGTCAGGGACTCGAAGTGCTGGAAAACCTCACCCACCGCGGCGCCTGTGGCTGCGATCCGCTCACGGGTGACGGCGCCGGCATCCTCTTGCAGATGCCGCAGGAATTTTTCACGGCGGTGACTCCGCAGGCCGGTATCAGCCTGCCTGCACCGGGCGACTGGGCCGTGGGCAACGTCTTCCTGCCGCCCTCTGAGGAGGAGCGCGAGAGCGCGGAACAGTTCTTTGAACGACTCTGTCGCGAAGAGGGTATGGAGTTTCTCGGCTGGCGGACCGTGCCCACCGACAACCGTTTCATTGGCGGCACCGCCCGCGAAGTGGAACCGGTCGTGCGTCAGGCATTCGTGGGCCGAGGCAAGAAAACGGCCCGCGACCACTTCGAGTGGAAGCTGTTCGTGCTGCGAAAGCGGTTTGGGATCGAACTTGGCAAACTCGGCCTCACCGAACAGACCTTCGTCTACGTCTGCTCCCTCTCATCGCGAACGATCGTCTACAAGGGCCTGCTGCTGGCCGATCAGGTCGACAAGTATTACCCAGATCTCTCCGACCCGAAGATGACAAGCGCCCTGGCGCTCGTGCACCAGCGGTACAGCACCAACACCTTCCCGACCTGGGATCTCGCCCATCCCTTCCGCTTCATCGCCCATAACGGCGAGATCAACACTGTCCGCGGCAACATCAATTGGATGCACGCCCGCGAGAGCATGCTCGCGCATCCGGTATTCGGCCCCGACCTCGACAAGATCAAGCCTGTCGTGCGCGAGGGGGGCAGCGACTCGGCCACCTTCGACAACGTGCTGGAACTCCTCGTGCTCGCCGGCCGCCCGATCGAGGAGGCGGTCAGCATGCTGATCCCCGAGCCGTGGAGCGGCCACGAGAGCATGGCGGACGACCTCAAGGCCTACTATGAATTCCAGGCCTGTCTCATGGAGCCATGGGACGGCCCGGCAGCGCTGGCGTTCACCGATGGCGTCCGAATCGGCGCCACGCTCGACCGCAACGGACTGCGGCCCGGCCGCTGGTGGCAGATGAAGGATGGGCTCGTGGTGATGGCGAGCGAAGCCGGGGTGTTGCAGTTGCCGGCGGGCGAAGTGGTCCGCAAGGGCCGACTCCGTCCGGGGCGAATGTTTCTCGTCGACACCAAGGAAGGTCGCATCATCGAGGACGACGAGATCAAGCAGAAGCTTGCGACCGCGAAGCCGTGGCGTGAATGGATCACGACACAGCAGGTGCGGCTCGATCAGATTGCCGATCCGGCAAACGTGATCGATGTGACGAAGTCGCGGGCCGTTCTGCCGGAAGAACTACTCCAGGCCGGCGCAGGAGCCGACGCGATCGGCGCGGCCCATGCCGTCGATCCCTGGCGGGCGGCCGGCGTGGCGGGCGAACCGTCGAGCCTGCTCGAACTGCAGCGGGCCCACGGCTACACCCTCGAAGACCTGAAGGTGATCCTCGCCCCGATGGCCACCGACGGTGCCGAACCGATCGGTTCGATGGGCAACGACACGCCGCTGGCCGTGCTCTCCGACCGGCCGCAGCTGCTCGCCAACTATTTCAAGCAACTCTTCGCGCAGGTCACCAATCCTCCGCTCGATGCCATCCGCGAGGAGATCATCACGTCGATGATCACGACGATCGGCAGCGAGGGGAACCTCCTCGACTCGAAGCCGGAGCAGTGCCGCCTCCTGCGGCTCGAAACCCCGGTCATCACCAACGCAGAATGCGCCCGGATCAAATCGCTCGGCACGGCTGGCGGCCCGCAGATGCCCGGCTTCAAGTCGGTGATCATCTCGCTGCTCTTTCCGGCCGCAGACGGGGTGGCGGGCATGCGGAAGCGGCTCGACGCCATCCGCGACGAATCCTCCCGCGCCGTGCGTGACGGCGCGACGATCATCCTGCTCTCCGATCGCGGCGTCTGCCGTGAGAAGGCCGCGGTGCCGGTGCTGCTGGCCACCGGGGGCGTGCACCACCATCTGGTGCGCGAAGGTTCACGGACGCGGTGCGGCATCGTGGTCGAGACGGGCGAGGCCCGCGAGGTGCAGCACTTTGCCCTGCTCACCGGCTACGGCGCGGGTGCCGTCAATCCCTACCTTGCCTTCGCCACGATCGACCAGATGCAGGCGGAGCGGATGATCGCGGCGGATCATCCCCGCGAGAAACTGCACAAGAACTTCGCCAAGGCGGCCTCGAAGGGCCTGCTCAAGGTGATGAGCAAGATGGGCATCTCGACGCAGCAGAGCTATCGCGGCGCACAGATCTTCGAGGCGGTGGGCTTGGAGCAGGGGCTCGTCAATGAATTCTTTACCCGCACACCCAGCCGGATCGGCGGCATCGGACTCGAGGGCGTGGCCGAGGAGACGTTCAAGCGGCATGAGCATGCCTGGCCGAAGACCAACGTCCCGCAGACGCTGGAGCTCGACGTCGGCGGCCGCTACCAGTGGCGGCGGAAGGGAGAGGCCCACATGCTCTCACCCGATGTCGTATCGGCGCTCCAACGGTCCACGCAGATCAACAGCCGCGAGGAATTCAAGAAGTATCAGCGGCTGATCGATGAACAGCAGACGAAGCTGCTCACGCTTCGCGGCCTGCTCGACTTCCAGTGGGGCGACACCGCCATCCCACTCGACGAGGTGGAGCCGGCGAAGGAGATCGTCAAGCGTTTCGCCACCGGCGCGATGTCGTATGGATCGATCTCGAAGGAGGCCCACGAAACGCTCGCCGTCGCCATGAATCGGCTCGGTGGCCGCAGCAACACCGGCGAGGGGGGCGAGGACCCGGTACGGTATCAGCTGGAACCGTCGGGCGACAGCAAGAACTCCTCCATCAAGCAGGTGGCCAGCGGTCGATTCGGCGTCACGAGCCTCTATCTCGTCAACGCAAAGGAACTCCAGATCAAGATGGCGCAGGGAGCGAAGCCGGGCGAAGGTGGCCAGCTTCCTGGCCACAAGGTCGACCGCGAGATCGCCCGCATTCGCCATAGCACACCGGGCGTCGGTCTCATCTCGCCTCCGCCTCACCACGATATCTACTCGATCGAGGATCTCGCCCAGCTGATCCATGATCTCAAGAATGCCAACCACCACGCACGCGTGAGCGTGAAATTGGTGGCGGAGGTGGGCGTGGGCACGGTCGCCGCGGGCGTGTCAAAAGGGAAGGCCGACGTGGTCCTCATCTCCGGCCACGACGGCGGCACCGGCGCCAGCCCCCAGACCTCGATCATGCACTGCGGCCTGCCGTGGGAACTCGGCCTCGCCGAGGCCCATCAGGTGCTCGTGATGAACGACCTCCGCGGACGGATCGTGGTGCAGACGGACGGCATGATCCGCACGGCGAAGGACGTGGTGATCGCCACCATGCTCGGTGCCGAGGAATATGGCATCGCCACGGCGTCGCTGGTGGTGATCGGCTGCATCATGATGCGGAAGTGTCACTTGAACACCTGCCCGGTGGGGGTCGCCACTCAGGATCCAGAGCTGCGGAAGAAGTTCACCGGTCAGCCGGAGCACCTCGTCAACTTCTTCTTCATGCTGGCCGAGGAAATCCGCGAGCTGATGGCCAAACTCGGATTCCGCACGATCGACGAGATGGTGGGCCGGGTCGACCGGCTCGACACTCGGGCTGCGATCGCCCACTGGAAGGCGAAGGGACTCGATTTCTCCACGATCCTGCACAAGCCCGAGGTGCCGCACAATGTCAAGACGCACCACGAGTCGTCGCAAGATCACGGGATCGAGCAGTCACTCGACATGACCACGCTGCTCGACCTCTGCAAGCCAGCACTCGAGAACCGCACCCCGGTGAAGCTCGATCTGCCAATACGCAACATCAACCGCACTGCCTGCACGATCCTCTCCAGCGAGGTGACCCGTCGACACGGCGCAGGCGGCCTGCCCGATAACACGATCCAGATCAACTTCACCGGAACGGCGGGCCAGAGCCTGATGGCCTTCGGCGTGCCCGGGGTGACGGTGAAGGTCGAGGGCGACGTCAACGACTACTGCGGCAAGGGCCTGTCGGGCGGCCGCGTGATCGTGCGACCGGCTCGCAATGCCGCATTTAAGGCGGAGGACAACGTGATCGCCGGAAACGTCGTGGCCTACGGGGCGACCAGCGGCGAGATCTACATCCGTGGCATCGTCGGCGAACGGTTCTGCGTGCGCAACAGCGGCGCGGAAGCGGTTGTCGAGGGCACGGGCGACCACGGCTGCGAATACATGACCGGCGGCCGGGCTGTGATCCTCGGCGAAACGGGCCGAAACTTCGCCGCCGGCATGAGCGGCGGCATCGCCTACGTCTGGGATGCAAACGGCACATTCCGACAGAAGGTCAACAAGGAGATGGTCGAACTCGATCCGCTCGACGCCGGTGACCTGGAGTATCTGAAGGGACGGATCGAGAAGCATGTCGAATACACCGACTCCGGTCGCGGCCGGGCGATCCTCGATGGCTGGAATACGGAGCAGTCACGCTTCGTCAAGGTGATGCCGGTCGATTACAAGCGGGCGCTCGCGGAACTCCGCAAGCTCGCCGAACAGGAACAGCAGGAAGCACGTCAGCAGGAGCAAAAGATCCATGGGTGAGCCACGCGGATTCATGAAGTACGAGCGGAAGGTGAGTGGCTACTCGCCGGTCACCGATCGTCTCAAGCACTACAACGAGTTCCTGACGATCCTCCCGCAGGAGGAACTCTCGAAGCAGGGCGCCCGGTGCATGGACTGTGGTGTTCCCTTCTGCCATACGGGCTGTCCACTCGGGAACATCATTCCCGACTTCAACGACCTCGTGTATCGCCAGCAGTGGCACGAAGCCAGCCAGCGGCTGCACGCCACCAACAATTTCCCCGAGTTCACAGGTCGCGTCTGCCCCGCGCCCTGCGAGGCCGCCTGCGTGCTCGGCATCAACGAAGACCCTGTGGCGATCAAGCAGATCGAAATGACGATCGCAGACCGCGCCTTCGACGAGGGCTGGGTCGTGCCCGAACCGCCCGCAGTGCGCACCGGCAAGCGGGTGGCGGTCGTCGGTAGCGGACCGGCGGGCCTGGCGGCGGCGCAGCAACTGAACCGGGCGGGGCATCTGGTCACGGTGTTCGAGCGGGCCGACCGTCCGGGTGGCTTGCTGATGTATGGCATCCCCGATTTCAAGCTGGAAAAGTGGCGTGTCTGGCGGCGGGTCGAACAACTTCGTGAGGAAGGGGTCGAGTTCCGCTGTGGCGTGAACGTGGGAACCGACGTCAGCACGCAGTCCATCTGCGACGAGTACGACGCCCTGCTGCTCACCGGCGGAGCGACGCTCGGCCGTGACCTGCCGATCCCGGGCCGTGAACTCAAGGGCGTGCACTACGCAATGGAGTTCCTGCCGCAGCAGAACAAGCGCAATGCCGGCGACGATGTTCAGGAGCAGATCCTTGCCGCTGGAAAAGACGTCGTCGTGATCGGTGGCGGCGACACGGGCTCCGACTGCGACGGCACGAGCAACCGGCAGGGTGCGAAGAGCCTGACGCAGTTCGAACTGCTACCGCAGCCGCCTGACCTCGGGAAGTATCCGCGGCGTGACCAGCGACCAGGGAACACGCCATGGCCGCTGTGGCCGGTGATCCTGCGAACGAGTTCCTCCCACGAAGAGGGCTGCCGCCGCGAATGGGGCATCCTCTCCAAGGAGTTCCTCGGCGATGACAAGGGGCATGTGCGGGCGGTGAAGACGGTGCGGATCGAGTGGTACACCGACGCTGCCTCGGGTCAGCAGAAGTTTCGTGAGGTACCAGGGAGCGAGCAGGAGTGGCCGTGCCAGTTGGCTCTCTTGGCCATGGGCTTCATGGGACCGGAGAAGCATGGGCCGATCGCGGAACTGGGGCTTGAACTCGATCCCCGGGGCAACATCAAGACGGGCAGCGACTACAAGACGAGCCGGGACGGTGTGTTCGCCGCCGGCGACATGCGTCGTGGCCAGTCGCTGGTCGTGTGGGCGATCCAGGAGGGCCGCGAGGCGGCCCGCTCAGTCGACCTTTGGCTGATGGGCCAAACGAACCTGCCGAGCCTGTCGGAGGGCGAGTTCGCCGTGCACGCGTGAGCCGCAGCGGGAGTCCCCGGGTTTCCACCCGGGGCTTTTATGGCAAGGGTAACGCAGCCATCAAAGGTCGCGCACCCTTCGAATAAAAGCCCGGAGCTGAAGCGACGGGACCTCTGCCGCGAAAGCAACGGGACGGGTGCGCCTTACTTGGGGCCGATCTCGACCGTGAGGTGACCGTCGTTATCGGCAAGTTCGCCCGGTGGTTCGTTGAGTTTGAAGTAGGCCACGCCGTCGGCGGCCGCCGTGAACTCGCCGTGACCACCCTCGGCGAGCACGACGAACCGGGGGCGACCACCGTCGCCCGGCTGTTCGACCCACTGCGCCACGAGCAGCCTGCCGAGCGGTCGGCCGCGATACCAGCGCAGCGAGATGCCATCGGCCTCGGTTTCCAGACGCACCGATGGCTCTGCGGAGGTGCTCTCCAGCAAACCGATCGTGCACCGTCCCGTCGCGTTGACCCCATGTCGCTCCCCCTTCCGGAGCGACCAACCGGAGTGCTGCCAGCCGCGGCTGCTCGCAACGGTGATCGCCTGCCGTGTGTCGAGCGGTTGGCCCGGAGCCCAGTCGACACGCGAGCGAGAGAAGTCGTAGCCGTAGTCGATTTCGTCGGTGAAGGCATCGAAATTGCGGGCCGCCCGTTCCGCATCCCATCCGGGAGATGCCCTGAGCCGCTCGGTGAATGCCCCATCGAGCGAACCTCGCTCGGCTGCGGCAAAGCTGCGGGCATGCTCGGGATGCTGAGAGAGCAACGCCACTGCCGCCCAACTCGCGGCATAGGCGGAGAGATCACGGTGATTCACGGCCGGCGTGGCGAAGACATCCTCGAGGCCTGGGCACGTGCCAGCGGCCCGCAACGTGCGGAGTTTCTCGATGCGGCCCAACTGCTCGACGTCGCTCGCCTGCAGCGGTAGTGGCGTCGGCACGAAACGGCCCTCGTCGTTGAGCCGGTGCGTGGCCAGATACTCGGCGATCCCCTCCATGTACCACGATGGCGTGTCGAGCCCGCGGAGCGTGAGCGTGAAAGCATGCACGCCCTCATGGAGCAGCAGGTGCCGGCGGTAGGCAGGATTGGACTGGTCGGCCATCCAGAATCGCTCGCGATTGCAGAAGCCGTTGGCAAATTCCGAGGCGCCGTCGGGCAGGAGCCCGGCGGCGCGAAATCGCTCGCGATCAACGATGAGACAGCCGCAGGCCCGCCACTGGCGATGCTGCGCCGAGTCGAGATCAAAATGGTCGCACCATGTCGCCCACGCCTCGTCGAAGAGACGTGGCAGATCCTCGACGCCATCACCGGAGCGGGCCGGCCGATCGGTGATGAGCGCGAGGTGATCGCCTTCCAACACCCGCAGCCCGGCCCGCCGCGCCGACGCCACCAACGCACCGACGGAGGGCTCTGCCGCGATGACTTCCGGATCGGCTGCGCTGGTCGAGCCGGCGGCGATGGCAGCAATGACTGCGACGACGATGAGCGACCACAGACGCATGGCGGCGAGTGTACGCGGCTCCGGCGGCGGATTTCCAACCCGCCCAGCTTCCGCAACCTGCCGGAAACCCCCAGGCGATGCCGGCGCGGCAATCCGTGCGGTGAGGGGACGGTCCATTCCACGGCAATCAGCGGAAAACCCGATCTCCCATCCAGCAACCGCGCTGCCCAGCTCGCTGCCCAAGAAGACCTGAAAGTCCTCTCGGGAAATGAGGCCGTTGGCGGTACAACCCGGAGGTCGCCAGGAGGGCGAACAACGTGCGGCAGGGACGCCGACAACGCTGGGGTTCACTGTTGGTCCGGTTCAGTGCAGTGGGCATCCTCTGCATGGCCGGCCGCGCTGGCTCCGCGCAAGTACCGGCCGCCAATCCCACGGCGAATGCCTGGGCCACAGGCGGCGTTTCGGGCACGGCGGCCCCCGGTTCGGGCCCCCTTCCCTACTGGCAGGCACCGCCGCTGCCCACGGCTGTGATTCAGGGTGGCCCCATTCCTGCAGGCTGGACGCCGCAGGCCGTGCCGTATCAGGGCGTGGGGCCGGATGGTCGCCCGATCACGATGTATTACTCTCCCACCTATGTGTTCACCTACACGATTGGACCGCCCGTGCTGGCCGCGGCCACCGTGCCCGGCGCATCGCAGGTGAACCGCCGGCAGGCGATGCCGACGCCGCAACAACCGGCCTCGATGCAGGGCTGGAACTACCAGACACAGGGCGCGCCCGCAGCGGCCTACACGCTGCCGCCCGCCACCGTGGCCCGCTACCAGCCCGTGCCCTATCAGTATCCGCCAGGATCGCCGGCACTGAAAGGCACGCCGATCGTGCCGCCAACGACTTCTTCCCCCACCGCATTTGCCTCGGCGCCGCCGGCCTACCCGCCTGCGGTCTCGCAGCAGCCTGTGCCGCCGCCCAACCAGTGGGCCGCTTCGTCGGAGGCGGCACCGCCAATGGCGGCCCAGAACCAAGCCGGCCAGACGATTGCAGCAGTGGCGCCCCCCATGGTCGCCGGTTCGGCGGCCGCCATCGCCGCGGCCTCACAGCCTGCGGCCAGCGCGCCGCCCGTGTCGTCGTTCTCAACGCCCATCTCGCCGTCATCGACTCCCGCGCAGCCGGTGAGTGTCTCACCGCTGCAGTCACCGGCGGGCCGCTCCACCGCACCGCACCTGTGGCGCGTGGTCGGCGTGCACGATGGAGACACGGTCACCTGCCTCGATGAATCAAACCAACAGCAGAAGGTGCGACTGGCGGAGATCGATGCGCCGGAGATCGGTCAGGACTACGGCAAGGTTTCCCGAGAGGTACTGGCCGAGATGGTGTTTGGCAAAACAGTCGAAGTGACCGAAGATGGCAAGGACCGTTACGGCCGTTGGATCGGCCACCTCTCCTCGAATGGTGTCGACGTGAACCGGCAGATGATCGCCACCGGCAACGCCTGGCACTACGAAGACTATTCACGCGACACGTCATTGGCCGCGCTCCAGTCGCAGGCTCAGTCTCAGCGGCTCGGCCTCTGGGCCCAGCCCAGCCCGGTCGCTCCCTGGGACTTCCGCAAGACTGGCCAGAATTAACATGGATGATCGTCTCACGCACGTCATCCTCTGCGTGATTGGCAGTTCGGGAGACGTGCATCCGTTCGTCGGCCTGGGACGGGCCCTGCGGGGCCGCGGCTACCGGGTGACCGTTGTCACCGCCGGATACTTCCGCGGCCTGGTGGAGCAGGCGGGGCTGGAGTTCGTCGATCCCCTGCCAGAGGTGGACTTTCGCGAGATGATTCGCAACCCGCGAATCTGGCATCCGCTCCACGGAACCCGGACGATCATCGACCTCGCCGTCCGGCCTCTTCTAGAGCCGGTCTACCGCAGCATCCTCGCCCACCAGACTCCCGGGCAGACGCTCGTCTGCGGATCGAGCCTCGCCTTCGGCGCCCGTGTCGCGCAAGAAGCCCAGAGTATTCCGCTGGTGAGCGTGCACCTCTCGCCGATGCTCTTTCGCAGCGATTTCGAGGGGCCCCGCCTGCCGGCCTTGTGCGTGCACCGCGGGCCGGGTTGGTTCGGGAAACTGCAGTGGTGGCTGGTCGACAGCGTTTCGGATCGGGTGATCTGTCCTTGGCTCAACGAGTTTCGAGGCCGTTTTGGGCTGCCCCCGACCCGCCGCGTGTTCCGCGACTGGATGCATTCGCCGCTGCGAATGGTCGCGATGTTTCCAGACTGGTTCTCTTCACGGCAGCCCGACTGGCCTGCGCAGACCAGACTGACCGGCTTTCCGCTCTACAGCGAGGAGGGGGTCGTCGAGCCATCGGACAACGTGACGCGATTCCTCGACGAGGGTCCGCCTCCGCTCGTCTTCACGCCCGGCTCAGCCAATGTGTTTGGCCGCGACTTCTTCCAGGCCTCCGTCGATGCCTGCCAGCGGCTCGGGCAACGCGGTCTGTTGCTGACGCGGTTTCCGGAACAGGTGCCGGCGTCACTGCCAGATGGCGTGCAGCATCTCGACTTCGTGCCGTTTCGCTGGCTGCTCAAGCGGTCGGCGCTGCTTGTGCACCATGGCGGCGTCGGCTCGATGTCGCAGGCGTTCGCAGCGGGCGTGCCGCAGGTGATCATGCCGATGGGGTTTGACCAGTTCGACAACGCGGCCCGGGTCGAACGCCTCGGCGTCGGACGATCGCTGCCGCCACGGCGGTTTCGCGGGCCGGCACTGGCCGAAATGATCCGCGGGCTGCTGGCCGATCCTAGCGTGGCGACACGCTGTCATGATGTCGCGGCGAGACTGGCGGATGACGACGGATTGGGCCAGGCCTGCACGGAGATTGAGGCCGCCTGGGCCGACCGCCACAGCAACTCGCCAGGCGTGTTTACGGCTTCGTGATCGCCTCGAGCGCCTTGCGAACGTGCGGCTCCGCGGCCAGCGTCGCGTTGTAGACGAGCCGCACAACGCCCTCCTTGTCGATCACGTAGGTCACCCGGCCCGGAAAGATTCCCCAGGCTCGTGGCACACCAAAGAGCTTCCGCAACGCGCTGTCCGGATCGCTGATGATCGGGAAGGGCAGGCGGTGCTTCTCCGCAAACCGTCGGTGGCTCGCCGGCGAGTCGCTGCTGACGCCGATCACTTCCACTTCCGCCTTCACGAACTGCTCGTAGGCATCGCGAAACGCACATGCCTGCTGCGTGCAGACCGGAGTGTTGTCCTTCGGGTAGAAGAACAGCACGAGTGACTTCCTACCGCTGAGCGAGGCCGAGTCGAACGTGCCGCCGTCCTGGAGGGTGGCCGTGAACAGGGGGGCTTTGTCGCCGACTGCGACAGCGGGCATTGGAGAGGCAGTCACGGAAGAAATCTCCACGCAAAAAAAGTTGCACAAAAACTCGCCTTGGCGGGGCGACGGGATAAAATCCTAGCGTGTTCTCCAGCGACGGCTGGGGAGAAAATGTCCCGGCGGCGACCTCGCAGTGGTCGCGGCGGCTGGGGTTCCTATCGCGAAAGGAGGTGGTCTAGTGACGCAAGCTGACTGTACCGGGGGGCTGCGCCGATAATGGCCAGTCGACGGGCTCGCCGTTGATGCAGCCCACCAAACGTGTTCCTACGGCTGCCGCCCCTCCGGGGGCGGCAGCTTTTTTTTACGTCAGCCAACCTGACCTGCCGTTTGAAAACGGCACCACATTCAAAGAGAGAATCTGGAGAGAAACTCGCCCGGATGGCGAGACTTTGCCCGCAGTGACCATGAATGGCACCGTGTGCGTCAAGAAAGAGCGGGCGAAGGGACTCGAACCCTCGACATCCAGCTTGGGAAGCTAGCGCTCTACCAACTGAGCTACGCCCGCAACGCTCTGCCTCTCCAGCTTACCCCATTCGCCCTGCGGGTGCGAATGGGATGTCTTGCCGCCATCCCTTCCTCGGGAACCCTTCCGGGCCCATGCCTCGCGACGTGGCCGTGGATACAATCGGGTCCTTACCCCTCCGTTTTCACATCGCAAGCCGCTCTCGTTCAGGGAGATTCACGACATGACCGCTCCGGACGCTGGCCTGCCGTCACCCAAATCAGCGCCGTTGCAAAGGGCTTCCTCCATGGCATTTCTGTCTTCCCAGATGCGTGCCACTCTGGCCACAGTCGCCGTCATTGCCGTGCTGGGAATCGGTAGCCTGCCCTGGCTCGTGTCCAGCCCGGCACGGCTTTCAAAAATCGTGGCTAACGCCGTTCCCGCGCTCCAGGCGACCGTTCGGTTTGGGAGCGTGAATCTCGGCTGGCTGGGGCCGCTCGTCTTCGAAGACATTCATGTCGTGCCGCATGACGGCAGGCCCGAACCCGCCTCCATCAAACGTGTGGAACTGAGCCACGGACTCGCCGGCATCCTCCTTTCGCTCGGCGATCTTGGCCGCGTGCGGGTGGAGGGGCTCGACGCCACCGTGGAGTTCGATGCCGACCGCAATTCCAACCTCAAGGGACTGTTCTTTCCGGCCCTCGCAGGTCCGGGCGCAGCGGACCGAACCCGGGCCAAAAAGCCTGGGGCGGTCAGAATGCAACTGGACGTGGTCGGGGCGGTCGTGCGGATGATCGGCCCGTGGGCAGACGAGCCGTGGGTGAGTGACCCGATCAATGTGCAGGCCAGGCTCGCCCCCTCGGCTGACGGGACGCGGAGCGAATGGACGGTCGAGCCCGTGCAGCTTCTGGCCGATGCGAGACTTGAGCCAGCTGTGGCGCAGGGCGTTTTGGCCTACATCGCTCCCGTGATGGCCGGTGCCACGCGAACGAGCGGGCGGTTTTCGCTCCGCATCAACGGGGCCACGCTGCCCGTGGGGGCCACCGAGGGCGGGCATCTCTCCGGAGTGCTCGCGATGCACGCCGTCGATCTCGGCCCGGGACCGCTCGCGCAGCGGGTGATCGAGTCCCTGCCGTTCAACCTGCCGATCCCGCAGTCGATCAGGATCGCCGACGAATCGCTCGTGGAATTTCAGCTTGCCGACCGGCGGATGTCGCACAAGGGGCTTGCGTTCGGTGTGCCGCTGGCCAAGCCCGGGCAGCGGCTTGACATCCGATCGAGCGGCTCGGTGGGCCTCGACGACAAGAAGCTCGACCTCAAGCTCGAACTCCCGATTCCGGCCGATCTGCCGCAGGACAGGCCGCTGTTGGCGGCACTCTCGGGGCGGACGTTTTCCGTGGGCGTCGGTGGGATGCTCGGCGAACCTCGCATCGACTTCGATGGATCTCTGCGGGCCAATGCGGGTGGCGTGGTGGCTGAACTGATTGATCGTCTTCGCGGCGGTGGCGGTCCGCAGACGGCGCGGCAGCCGGCCACGCCGCAGCGGCCACTGGCACCACCAGCCCCGGCATGGAAGCCCAATGCCTCCGCCGGCAATGATTCCGAAACGGCGGCGACTCCCGATCCGGCAAAGCTTGATGCACAAAAGCCTGATGGAACGCTCAACGACGATGGGGCCAATGCCAACACCCGCCAGCAGGCCGGCACACCATCGACGGCAGACAAGATCAAGTCCGCGCTGCCGCCCGACATGAAGACCGATCCCACTGCCGAGGCCGTCATCGACTTGGTCGGCGGCGTGTTGGGCGAGGTTGCAAAGAGGCGAGCCGAGCGGCAGGCCACCGAGGCCGCGAACCCGCAACAGTCCCCAC
>Ga0304730_1000716_pt1 | contig 27505 bp, 28 predicted proteins | sample M_130628_MF_Meta_FD_190474 | JGI IMG/M metagenome (GOLD analysis project Ga0304730, IMG submission 190474) | Freshwater microbial communities from Lake Montjoie, Canada to study carbon cycling - M_130628_MF_MetaG (v2) (version 2) | ecosystem: Environmental > Aquatic > Freshwater > Lake | place...
AACGATGGGTACGAAACGGGCAAGGACAATGGCCTTTGCGCCGTGTTTATCAAAAAAATCATGGGTTTGGGTGAGGTATTTTTCTTTAACCAAAGACCTATTCCTAATTTTCCACTTCAATGCCTTTAATCCGATTTTCTTGCCCAAATAATAATTAAGGGCATCACCCGAAATGGCGGCAATGATCAAAAGAACAAGTAAAAACCACAAATTTAATTTTGCTTCAACCCCCTCTTGCACGGTTCCTGCGCAAAAAGTCCCTGCGGCAAACAAAAGACTGTCACCTGGTAGTAAAGGCATGATTACCAAACCCGTTTCGATGAATATCACCAAAAACAATATTAGATAAACCCAGTCGTGGTAAGTCATTATCAGCTTAAACAAATACTTGTCTAAATGCATCAAGAGGTCCAAGGAGGATTGTAGGATTTCCATTAGTAAATTGATAAGGTTGTGTCGACTTCTTCTTTCCACCCCTGCATTCCATTCTCAACAATGATGACGTGTTCAAACCCATGTTCAACTTCAAGTAGGTTACCAATGGCTTCGGCTCGCTTACCTGACCTACATAACAGCATGATTTCAATGCTTTTATCCATCTGCTCTGCCTGATGTCTTAACGTTTCCATTGGAATGTTTTGAAAACCACAATTCCCAAATTCATACTCATAAGGTTCGCGCACATCGACACAGTGAATGGCTTTGTTCGATTCTATCATCTTAAAGCATTCGGTAGCTTTTAAAATTTTCATGGTTTCAAAGATAACTACTTTAATTGATTCGTCTTAACACCCTTTATTCCCTCAATGATTTTGTTTATACAATAAGCGATGGTTTGGTTGTCTGTTTCAATCTTCATCCAAGGATTTTCAGGGCGCTCGAAGGCCTGGTCGTTTCCTGTGAATTCGTTTAGCATGTTATCTTTAGCTTGGCGATACAACCCTTTTACGTCTCTTGCTTCGCATACCTCGTAAGGACAATCGATAAATAGCATTTTGAAATTTTCCGCTCCAATGATTTCCTTTGCCATGCTTCGGATTTCTTCGGTTGGCGAAATCAATGCCGTAATTACGTTCACGTTTTGGTCATTTAAGAGTTTAGCAATGTAAGCAGTCCTTGTGTTTTGAGCCATTCGATCTCCCATTGAATAACCGAGATCCTTGCTAAGTGTATTTCTTAATTGATCTCCATCCAAAACAATGGTGGGGAGACCCAGTGCGTTCATTTCGGTTGACAGCTGTGTGGCAAGTGTGGTTTTACCTGCTCCGGAAAGTCCGCTCATCCAAATGGTAAATCCTGAATTTTTCATTGCGTTCAAAAATAGGCAAAAATGAAAGTCGGGCAGCGATTTAATGACTTTATGTATATTTGGCAAAATATTTTGATTTATGTTATTAGCAGGAAAAGTTGTGTTAATCACAGGAGCCTCGAGAGGCATCGGTAAAGCCATTGCACAGGAATGTGTTCTTCAAGGCGCCAAAGTTGCGTTTACCTATTTATCATCGGATGAAAAGGCGAGGGCGTTAGAAGTTGAACTTACCAAAGAAGGAGGAGAGGCCGTTGGTTTTAAATCCGATGCGTCAGATTTTGACCAAGCAAATGTTTTGGTTGACTTGGTCATAGAGAGGTTTGGCACCATTGACGTCCTGGTTAACAATGCCGGAATTACAAGAGACACATTGCTTTTGAGAATGACCGAGGCCCAATGGGATGAAGTTATCAATACCAATCTAAAGTCAGCCTTTAACCTTACCAAAGCGGTTCTCAAGCCCATGTTAAAAGCTAGGGCTGGTTCCATTATTAACATGAGTTCTGTCGTAGGTGTGAAAGGCAATGCTGGACAATCAAATTATGCAGCGTCAAAAGCAGGATTGATTGGTTTTACAAAATCTATTGCCGCTGAGTTGGGATCAAGAAATGTTCGTTGTAACGCCATTGCGCCCGGTTTCATTGAAACTGAAATGACGGAAGCACTGGATGCTACTGTGGTTGACCAATGGAGAAATACCATTCCATTGAAACGTGGGGGTCAACCAAAAGATGTTGCCAATGCAACCGTATTCCTCGCGAGTGACATGTCTTCATACATTACGGGTCAAACCCTACACGTTTGTGGAGGGATGTTAATGTAATACGATGAATACGCGCCCAAGAAGAAATAGAAGTTCTGCAGCCATAAGAGACTTGGTGCAAGAAACCCATTTAGACGTCGCCCATCTTTTTTACCCTTTGTTTGTGAAGGACGGGTTGGGTATTAAGGAAGAGATTTCTTCCATGCCAGGAAATTACCGTTGGTCAATCGATACCCTTCTACCCGAAATAGAGGCGTCCTTAAAGCTTGGGTTGAATAAATTTGTACTCTTTCCTGCTGTTGAAGAACATTTAAAAGATGCTGTTGGTTCTTACAGTTACGCGAATGACAACTTTTACCTAAACATCATTCACACCCTTAAGTCTGCATTTCCAGAAGCACTGCTTATGAGTGATGTCGCCTTGGATCCTTATTCTTCAGATGGACATGACGGCTTGGTCGTAAATGGTAAAATTGTAAACGACGATACTTTGCCAATTTTAGCAAAAATGAGCATTGCGCAAGCACAAGCAGGAATTGATATCATTGGCCCCAGTGACATGATGGATGGTCGTGTTGGACATATTCGATCTGCTCTTGATGGACAAGGATTTACGGATGTTTCCATCATGGCTTATTCAGCGAAGTATGCCAGTGCTTTTTATGGTCCTTTTCGAGATGCGTTAAATTCCGCACCAAAATCCGGAGATAAGAAAACCTATCAAATGAATCCAGCTAACAAACGAGAAGCCTTACTTGAAGCGGAACTGGATGCGTTGGAAGGTGCCGATATGTTGATGGTTAAACCTGCCTTGGCTTATTTAGATGTGATTCATTTGTTGAGAGAAAATACAGTTTTGCCTATTACAGCCTACAATGTGAGTGGCGAATGTGCAATGGTATATGCTGCAGCCGAAAAAGGGTGGATTAACTATGAGGCCATTGTTGCTGAAATTCTACTCGGAATGAGAAGGGCAGGAGCAGATGGGATTTTGACTTATTTCGCAAAGGATTTCGCAACCTTTATGTCTAAATAATGGAACCTTTTATACTTAATGAAGATCATTTAACACTCAGTGCTTTCGATGCATTAATCAAGTCTGAACGAAAAGTAATTCTGGGTGATGCTGTTGTTTCAAAGGTAAATATTTGTTATCAATACCTTCAAGAAAAACTGAGAAGCAACGAGGACCTAATCTATGGAGTTAATACAGGATTTGGCTCTTTGTGCAACACGAAAATTTCTGAATCAGACCTAACGCGTTTGCAGGAAAATCTGATTCGATCTCATGCTTGCGGTCTAGGGGAACGTGTTCCGGATTTTTTGGTAAAACGCATGTTGCTACTCAAAGTGCTTGGGCTTTCCAAAGGACATTCTGGGGTGCAAGTGGAGACCGTTAATCGATTGTTGTTTTTCTACAACCACAATATTTTTCCATTGGTTTATCAGCAAGGAAGCTTAGGTGCATCGGGAGATTTAGCGCCATTGGCACATTTGTGTCTTCCATTGATAGGTGAGGGAGAAGTTGTTTTTGAAGGTAAGGTTCACCCAGCGCGAGATGTTAATGAAAAATTTAATTTATCTCCGATTGAGCTTAGAGCGAAAGAAGGTTTGGCTTTGTTGAATGGTACGCAGTTTATGAGTGCCTATGGTTCTTACCTTGTGACTACTTCCAAAGCATTGGCAACTTTTGGATTGAAGATTGCAGCTTTGTCATTCGAAGCGTATGACGGAAGATTGAGCCCCTTTCAATCCAATGTAAATGAAATTCGAAAGCAAAAGGGACAGGTTGAAATTGCACGCCAATTCTTAACGCTTCTCGAGGGCAGTACAATGGCAATCCAGCCCAAGGAACATGTCCAAGATCCTTATTCTTTTAGGTGCATACCGCAGGTTCACGGGGCTTCATTGGATGCTATAAATTACGCATCTCAAATCATTGAAAATGAAATCAATGCGGTAACAGACAATCCTACCATTTTCCCTGAAACTGATGAGATTGTTTCGGCAGGAAATTTCCACGGACAACCTTTGGCCATCACCATGGATTTTTTAGCAATCGCCGTCGCTGAATTGGCTTCCATTTCTGAACGAAGGATTTACAAGTTGATTTCAGGAACTCGAGGTTTGCCTCCATTCTTAATTTCCAACAGTGGACTGAATTCAGGATTTATGATTGTACAGTACACCTGCGCATCTATCGTCAGTCAAAACAAGCAACTTTGTACGCCAGCAAGTGTGGATACGATTGATTCAAGTCAAGGACAAGAAGACCATGTAAGCATGGGAGCGAATGCCGCAACTAAGTTGTTTCGTGTAGTTCTGAATTCTATTTCTGTAATTTCTATGGAGCTGTTTACTGCTGCACAGGCTTTTGAATTCCGTCAACCTTGTCATTCCAGTGTTGAAGTAACTAAGTTATTTGAAGGTTTTAGGGAACAAGTTAAATTCGTTTCCGAGGACGCGAATGCTTCTATCGCAATGAATCAATCCATACAGTTCGTTAAGTCGAAACTGAAAGATTAACCTGGTTATTGTTTTGTAAGCAGTTTACAAAATTGATTCTTCCCTTCGTAGATTTTTACCAAATAATTTCCGTTCGCAAGGTTTACCGTTGAAATGTTTTCTCCTGGAGCCATGTTTTGTGTATGCACGACCTTCCCTAACATATTGTAGATTTCAATTTTGGCATTTTGACTTAAGTGGCTAATGGTAAAGTTGTTTGCTGTAGGGTTCGGATAGATTTCGATGGATTCCAAAAGTATGTTCTCGATTGAAAGTGCATTGTTCATGGTAATGCTACCCGCTTGATTTACCACCCAGTTTTGAGGGTCTATTGCGATGCCATTGTTTATTGTCCCTATACCTGAAATTAAGAAAGTATTTGAATTGGCTGTGATGTCAAAACGAATCGTTGTGTCGGATAAACCTGGACGTGTAAATTTAAGATCGATCGGATTGGTAAAGGTAGGAGTGATGTTCGGCATCGAAGAAGTATGGTTGATTTTGATGTACGCATTGTTTCCTGCTTGTTTCCATTCTACAGAATACGTTGGAAATCCTTCGCCAAAATACCATTGTTCGAAGTAAGGCGTGAAATTGTAGCCAGTTGCTTGGGTAAAGGCATCACGCACATCAATTCCATACGCCGTATTGTAAGCGTTTGATGAAAGAAAATTACGAAGAGTGGCAAAAAACAAACTGTCGTTGTTTGTGATGTATCGGATGGTATGAATGATGGCAGCGCCTTTGTCGTAGGTAAGTCTTCCGTCGAAAATACGTGCTTCATTTAATGAATCTAATACCCAAGTGCTTCCTCCGGGTTGACTCATTACGTTGTTGTGCACCCCAGCCATGTTTTGAATTTCTTGTCCTGGATAAAGATTTTCCAATGTAACCTGCTCTCCGTAAGAAGCAAAACCCTCGTTTAACCAGATGTCGCACCACGAGGCGCAGGTGACATAGTCTCCCCACCATTGGTGTGCAAGTTCGTGACAGGTAAGTCCAGTACTGAAAGATCCTTGCGTGGTCATGGTTTGATGCTCCATTCCACCGCCTATTGGCGCCATGCAATGACCGTATTTTTCATCTTCAAAAGGATAGGGTCCAAAGAGGTCGTAATACAATTCGATCATGGTAGCGGTTTCATCAATGTCTGTTTGGAAATTTATCAGTGTCTGCGGGTTGTCATAAATATAATTTTGAATCAAAATAGGGGCTGGCGCACCCACTGGGTTTGCGTAGATGTTGTACTCAATGTATTGAGCTACAGAAACAGAAATTAAATAATAATCAATGGGGTGGCGATGTTTCCATTCATAGCGTGAATTTCCATTTCCTAAATTAACAACTTGGGTTAAGATTCCGTTGGATCCTGCTTTACAACTGTTTGGAACGGTGATTTTAACATCGCAAGAATCCACTTTGTCTGTCAAACTTTGTTTGCAAGGAAACCATTCGTAAGCTGAAAAAGGTTCGGAGAGTGACCATACGACTTCATTGCCCCAAGTTGGAGAATTGGCATTGGTCATTCCGCTTCCTCCTAAGGGATTGGTTTGCGCTGTTGGGGGCGTTCCGTTGTAGAATGTTTTTACCGTGAATGTGGTACCTGCGGGAAAGTTCACCGCAATTTTAACGGCAGAATTGCTTCGGGTAAAAGGCACAACATTGCCATTGAGTTGGATGGAGCTAATGGTTAAAGTAGAAAAAAGCTCGAACAGAATTGTGTCCAAAGCTTGTAGGGTTGTAGCTTTCATTTCTACGTTTCCGGACAAAGTGGTGGTGGTATTGGTCATGTTGAGGTCAAGCCCATAATAATGCACATCGTATTTCTCGGTTTTTGCAATTTGAGCAACCGAAAGGGTATTGCTTTTTAATTGCGCATTCGAAAAGTGATTTCTTTTGGAGCAAGTCGTACTGTTTTCTTTTTGAGCAAAAGTACTAGCGGCAATAAGTAAAAAGGCAATAAATAGGTATTTCATTGGTAGTAAATTAAATCACGGTCTAATTTACGGAAGAATATTGGAAGACAATATAGAACCACAAAAAACACTTGAAAAAAAGGGTATCTTTACGCTGTAAGACTTACAGGAGAAATTACCATTTGGATTTATCTCCAAGTCTTAATTTTGTCCGGTTTACAGATTTAATATCACCAAAGAAAATGAAAGGTAAAATACGGTTTTTGTGGATTCCATTCGTGGCTTGTATGTTCTTTTTGTCTTGTGAAAAAGAAGGCGTTTGCAATGTCTATAATGTCAGCGAAAGCAATGGAAGCGAAAGTCATAATTTCGGCCTTAATTGCATGCAATGCCATAAGGCAGGTGGTGAAGGAGAGGGTTGTTTCAACGCAGCAGGTTCTGTGCAAAACGCAGCATTAACAGCACCCCAAACCAGTGGTCAAATTGAGTTTTACTCGGGACCTAACGGTACAGGTTCACTTGTGTATACCATTCCATTGGATGCAAAAGGAAATTTCTACACCACAAAAATCATGGGGGTGAATGGACTTTATCCAGCGATTAAAAATGCAAACGGCACCCAATTTATGGGAAGTTCACTTACAACCGGCGCTTGCAATTCATGTCATGGAAGTTCTACCGGGACTTTGTACAGCAATTAAGAAAGAGGTTTTTAAGAAATAAAGACTGATTTAAAGCCCTCGCGATTAAGCGAAGTGCCTAATATTCATCCTCATTGAACAAGAAGTCTTCTCTCGAAGGATAGTCAGGCCAAATCTCTTCGATGTTTTCGTAAACATCACCTTCATCTTCCAAGTCTTGTAGGTTTTCAACGACTTCAAGTGGGGCACCTGTTCGTATTGCGAAATCAATCAACTCATCTTTTGATGCTGGCCAAGGGGCGTCCTCCAAATACGAAGCTAATTCTAAGGTCCAATACATAATTTATAATTTACGAAAATACAATTTCGGCAAAAGTAGTTTTTATTTTGTATCGTACAAATATATTTTACTGAAATGCCAAGTTAATTTAATTTTTCTGGTTTATTTCTTAGGAATCCATTTAACTTCCTCAATTTTCAATGTTTTTGAAATGATTCTTGAAAGCATAAAAAGATAATCACTTAAACGATTTAAGTATTGAACCTCCAGGTGATTCTCCGTCATTTCATCAAGTGCTACCACTTTTCTCTCAGCCCTTCTACAAACGCAACGAGCAACGTGGCAATAAGAATTGGTTACATGTCCACCAGGTAATAGAAAATGGGTGAGAGGGGGTAATTCGGAATCCATTTGATCCATCCAATTCTCCAATTTGGAAACGTCTATTTCGTTGATTTTCGGCAATTCCATTTTGGTACCTTCGGGTGAAGTTGCCAATTTAGATCCGATGACAAACAGATCGTTTTGAATTTCGAGTATTTGATTTTGATAACAGGTTACATCAAACGAATCTTTAACCAGCCCTAGAAAAGCATTGAGTTCATCCACGGTGCCATAGGCATCAATGCGTATGTCAGATTTTTGAACCCTGGTTCCTCCAATCAATCCCGTGGATCCGTTGTCTCCTTTTTTCGTGTATATTTTCATGTTAAATGTTTCATAGCTTCATCTAGGTTGGGTACTTCATCCAATAAGTTCAACAATTTCATTAGTACTTTGTCAACAATCGCGTCCGGACATGAAGCTCCAGAGGTAATTCCAATGCGTAGGGGGCGATGGTTGGGCAGGAAATCGTGGTGCTGTTCCAAGATTTTTTGATGAATGTTAAAAGAATGAATTTCGGTTGTGTTAATGATGTGCTGTTCACCATTGATGAAATACGTAGGAGATGAATTCTCCAGTATTTCCACTAGGTGTGTTGTGTTTGAGCTGTTAAACCCTCCGACGACAATGGATAAATCTAAATTGCTTTCCATGAGCGCGTAGGTGCTCGATTGGTTATCGTTGGTCGCATAACAAAGGGTGTCACGCGTATCGGCAATGTGGTTTTTAATGTTTTCTTCCCCAAACTTTTCAACCATGATTTGGCGAAGGTAATCCGTAATGGATTGTGTCTCTGTGGCCAACATCGTGGTTTGGTTTACGATTCCTATTTTTGTCAAGTGAATTTCAGGGTCAAAACCCTTAGAAAATTTTCCTTCGAAACTTGCGTAAAATTTTTCCATCTGAACATCTCCAGAAATGATTTTACCCAGGAGAATGGCTTCGTTCATGTTTTTGATTACCAATGAAGGCGCATTCGATTGGCTATGTGAAAACGTAGCACGGGTTTCTTCGTGGTCGTGTTTGCCATGAATGATGATGGTATGGTCCAATTCCCCAAGTTTTTGAGAACGATTCCATACTTTTTCAACAAATGGACACGTCGTATTGTAGGTAACAATGTCGATTCCTTTGTTCTTCAATATGGATTCAATTTCCAAAGTGGTACCAAAAGCGGGGATCAAAACGATGTCCTCCGATGTTAAGGAATTAAAAGGAATGAGTTGTGTGCCATCGGTGTCCTGCATGAAACGTATGCCATTCGCTTCTAAATCAGCGTTCACCTCGGGGTTATGAATCATTTGACTGAGAAGAAAGATGTTTTTTCCTGGATTTTCTTCCAATGCCCGGTAGCTTTTCTCAATGGCATTTTCAACGCCGTAGCAGAATCCAAAATGCCTTGGAATTACAATGACTACATTGTTAAATGAAATTTCGGTTGGGGTAAAATCTTTTTTCCTTGGGTCTTCTAACCTTCGTTTCGCTTTTACTTGCTGAATGATTGGGGAGCGGTAAAACGCGGGTATTTCGAACTGTTTCATGGTTTTGTCGAACCAAAAGATACGGCTTAAGGTTCAAAACAAAGATAAACATAAAAGGCTACCGAATGGGTAGCCTTTTGAAGTTAAAGATTAATTTGTTGGTCCTTTGGATGCTTAATGCGGTAGCCAAATGTGATTTTTTTGGTGTCTTTTGGTTTTAGGTTCATCTTCCATTCCAACACACCTGTACCTGGAAGTTCATTTGCACCTCCTTTGTCAAGGACTTCTATGGTGATGTCTCCATTGGTGGTCATCGGAACTTGGTCTTGGATTATCAATTCTATGTTAGAGGACTTGTTGTTGATCACATCAATCTGATAAGAGAAGGTTCGTTCTCTTTTGTCTTGAATAATTCGGTCTTTACAATCCTTTTTGAGCAAGGTTCTTTTTACATTGATGTTCGGGTCTTTTCCAAGGGAAAGGTTTAAGGTGTCGTCCATGGACGTAGGGTCGATGTAGGTTTCACCAATGTAAGAACCATCAAAGAAGATGTTTGCATTTGCAGGTACCAACTGAAGGTCATCCAATTTAGTCATTTGCGCGACCAAGTAAACCCCTGGATCTACCTTAGGCACTGCGAAGTATTTGAATGTAGTGTTCAGTTCAGTGGTTTTTACCAATACGAGGTGTTGTTCGTTGTTGGATTTAATGGAGTAGGGAAGGTCGATTTTAAACTCGGCAGAAATGAGTTGGTGAACTACGGTTGTGAACTGATCTGCAGTCATTGCTTTATCATCGTCGCTGTTGTCTTTTTTGTTAAGAAAATAACCTTGGTTAAATGCGGATTGTGGAATGGCATTGATTGTTTTGATGTTTATGTCCTCTCTTAGCATTTCATAATTATTGTAGTAATCAACATACCAAGGATTTAGGGTTGGTTTCGTTTTGTTTGCGTAAGGATTGTTGGTAGAGATGTTTAACTTGACATTGTCCCAATCCATCCCAGAAGTTTGGTGGACCTGTGCTTTGTAGGTAAGAGAGATTTTACCGGTGGTGGACTCACTGCGAATGTCGTAAATCGGTGTCCATCCAGCATTGGCTATAACGTAGCTGAATGAAATCTTACCTGTCACGGCTTCTGACGATGAAAGGGTTACGACAATTCTTGGGATTGGCGCGTTGTTGTTTTGCGGTTTATCGGTTTGGTTTTGGTAATTGCTTAAATCATTGTAACGCTGTTGCAATCTGTCCTTGGTTTTCCCTTTTTCTTTTTTTCGTTTCTCCAAGGCCAACATTTTTTTATTGATTTCATTCATTTTGTTTGAATAATATTCAACGGTTGACTTTAATAAATTAATGGAATCGTTCACTTTTCCTTGTCCTTTAACCGCACCGTTGTTTGAAATGATGTTTTGCGCTGCCTTCAAGACATTAATTTCATCTTGAATTTCATTCAAATCGAAAAGCAATGTTTCTATCGAATCTGAAATTTGGGACATTTCCTTTTTAATTTTTAAAGGAATGCCTTCAACTGCTTTGGGTTCTGGTTGTGGGTAAAAAAGGGTGTATTTGGTATCGATGATGATTACATTCCCTGTGGCTTTTAACTGAAGTGATTTTGGGTCAATGTAGGAACTGATTCCTTCGATGCTCAGTTCAGTGATTCCAGGTTTAAGGGTGTAATTTGCCTTGTGATGCATCTGCGCGCCTTGGGAAAAGACGGTTACTTCCGAAAGGGTTGATTTAATAAGGTCTTTGTCATTTGCCCATAAAAGGGTGCTTGTGAATGTCAAACAAGCGAATAGCCATATTTTTTTCATGATTTTTGGTTTGGCGTCTTGTACATTCCGATGCTTATTCGGTTCAGAAAAAAACCAAATTAGTTTATAAGTCCCTGAATTTCAGCGATTATTTTTTCTGCGAATCGATTGGCTGAAGCGGCATCTTGGCTTTCAGAATAAATCCGAATGATGGGTTCTGTATTGCTTTTTCGAAGGTGCACCCATTCCTTTTCGATGTAGATCTTCAATCCATCCGTTGTGTCAATTTCAGCGCTTTGGTAGCGTTCTTCCATCGTTTTCAAGATGAAATCTGCATCGATAAACGGCGTTAGGGTAATCTTGTTTTTGGAAATCGTGTATCTAGGATAGCTGTCTCTCAATTCACTTACCGTCCCGCCTTTTTTAGCGAGATGGCTCAAGAATAAAGCGATTCCTACCAAGGCATCTCGTCCATAATGGGATTCCGGATAGATAATTCCTCCATTTCCTTCACCTCCGATTACGGCGCCAATGGATTTCATTTTTTCAACGACATTTACTTCACCTACGGCTGCAGCTTCGTATCGTTGGTTGTATTTTTCTTCTGTGATGTCCCTGAGTGCACGGGTAGAGGAGAGGTTGGAAACTGTTGGACCTGGATTTATGGAAAGAACATAATCGGCCACAGCGACCAAGGTGTATTCTTCGCCAAACATACTTCCATCTTCACAGACAAACGCCAAGCGATCTACGTCTGGGTCTACGGTTATCCCGAGATCCGCCTTATGGTTTAGGATGGCATTGGAAAGATCGCCCAGGTGTTCCGGAAGGGGTTCTGGGTTGTGGGGGAAATGGCCTGTGGGTTCGCAATACATTTCAACGATTTGTTGAACACCCAAGGCCCGAAGCAAAGCGGGTACAAAGATACCTCCGGTTGAATTCACAGCGTCCACAACGATGCTGAAATTGGCTTTTTTAATTGCTTCGACATCAACCAGTGGCAGGGTGAGGATGGATGCAATGTGTTTGTGTAAATACACGTCGGTTTTTGTAAGTTTTCCTAAATGGTCTACGTCGACATAAGAGAATTGATTGGCTGCGGCGATTGCCAATACCTGGGCACCAAATTCTCCAGAAATAAATTCCCCTTTGTGGTTCAATAATTTCAGTGCATTCCATTCTTTTGGATTGTGGGAAGCGGTAAGAATGATTCCTCCTTGCGCTTTTTCAAAAGGCACAGCAATTTCTACGGTTGGGGTAGTGGATAGCCCGAGGTCAATTACATCTATACCTAATCCCAATAGCGTTTGACATACCAAATTTGAAATCATTTCCCCTGAAATCCTTGCGTCCCTTCCGATGACAATGGTGACTTTCTCTTCTGGGAATTGTGTCTTTACCCAACTTCCGTAGGCAGAGGCAAAAAGTACCGTATCTAAGGGTGTTAGGTTTTCTCCGGGAAGCCCACCAATGGTGCCTCGTATGCCGGAAATGGATTTAATTAATGTCACTGGATGGCTTTTTGTAGGTGAATCATTTTAAGCAAGGTCACAGCACACTCTGTTCCTTTGTTTCCATGTTTACCTCCGGACCGATCCACGGATTGTTGTAGGTTCAGGTCGGTTAACAGACAGAAACTGATGGGCTTGTTAAATTTTAACATGACATCCATAATGCCTTGGGTTACGCCTTGACAAACAAAGTCAAAATGACGTGTTTCTCCTTGAATCACGCTGCCGATGACAAGAATTCCGTCCAATTGCGGGTCTTTTGTCAACAACATTTGTGCAGTTACAGGGAGTTCAAATGCGCCTGGCACATGGGCCAAATGCATGATGTTTGCGTCTGCATTTTTGAAAACCACCAAAGCACCCTCAAGCAGTGCATTTGTAATGTCTTCATTCCATTCAGAAACGACGATTCCAATGTTAAAAGTTGCACTGTCTTGTAAATCAGTATCTAGAAGCGATGAGGATGGACGGCCTTCAGTCGCCATTTATTTAGATTTTACAGAAGATACGCGAGCGATGTACTTCTCGATGGTTTTTTGATTTCCGAAATCTGCGTAATCGTCTTGTATTTTCGTGTAGAAACCAACGGCCTCTTCAATTTTACCAGCTGCTTCAGCATTTAAGCCTGCTTTAAAAAGAAACATGGGTGTTGTGAAATCGTTCTCATCCATTTCAGCAGCATCTTCATATTTCTCCATCGCCAACTCGTATTTTTTCAACTCAGATTGACAATCGCCTTGCAGTCCAACAGACAAAACAGAAACGTAGGTATCGTTTAAGTTAACAGACTCCAATTCATTCAATGCTTTTCTAAACTCGCCTTTTTTCATGTATTGAGAACCTAAAAGAAATTGACCGATTTCACCTCCGGTGTGACCGTCATATTTGTTTACAAAAGGCACCAATAACTTAATCGCTTGGTCTGTTGAATCTTTTTCAATGTAGTTTAGGGCGGACCACCAACCATCATCTGCTTTTTCATCTGCTGGCATCCACATCAGTTGTCGGTAGCCTAGGATTCCAATAACCAAAGCCAAACTGCCTCCAACGATGTATACAATGATTTGAAATCGTTTGTTTTCTTTAAACTTTGCTTTGATGGCGTCCCAGTTCCAATTGAATTTATCCATTTGATTTTTTTGTTTGCGAAAATAATGAAAATTTTCAATTAAACTTTGAAGTCAGCTACAACAATCGGCATAAGCAGATCAGTATAGGTAGGGTAGGGTGAAAAATCATGGTAATTTCAAGCCAGAAATCAATCCTTTATTGAGGGTTTTAATTTCGTTTTTAGTCGATTTTGTCATTGCGTTTAAAGATAATTTTCTTAGATTTGAATTCAAATTTTACACACATGAAATCTTTATTGTTATTCTGTTTGGTAGCCTTTTTAAGCTTTGAGTCTTTTGGACAAGTTTCCATTGATGTTAACTCTGAAAAAGAAGTTATGGCTTTTTTAACAGCGAATAAATTCAGAGCGGAGGAATTAGGAGATTTTCCAATGCAGTTGGAAATTGAGCAACTGAACAACCAACCAACATTGGTTCTTTCCAATGAGCATGGAAAAAGAAAATTGTTTACAAACTTAACTTTTCAGCCTGCAACAGGTTTTGGTTTGGTGAATGGAATAGGGGCGGAGAAAAACGATTTCGATATCTGGATGTATGCAGATGGACACATCGTTGCCGCAGGAATGACATTCCTTCCGCAAGCGAAATAAGCGGATGCGAAACCTTCTCTTCATTCTATTTGTTTCTTTCTTTCTCGTTAATTGTGGTTCTGGAGGTTCCAGCTACGAATACGTTAAACCAAGTATTTCCCGGTATGGCAAATTTAGAAAAGGTTATGTGCGTTCGAAAGTAAGCACCAAGAAAGACGCCTTAAGATCTCAAAACAGGTCTAGGTATTATTACAAAACCCGAGGAAAATACCTCAGACGAAAATCCAATTGACATGACCAAGTACATTTTTTCGATTTGTTTCTTTGCGCTTTCTTTTGGCTTGCAAGCGCAATACAATCTTCAATTAAACCAAGTGATCTTGGTTGGGAATACTACGCAAACGGTACCTGCGGGAAAAGTTTGGAAAGTTGAATCCTACATGCAAAGTGGAATTACCATAACAGATATGACGGAATTTGGTACCGCATGTAATTATCCTGGGAGGCATCACCCAATGATTGTAAATAACCAGCCGTATTATTTGATCAATGGATCTCCAGGTCATGGAAGTTCAGGTACCTATATGGCAGTTGGGAATTCATTGCCGATGTGGCTGCCTGCGAACAGTACCCTTCGATCGGCTTGTACTACAGATGTAATCAGCGTGCTTGAATTCAATTTGGTTCCGTAGCTAACAAAATAGGGGAGTCCCCTTCAAATTTACCCACAAAAAAAGTCCGTCGTTACCGACGGACCCAAGAGATGTGAGCAATACTGGATGGTTTAACCATAGCGAGGCTCTGGTACCCATCCTTGGGCCCAATGCTTTGCATTACAACCTTTTTTTTTTAGGCAAAGCTTATGTGTAAACACAACGATTGCCCACAAAAAAAGTCCGGTCGTTTCCGACGGACCCAAGAGATGTGAGCAATACTGGATTCGAACCAGTGACCCCTACCCTGTCAAGGTAGTGCTCTAAACCAACTGAGCTAATTGCCCTCTTGTTGCAGAAGTAAAAGTTTTTCGGCTTCCTCCTTTTGTTCTTCTATGCGTTTTTTAATGGCTTCCAACCATTCTTTGTTTTTCGATTCCAGTTCTTTGACGGGAATAAAACCTCTGCCCGTTACTGGAAATTCTTTTTGCAATTCACCACTGTAGTAAAACTCAAAACACAGTCCCCCAAAGGTATAGTCACGTTCACCTACTTTAAAGGTTGACCCACCAACCTCAGGGTTTTTCTTTGGTTTGCTTTTTTGATACCCAAGGTTAAAAAGGGTTCCAAGAATTTCTGGTCGATTGGATAGGTCTAGGTTAGCGCGTTCCCAATGGGATTGAAATTGACGCATTAAAAAAGCAGTATACAAATAGGAGTAATAGTGATCTCCCCCCTTAATCAACCGTTGAATGGTTTTATGCTTATGCGCAGCAATGGTATCGTTGATTACTTGAGGAAAAGAATCGTTTACATTGATGCATTTTTGGAAGTAATCGCCGGCATAAAATGGATCATCCTTGTTGAAAAGCGTTCTTTCGATTCGAATGGCGGTGTGTTCAAGGATTCCTGAAACGCCATATCCTCTGTTTGTCGGCATCATCAATCGGGTGTATGGATAAACGTATTGCTTGAATTTTTCTCTGCCAGAATTAAACATGCGCAATTGTTCGCCAACCACACACATCACAATGATTCTCGATTCTACACCTGTTAACCTTGATACCGAATCTATGGATGCCTTGTCTTTTGCGATGGTTTTACAGAAATCTTTCCACACTTTGTAATTCGACCATTCATAAGCAGATTGGTTACTGATATTGTCTTTGGCACGAATCGCATTCATTTCACGCATGAACGCTTTGTTTTTCTTTAGCATCACAGAAATTGCATCCAGCATCCGAAGTCCTGTGTAAATGTTTTTTTCTTGTTGGTAGGCATCGAGAATGATTTTGGCATTTTGCGGGTAGTATTTCGCCAAGACGCCGAGTTTCTGAAACATGATGTACTCATCTTTAACCAAAGACAAGCTGTCGGTCTTTAAGTCTTTCCCGTATTTGTTAGCGATGTCTTCGTAATAACGATTGTTCATGTCTACATCTCCTTTGTCGTTGGTCCACTTGAATTTAACAGCCAAAGCCGTAAAAATCAAAAAAGCCGCAATTCCAGCGAGAATGTGAAGCGCTGTGAGATAGCTGTATTTCAATACGCGTTTCCAGCGTTTTGTTTTGGCAATTTTTGGTTTTTGTACAGGGGTTTCAGATGTCATTTAAAGTATCTCCACAAAAAAGGTTCGGCAAAAGTAAGGAAAATCAAAAAGAATAAAACAAATGGTATGGTAATTTACTAGAAATGAAAGCCATTGCAATGTCGCTGAAATTTATTTCTGCCTTAATTTGGCCTTTTGCTTAATTTTGAAGTATGAAGGGCTTGTTTTTTGGATGTCTACTTTTATTGTTTTGTTATTCGAATTGGAGTCAATCTTACAAATCGACCCATTCAGAAGGATTTTCACAAGCAAAGGCGTTTTACCTAAAACATAAAAAGCAATTCTCGGAGATTGCTGCAAATCATCACCTCTCCCCGAAATTTGTATTTTGCATCGTATCCCCTGAATTGGCGAACTTCTCGGAAATGAGGAATTTCATGGAGTTAAATGCCATCAAGCTTGTATACCTTCAGCTGGGATCAGATTACGGGGACTTTTCCGTGGGACAATTTCAAATGAAACCTTCCTTTGTCGAACGCTTGGAAATCGAGGTAAAAAAGCATTCGAAATTAAAAAGGAGCTATGCAGCCTATCTCTATGAGCACAACAATCGAAATGCACGAAGCAAACGGCTTGAATCCTTGGAATCGGTTCAAGGGCAATTTCATTACCTAGACATGTTTTGTGCGGTCCTGGCGAAACGGGAAATTGATTTTGCCAATGAAGAAGAAAAGCTAAAGTTCTATGCAACCGCTTACAACACGGGGTTTTACAAATCTGAGGAAGTGATTCGTTCTGAATTCGGAAAGCTTAGATTTCCTGCGGTTTCCAAAAAGAAATATAACTATGCGCAAATCGCTTTAGAGTTTTTTGAAGCGATCAAATAGGAGAGAGGTTTCTGTTATTTTCTCGGTTTGGTTTTCCTTGAAACGATTTTTTTATCCGTCTTTCTGTGTACAGTTCCCCTTGAAGGACTTCTGGTCGACGTAGATTTTGAAGTACGCGCGTTGCTGGGTTGGGAAGGCGTTTTGGCTTTGGTTTGCGTCGGTTTTTTTTGGGTTTTTGAAACGTCTTCATTGGAAGATCCTTCCAAGAGGCCATAAATCACGTCCATTTCTTCATCGGTTAAGTCCCTCCATTCTCCGAGCGGAAGGCCTTTCAAACCAATGTTCATGATGCGCACACGCTCTAATTTTTGGACTTCGTATCCAAAATGTTCACACATCCTGCGAATTTGGCGGTTCAACCCTTGGATCAGGGTAATTCTAAAAACATGCGTTCCTTCTTGTACGATTTTGCATTTTTTCGTGTTAACGCCAAGCATGGGAACCCCTCTCGACATCGAGGTAAGCATTTCCTGGGTAAGTGGTTTGTTTACGGTGACGATGTATTCTTTTTCATGCTTGTTTCCCGCACGTAAAATCTTGTTTATGATGTCACCGTCGTTCGTTAAAAAGATAAGTCCTTGTGAATCTTTGTCCAATCGTCCCACGGGAAAAATCCGCTTGCTGTGATTCACAAAGTGAACAATGTTGTCGTGCACACTTTCTTCGGTGGTTGAGGTGATGCCCACGGGTTTGTTCAGCGCAATAAAAACCACGTCTTCACCTTCTCTTGGTTCCAGTTCACGTCCATTGACGCTTACCTTGTCACCCACTTTTACTTGGTCGCCGATGACTGCTTTTCGCCTGTTGATGGTAACCAAGCCACGTTCAATGAATCGATCCGCTTCGCGCCGCGAACAAAGGCCACTTTCACTGATGAATTTATTAAGTCGCATTGGGTAAACATTTTAAATCAACGCATCCAATCTCTCGAATTCGTTGAATCGATGCCGTTGTTTCACTTTTAGGCATTAAATCTAGTCAATTTTAGAGGTTTACAATGAAAGGGAAGGAGCTAATTTTCAATTTCGAAGCCTCGGCCACCACCTACCATGAATTAAATACCTTTGCAGTGTTCGTAACAATCAACTTTACATGGGTTCAATCAACATAACAGATGCTTTAACCCTTCCTTGTGGTGCAGTGATCAAAAACAGAATTGGCAAATCGGCCATGAGTGAAAACATGGGATCTCAGGGATTTTTGTCGAACCACTTTTTTCAAACACTTTATCAACGTTGGGCGGATGGTGGAACAGGCTTGCTGATTACCGGAAATGTCATGGTAGACCAACGTGCTTTGGGAGAGGCACACAATGTGGTCATCGAAAAAGGCATAAACGACCCAAGTTTGAAATTGTGGGCGGAAGCAGGAAAACGTAACGACACGCATGTTTGGGTACAGTTGAATCACCCCGGAAAACAATCCCCAAAGTTTTTGAGCACCTTGCCCGTTGCGCCCTCAGCCATACCCTTGAAGAAACCATTGAACCGCGTGTTCAATACCCCACGTGCATTGAGCGAAACTGAAATCGTAGACATCATCGCGCGCTTTGCATTTGCTGCAAAAGTGTGCAAAGAAAATGGATTTACAGGGGTACAAATCCATGGAGCGCATGGATACTTGGTGAGTCAATTTCTTTCGCCGACACACAACCAACGCACAGACAAATGGGGAGGGAGCATTGAAAATCGGATGCGTTTTGTCAGCGAAATATATGAAGCCATACGTGAGGCAGTTGGGCCACAGTTCCCGGTTAGCATCAAGTTGAACTCCGCTGATTTTCAAAAAGGTGGATTTTCGAAAGCGGATTCCATGGCTGTGGTGAAGCATTTGTCTGGATTGGGCATGGACCTGATTGAGATCTCTGGCGGGACGTACGAAACCCCTGTGATGACGGGAACCCATGTCAAAGAATCCACCAAAGCGCGCGAAGCCTATTTTTTGGATTACTGTGAAGAGGTCAGAAAAACAGTAACGTCTCCTTTAATGTTGACGGGCGGATTTCGCTCTTCAAAAGGCATGAACGATGCCTTGTCAGCGGGTGTTTGCGACATGGTAGGAATTGCGCGTTCTCTAGCCCTTAACCCGGATTTCTCCAATGAATTGCTTTCTGGCAAGAATGTGAAAAGTTTGGTGAAGCCTTTAACCACTGGATTCCCATTTTTGGATAGAACCTTCCCCTTGGAAATTGTTTGGTATACCGATCAAATTCATCTGATGGGCAAAGGAAAAAACCCAAACATCCATCGTTCAGTACTTCGTTCGGTTCTAGGAATGGCCATGGCATTAGGGGTAAATACCTTAAGAAAAGTCAGGGGTTGAATGGTGGGATTTTAAGGTGTTACGAAAGAAGTGTTTACGCTTCATGTATGCTCAAATAAATTGATTTGCTTTTTGAGGTTATTTTCCAGTCGGTGAATCGTAGAGTGGATATGGAAAATAAAAAAGTAATGCAATTTGAGCAAGATGCCTATGAACATGGCCGTGCCAAAAAAAACTTCGATAACTGGCTGGTCGGAGGCGTAGTAAATGGTTTAGTCGTAATCGGATTATTGGTGATTGATTTCTATCGGATACCCTATGTGTTTTCAGGAATAAGATCCTATGTTATTCAGTTGGGGTGTATATTATTTCCGGTTTTTGTCATAGGAACCTGCGTGAGTTGGTATCGATTAAAATTGAATGCGGAAAATTTTGAAAAAGCCAAACTCGAAATGCTTGAGGATCTCTATCAACGAATTAATAATCTTGATTAGTGAGTTAAGGTTTTGACAAAAAAAAAGCACCAAACGGTGCTTTTTTTATGATCAGGAATACCGATTAGGAATGTATTGCTGTTGCATGCGCGCTACGGTTCTTCGATACCGCATGGCCAAACGGTTTTTTGGAATTCCGAGTTGCATGGATATCTCTTCATATTTCAATCCTTCCTCATGCTTCATTCTAACCAATTGTTCATCCGCTAATTTCTCTTTTGCCAACAGCTCATTGTATTGATTCCATTGGTCTGTATGTCGTGCTTCATGAAATTGATCCGAGTGGTCCTCGCACGCATGGAAAAAGGATAAATCCTCATAACAATGAATCTTATTGCGCTGTTTTTTGCGAAAAGTATCCGTTAAATGATTTTTAATCAACTGGAAAAGCCAGGCTCCGATGGCACCTCTGTTTATGGAATGTTTAAGGTTTTTGACTAGGATTTTTTCAATGATTTCTTGCTGGACCTCTTTTCTATCTTGCGGTTTTACCCTACTTGTAAAATGGGTTCGTAGCATTTGGCCCGTCATAAAATGAATGGTTAATATTTCTTCTTTTGTATACATGTATTAAACTGTTTTTTTATTTGTGATTACTTAGGGATGTCCAATGAAAAATTCAATTCAAATTAGACCAATCTTTAATGAATTTATTCCATTTGTTGAGGTCCAACATTCCGCGATATCCAGACAGAGCCTCGTTAGAATTGAATTCAATCGAAACTTGATTACATCGTAAAATTCGATCTACTATGAACGCACAGTCCGGAACCAAGCTTTTGTATCGACAGATAAACCGAACCGTTGTCGGATTTACCAAACGAATCATTTCATTGATGTGATTGATTTGCAGTTGTAAAATTCGTTCGGTTAAACCCGTTCGTCGCATCTCGCCTTTTAGCACGGTTAGTATGCTTGTGGGAATAGGAATTATGTAAATATCCAATATTAAGGTCCCAAACTCATTACACAAGCGCTCCGGAATAGAGTCTTCATTCGCGTGCATGGGGTTGAGTTCACGCATGTGACGACTGTTTAAAAAACTGTTCTTGTTGTTTACATTCGGTACATTGGCGAAAATGCTCTTATCAAAACTTTGGGCCACTTCACCGAACACCACATTAAGCGTTTCTGGTTTCGAACGCATTGCATTCAAGATTAACTTTCGTTGCTCCCATTCAATTTGCAAGCTTTGCGCTAAAAGGTGAAGGGCCACTTTCTCTTTAGAGAGGTTTGGGTCAAGGGATGACCATTGTTTGAAATTTTGCAAGACTTCCTTGCTTTCCATGATTTGCACTAATTCGCGCATGATTTTTAATAAATTAAGCATATTCATTTTTCGTTTTTTTTATGTTTCTAATTCTATTGTGATTTTTAAAAAAGTTTCGGCACCCGAGTATTTTTTTTATTCCTCCAAGACGGCATATAGGATATCGCGTCCAATTTGGCGATAACTCTCGAAGCAGATGAAGTGATTTTTAATGTTGGCGACCACATATGCGGGGTCCTTTATTTCAGACTCATTTAAAACAATTGTTTTCCATTCTACGCCACCTTCAATGGGGAATTCTTCAGTAGAAGGTCGGTTGGTGCAATGAATTTTTGCCACAAATTGTTGTTGTTCGTCGATTTCATAGCACACGAACGCTTGAAACTTTAGTCTTGCATGGTTTACACAGACCTCCATTTTGTACCAATAGGGATCTAGCTCGGGTTCGCTATATATGAGCCGGGCATGTATGCCTTTATATTCCCTAAGCACACTTTCTAGCTTCTTGAGCTGATCAAAAAGCCCTTGTTTGTAATGTTGAACACGGTAGATTCCGAGCGGAATCATGCTCAAATCGAGGTCAATGCGCCAATCTTTTTGGCTCGGACGTAAGGTGATGGTTTCCATCATGATAAATAAATATTAGTTGAATGGGAATCGGTCTTTCCGAAACCTCCAACAAATATTACCATGAGGGCGTCCTAAAGTATTAGGACAAGTAAGGATTCGTTAAAATTAGGCCAAGATGTGCATGAAATTCACATATTTCCCCAGCAGATATCCTGCTTCTGGGAATCGCTCAAACAAATCAACAAAGGGGAATTGTTTCGAAGACCAAGCTCCATTTTTAAGTCCTTCATGATGGAATTGGCTGTGTGGTTTGGCTAAGGCGCGGAATTTAGGGTAGGTGTAAAACCTGAATTTTAAATCGATGTAATTTTCTTGTGTGTTGATGTCCAATAATTCTTGGCTAGGGTGCACTTGAAAAACCATTAAATGGTTGGCCGCCCAACCGTAGAAACGTATGGTCACTGTTTCTTCCACTGCCGAATCGGGCATGTTCCAAACACCAATTGCTTTATCCAATTTCTTTTGGATGTCATAGTTAACCCATATTTCGGCGGCATTGAATTGTTCAAAGGTATGTGGTAATTTAGGGTCTCGGAGCTTGGTTAAGCTGGTGGAATCTATGTGGTCAATCCGAAAATTCCGAATAAGGTATTGGTTGGGTTTTTTACTTTCGGGAGTTACCTGACTAAGCGCGCACAGGTGATAGAAACCATCATGTAAACGCAAACAGAGCGGATAGGCGCGAAAGATCTGTTTATCAGGGACCGTTCCCGTAAAGTGTGTTAGTTTTTGACTCTCCACGTAGGCGAACTGTACGACTTCTTGCTGCTTAATGTGGTCCAATAATCGGATTGTAAGGTCCATCATGGCATTCTTGCGTCCAAGGCTTTGATGTTGTGGGGCATGTACTAAAAAAGCCTGCCGCGTATCTACGTGTTCAATGTCTTGGTTAAAAAACGCTGGACTTTCTTGCATGAGCCGTTGTACGGCCGGTATGTCGCTGTATTGGGCTAAAATCCCTTTGAGAAAGGCAAGGCTATGTTCTTCTCGGGCATCAAGAAAGGCAATGTCAGGCATGCGTCCTTGATGGTAGGTATACCGTTTGTCAAGGTGATTGTAGCGCAGGTCATAATGTTTACCATTGGGAAGAGGAGGCAGGGAAAGATCGGCCTCTTGAAAATCTCCTTGGTTAATGGCATGGATATCGGCTTCGAGGGTTTTTACGCTGACTACCGGAAGGCCGCGCAGCTTGAGTTTTTCATTGACGGCCTGCAGTAAAAAATCCCTTGCCTTTACACCTTGAGGGGTAGGAGGGGATTCGTGTAGGATGATTTCATGAATAATGCGGATGCGCAGGCGTTGCCCCATTAAGGCGCTGGTATTCTTTGTTTTGGCCATTCCTTACAAAGATAGAATTCGGTTTCGGGAGAAAAAAATGATTTTTGGGGGATTATTTTGGAAAGTCAAAGGCATTATGCACAAACCGCCAAGTTGGGCTGATATTGTCAATCACATTGAATTTGAATTGCTTGAGCGTGTAACCCTTAAGGTAAGGCTTCTTTTTAAATACTTCCGGGGAATTTACAATAGCTAAATCAAAATAAACATCCGTGTCGATTTTTAATAATGTATTGCTGTAATATTCAAATATTGAGGCCGATGTATTAATTGGCGTTCCAATGGCAATTTGACAAGTTGGGCTAAATGGGTTTGTTATACCACCTTCTTTAAATCTCAATTTTAGTTTCTCAAGAGCCCATTCCAACATTAACACGGGCAATTGCTTATTTCCGAATAGATATTTCTTATTCGTAGACCATTCTTTTCGTATATCTGAGGTAAGTGGCAATGGAATCATGGTAAGATCAATGTATACAATTCCGGATTGAATGGCTTTTTTGATGTTTTCTTTAGTGGATTTAGAAATTGTTCTGTCGTTTATTTCAATATTTTTAGTAACCATAGAACACCAAACTTTATCTATGCAATTTTTTAGTACAGAATCTTTCCAAAAAGTAAATGCAGTAAAATAATTGCTTTTATTCCCTTCCTTAAAAAAATGTTTCTTGCCAAAGGGCGGGGCTTCATAAACAATGATTCTTTCGATTTTTCGATTCAATGCCTTGTATATTTTGATTAAATTGGAGTAGTATAATTCAACTAAGCATTCCAAATATCTCCAATCGTTAAGTAAAGCGCTTATTAAACTTTGCGATTGAAGAATTTCGCTTATTTGTTCTAATACAATTTTGTTTTCATTGATTTCCCCTTTATTAATCTCTCCTTCATTTAGCATATTTTTTAAAGTCTCTAAATTCACATTATTTAAACAATTCATTAATTTAGGTTCAGAATACTCTTTCGCATCCAATAAATAACAATAGGTATGTATCTTAAGTATTTTGAGTTCGTCAGCGGACAAATTTGGATTAAAAGTTTCCTTAGTAATTTCATGGTAAAAAAAGTACTTCAAGTAGTTTTCGAGCTTTTTACGGTTTTTCGTAATTCCGAAAGCTTCTATTGGTTTCTCAATTATTAGCTTTACGAATAATTTGTCGGGATTTGTAAATTCCATTGAATATAATTTTGAACAAATATATCTTATACAGGTGATATTTCTCCTTCCAGTTCGTAAAAGGTATAATCCAATATTTTAATTCCCTTTTTTATGCGCAACTGGTTATCCGAGTTCGCCAGCAACTCCAAACGTCCCGCTGGCAAGTTCAACCCACAAGAACTGGCGGCCTCGCTGCAAGCCTTTCAATCGTTTTTACGCCTCAACGAGCAATGTGCCGCTGTGCTGTCGGCCTTTTGTTTTATGCGCGGTAAAAAAAATCACGTGTGTATGGAGGAACTGGTTGAATACCTTGAACCTCATTTGTCTCAAGATCAAGTGGCAAATACGGTTGAATCCTTGGTGGTACATGGCTATTTTATGTACGGAAGTGAAGGTCCTTTTTCCGATTTTTATGACCATATTTACCTAAGTCACACCGCCGAAACAGCGCTAAAGACCTCCAATAAAAAAGCCCTACCAAAGCACCCAAAAAACGACCATGATCATGTGTTGATGATGATCTATGCACGCGCTGTTTCCTTTAGAAACCGCAGTATTTTATTACAAGATTGGATGGCATTCAATACCGAAATCCGAGATTTAAAGGAACTGCCATTTATTCATCATTTGTTACGTTCCAAATTATCCCAAAAACACAAGGCCATGGCCTTGTTTATTGGAATTTTACACCAAGTGGATCAGCACCGAGTGGATACAGGTACCATCATTCAGTTGTTTTCTTCAAACGCCTTGGAAGTATCTCGGTTGAAAAAAGAACTACAAGAACCGAGCTACCCATTGTATAACGCACAAATCCTTGAGCCAATTCGTGGAGAACATGGCGTTTCCCGCATTGGTGTGCACCCCCATTGGTCTGGTTTAATACACCCAAATCAGTCTGTAAATCAACGTATTACACCCCAATCTCCTGCCTTACAGCTGGTGGCTCATCAAGGGATTTATCAAAAACAGTTGTTTTACAACCCCGACACAAGGACCAAGGTGGAACAGCTTGAGAAGATTCTAATCGCGACGAACCTTAGAAAGTATGTGAAAATGGCGCATAAACATGGAGAACCAGGTGGAATCATTTCTTTACTATCTGGAGGCCCGGGTACCGGTAAGACGGAATTGGCTCGTCAATTGGCCTTGCAAACGGGTAGGGATTTGTTGGTGTTCGATGTAACACAACAGCGAAACATGTACTACGGGGAAAGTGAAAAAGCAATAAAGCAGGTGTTCGATGACTACCGAAGAATTTGTAAACATTCCCCTAAAGCCCCCATTCTGTTTTTTAACGAAGGAGATGCAGTGTTTTCACAACGCACCGAAACCCGTGGAAACACCACGCAAACAGAGAACAGTATTCAGACAATTTTACTGCAAGAATTAGAGATTTTTGAGGGCATTATGATCATCACTACCAATCGACCGAGCGCATTCGATGTGGCATTTAGCCGAAGGATATTACTTAAAATCGATATTCTTGACCCTGTAGCTGAGGTTCGTTTTGATTTATTGCGCCATTTGTTTCCATTGCTTACAGAAGTTCAGGCAATACATCTATCCGAAAATCATGCGTTTACTGCGGCGCATCTTGGCTTATTTAGAAAACAGTGGGAGCTGAATGCCATCATTCGAATGAAACGAAACGGACTGTATGAGTCGTTAATTGAATTTCTACATGGATTAAACGAAAAACCTCGTCAAGTGATTGGGTTCATAGCCGCATAAATGAACAAACCTATTTAGGTTTGTACGGCCTGCATTTTTCTATATCCATTGTAAAAACTTCCTTTGGGGGAGTTGTTAAAAAAGATGCATGCAGGGTTGGATGGGCTTTTTTGAATTCAGCCTCATTGAATTCCGGAGATTGGGGTGAATAAAAACGTTTCCAGGTACAAATACCGTCGATGCCGTCATACAAGCCAACCAAGGCTTTTAACTCATATTCCAATTGCTCTTGCTCGTATTCTTTCAGCTTTAGTTCCTTCAGAAGTTTAAGATGATCAAGGTGAAGTTGTTCCATTCTCTTGGTGCGTTTCATCGTGCCAGAAAGCTGGGTTGCCGCATACGTTGTATCACCAAGTGCCTTAACCGAGGCATGCAGGGCAGGGTCGATGGTGGTCAGGCTGTAACTGGAGGAATGGGTATAGTTAAAAGTATGTTTAAATACATTAGGCCTTGAAAGGGTGTATTTCATGTATAAAGCCGGGTGAGCGACTTCGAATGCCTTTTTATCGAAATCGAATTTTCCGGGAGCATATTTGATGCGTAAGACACCTTCGATGCATCCGTTGGCGCCCAATAAAGTGTAAAAAACGAATTTTGACAATTCAATCTTTGCTTTGAGCACATTGATTTCTCCCTTCAATTGAATGAGTTGTTGTTCGACTGCAAGGCTTTGCTTGTTTGCCTTTTTTATCTTCCCATTCGATGTTGCTTTATCTATTTTTAACAATACCCGTTCGATGAGCGGTCTGTACATTAATTGTTGAGATTTTAGATATTCAGCCCTTGCTACTACCGATTTAACTTCAGTATCATTCATCAAAAACCATTCACCAGTTATCCACTGTTCATTGTTTTCATAATGCAAATGGGTTTCCAAGCGTTCAACAAAGGGGACGTCAGTTACCTCAGCTACCGGATAAATTCCACGTGGATTTCCGGTTTGATGATTTTTTATACGTTCTTCCGTAGTACGTTCGTTGGTAACGATGCCTATTTTGACATATTTTCCAATGTCACCGGTTAAGTAGTCAATGTCACGAATGAAATACAAATTGCCTGGGGTAAGTTTGATTGCCATAAAACGAAGGTACTCATTCAATGAAAAAGTAGCAAAACAGTCAACAGGTTGACTTTCAATTAAGTTTTTAAAGACTCTGCGCTATGCCATGGGAAGACAAGTTTACTTCTTACCAACTTCGATTTGACTGAGTTCTAATAACATCTGGTTTTCATTAAGCACGCATACAATCACAATGGTTAGCACAAAGGACAACATGATTTTTTTCACTATCTTTATTCATATGGAACCAACAAAACCG